>JAEEGL013621886.1_pt1 | contig 50089 bp, 41 predicted proteins | sample 9134231 | NCBI WGS metagenome assembly JAEEGL01 (sample SAMN16246548, study PRJNA631951) | gut metagenome | biome: gut microbiome; feature: rumen; material: fiber-attached | host: Bos | place: Iran: Karaj | collected 2018-10 | reverse complement strand
CGGACATTCAGACACACTTGCAGTTGCAGCTTCTTCACCTAACGCAGAGCTTGCAGCACAGTATGCATTCGAGCTTGGTAAGCTCATCTGCCACTATGGATACCTTGATGGATGCGGACTTCCAGCTTGGACACCTTATGGCGACACAAGTTCAGTTAACCCTCTTACACAGACAGTATCTGAGATCGTAAGCAAGGCTGATAACTTCGTACTCTTTGGTGATACAGCTATGTCAGCTGATTCAGCTAACACATATCTTTCATATGTTGATCAGGTTTACGGATGCCTTCTTGACGGCGATCAGTTCATCGAGGGACTTGCAAAGGATATTCAGTAAGGCTATTACCACTGAAACGTGCGTGTCAGCTTAGCTGACCAGTGGTTGTAACACAAATAGGGGAAGATAATATCTTCCCCTATTTGATTAAAAAGATATGGGGACGTAATCATGTCAGAAAAAAGTGGTGTTAGGGAAAAAAGAAAAAGAAGGGTAAGTGACGGAATTGCAATTTTTGTATTTCTTTTGCCGGCGCTCCTTTTGTTTATCAGCATTCTGATAGCTCCTATTGCTGTATCTGTTTACAGGAGTATGTATGATTGGAATGGCTTTTCAGAAGGCACCTTCATTGGATTTGATAACTATGTTGAACTGTTTACTAATGGTTCTATTAAATTTATAACATCTCTGAAGAATTCAATGCTTTTGGCATTATTTTCTGTATTCGTGCAGTTGCCATTTGCTCTTTTCCTTGCACTTCTTCTTGGAAGAAAGCCAAAGGGCGAGAGATTCTTCTTATCAGTATTTTTCATGCCGGTTCTGATCTCTACAGTAGTTATAGGTCAGTTATGGCTCAAAATCTATAATCCGGATTATGGTCTTTTAAACAGATTCCTTGATCTGGTACATCTTGAAAGCTGGAAGCATGTATGGGTTGGCGATGTGAAGACTGCCCTTGGAAGTATCATAGTTCCAACTATCTGGCAGTATGTAGGTTACCACATGCTACTTATGTATGCCGGCGTAAAAGGCGTATCTACAGAGCTTCGTGAAGCAGCCATGCTGGACGGTGCATCACCCTGGCAGGTGGACAGATACGTTGTTATCCCAATTATAAAGCCTATCATAAAGGTTAGTGTAATCTTTGCAGTTACTGGTTCACTCAAGACCTACGACCTTGTTCGTATCCTTACAGAAGGCGGTCCTTTCCAGTCTACAGAGGTTCCAAGTACACTCCTTGAAAATATGTTGTTCCTTAGAAACAGATATGGAATGGGAAGCACAATTTCAGTAATGCTTATTATTCTTTGCTTTGCATTTGCCCTTCTCATAAGTGCAGCATTTAAGGAAAAGGAGTGATGACGATGAAAATTAAGAAAGCTTTAGCATATATACTCCTTATCTTTTGGACATTATTTAACATTTTTCCAATATATTTCATGTTTACCTTCTCTCTTAAGTCAAACGAAGAAATATTTGGAGCTAATGTAATCGGCCTTCCGAAAGAATGGCTCTGGAGTAACTTTACAACGGCGCTGCACACAGGAAATATGGCGCTTTACTTCTTTAACAGTATCCTGGTTACTGTTACAGCCATCTTTATTTCCATTTTTGCAGCTATGATGGCAACCTATGCTATTACAAGAATAAGATGGAAGTTTAGCGGCGTTACCAATGCCTTCTTCATGCTGGGACTTACGATTCCGCTTCAGGCATCAATTGTTCCTGTGTATGTAGTACTTTCCAAGCTTCATTGGCTTAACAAGTACTCAACGCTTATAATCCCATACTCAGCATTTTCACTGTCTATGGCGATTCTTATCTGCACAGGCTTTATGGTGGAGATTCCCATTGCTCTTGATGAAGCTGCCAAAATCGATGGCTGCAGCATCTATGGAACCTTCTTTAAGATCATTCTGCCTCTTATGAAGCCGGCGTATTCTACGGTTGGAGTGTATTCCTTCCTTCAGTGCTGGAATGAGTTTATGTTTGCAAATGTCTTTATTTCAGATTCTAAGCACAGAACACTTCCTGTAGGTATCAAGGCTCTTTCCGGCCAGCATACCACTGACTGGGGCCCTATTGGCGCGGCGCTTGTAATTGCCACCTTCCCGACGCTGATCACGTATATATTCCTTAGCCGCAAGATTCAGGCAAGCTTTATCGCAGGCGCAGTAAAAGGTTGATTTTTTATATGATTATTGGAGAGCTGATATATATTGTCAGCTCTCTTATTAGAATCATCACCGCCTTTAGAAAAACAACCTTTGTATATGTGAGGTAAAAATGTTATCTTATTTATAAGATAACGATACAATTTGCATCGGGGAAATGCAGATTGCACGGAGGCGCTTATGGGGAAAGTGCGGCGTTTGTTTAAAGGGTTACGGGAAAATCATCGGGAGGATTCTTTATCTGCAAGCCTTAAGAGAGTGATTTTTGGCATTGTCTTTGTGGTTGCAGTTTCTTTTTTGGTATCCACATTTATAATCACACAAAGAGAGAGAATAGAATATGCGAAACGAGAGGCTCAGTCTGTGCTTTCGTCTCTTTCAGAGAGTATTAATTCTGAGATAAAGAACTACACAAGTATCTCGAGGATTATCATGACTGAGGATAGACTTGTCAAGTTTCTTCGGGCAGATGCAGACAGCGTTGACATCGGAATGATAAATGATGCCAGATACGGAATCATGGAGATTTTGTACGTAAAAGAGGGCGTGGATTCAGTTATTGTCATAAGAGATGATATGATCATGCTTTCAACGAACCGCTTTACCTACAAATACGATTATGACCTTCTAAATGACCAGGCCTGGAGAAAGGAAATCTACGAGGGAGCAGGCAAGGCCATTGTGTCCCTTAACAGCTTCAATGTGGCTTCAAAGGCGGATGGAAGACCTTTTGTCAGCATCGGACGAGCTCTTTATGACATTGATTCCCAGGAAAGATATGGAATCATGCTGATGAATATTTCCACCAGCGTCCTTGGCAAGATGATAGGAAATGCCAATGATGGAGATGTCTGTATAATGGGAGATGACGGGACGTTTCTTGCCGGTAACAGCGCCTATGCAGGATATTTTGACAATGGCTTTTTGACAGAAGAAATTGCCTATAAGGATGCAAAGATAGACGGCAAAAAGGTGCTGATTTCAGGCTGCAGGGTTTCTGACCTCCCTATCGTCATCATCAAGGTTACGCCCTTTGGCCTTGAGGGAATTCCTTTCAGGATTATTTACGTTCTTTTAACGCTCCTTCTTATCTTTGTGATAATGGCATTTTTTGTAGGCTTTTTTATCAGAGAAAATATTACAGACCCGGTTTTTAAACTGTCTGAGTCAATGGAAAAAAACAGGCAGTCGGGAGAACTTAAGAAAATTGACGTAGATATGCCCTATAGTGAGCTTGATATGTTAAAGGGCGATTACAACAACATGATAGATCATGTTAATGAGCTTATTGCAACACTCATAGAAAAAGAAAAGGTTTTGCAGAAATCCGAGATGAGAGTTTTACAGGAACAGATAAAGCCGCATTTTTTGTATAACTCTCTGGAAACAATAGGCTTTCTTGCAATGGATGCAGGGGCAGACAAGGTTCATGACGCCTTGGAAACTCTTGGAAGCTTTTATAGGAATTTCCTAAGTAAGGGCGACAGGGAGATTCCATTATCCCGCGAGGTGAAGATTGTTAAGGATTATCTTTCACTGCAAAAGCTAAGGTACGGTGACATCATAAACGATGAGTATGACCTTGAGGAAGGCACGGAGGATAAAATTGTTCCAAAGCTTATCCTGCAGCCTCTTGTTGAAAACAGTATTTATCATGGAATCAGAATGAAGGGTGAGTCTGGTACAATAGGCATAAGAAGTTATATGGAAAATGGGCAGCTTCATATTCTCGTAAGGGATACGGGAGTTGGAATGGAAGCATCTGAAATAGAGAAAATTCTTTCTACTGACATGGCAGACAGGCCTGAAACTGATTCTGAGAGCTTTGGACTATGGGGAACAATTCAGAGAGTCAGGATGTACACAGGCCGCACGGATGTGGCCTTCATACGAAGTGAAGTGGGAGAATATACTGAAGTTGAATTCGTATTGTGATATAGGGGAAACTAGTATGGGAAGAGCATGCAGAGTAATGATAATTGATGATGAAGAATCCGCAAGACGCCTGATGCGCGGCGCCATAAAATGGGAAGACCTTGGTATGGAGGTTGTGGGCGAAGCCGCCAGCGGAATAGAGGCTATCAACATAATTGATGAGCTTAAACCAGACCTGGCGCTGGTGGATATTTCAATGCCCTTTATGGATGGCATTGAATTTACAGAGACTGCCACAGACCGCTATCCGAACCTTATTATCATAATCATGACCGCCATCGACAAATTTGAATACGCAAGAAAGTGCGTAAGCATGCCAGTTTTTGACTACATGCTAAAGCCCATGGTCCGGGAAGAACTTGAAAATGTCCTTAAAAAGGCCAAAAAGAAATTCGACTCCGAGCCGGACTACTGGGAGAAGATCAAGAAAGAAGCAGAAGAAATATCAGAAGGGGTCTATGGCTCCAGTGATATAGAGCAGATAAAAAAATACCTTGAAGATAACTTTGCTGATTCAAAGCTGAACCTGACTTCGCTGGCGCAGCAGTTTGGCTTTAGCTCAAGCTATCTTTCAAGGAAATTTAAGGCGGATACTGGGAAAAAGCTTATTGAGTACCTGACGGATTTAAGAATGACCAAGGCCATGGAGCTGGCAAAGTCAAATGTTAAGATGTATCAGGCTGCCTCTGAGGTTGGAATTCCTGATCCTAACTATTTTGGCAGGTGCTTCAAAAAATATACCGGCGTTAGCTACTCTGAATACGTAGCTAATATACAGACAAAGGGCGCGTAAAAAGAGGGCAAGTCGCAATGACTTGCCCATATTTTTTACAATTCCAGTACATGCGCTATAACATGGCTTGCGTAGAGGCTCATGGCAAAGCGGGATTTTTTCATGTTGTCATTCAGGTCAAAGAAAAAGCGCTTGTCCTGGTAGTCCTCTTTGAAAAACGGCGAGAAAACAAGATCCCATTCTAGAAGATATTGGCCTTCCTTCTTGGTGTAGCAGTTTTCCGGTTTTGCTTTTTCGCGGTAGGCTTTGTCTACAAATTCAGCGATGGATTTGTGAATAGCCATATCCTCTTTTGGAAGATAATAGTAATCCTTGTAGTTTGAGTAGAAGTACTTAAGTTCCTCCTCATACAGCGGAACACGAAGCGTTCCCGTATCGCCCTCCAGCTTAAAATAGCATCCATCGAGATTCCCTGACAGCGAAGCAGGAAGGGTAAATGGAAGAGAGAGCTTCATATACACTTCCTTTTTCTGGGCGCCGTCATAGTCATTATAGTAATTGGCAACAACCTTTCTGGCTCTAACAGGAAGCTCGTAGTCATAGCTTGAGTCGATGATCTCTTCATCTGTCCTGATTGAGAATTTAGGCAGATTTCTGAACATATTAAAGTATTCCTGATACTTTAGCATTGGTAAAAGAGAAAACATTCCCTTTACATCGTCGCTGTTGTGGAGTAGTAGAAGGCGCAGCGATTCCGGATCCTTGCTTTCAACGTAAGTCTTGTACACCTTGATTAGCTTGCCACCGTCATATTTATCTTCTCTGTTTATTCCAAGGTACAACTCAATAGTTTTCTGCTTGCAGTCAGGAAGTCCGAGCTGAGCCTTAAAGGGAGCAATCTGTTTATAAAGGTCAAAGGAAATCAGCTTTTTTATTGTGTCTGTAAGAACGTACTTTTCTATTTTGTCCTGAATAAAAGGAATGTCGAACCTGTCACCGTTAAAGTGAAGCACGTATTTAAAGCTTTTTGCCAGATTTAAAAAAGCGTTTAGAATCTCACATTCATGCTCCGGTGACTCTGCAAAAAATTGTGAAACATGCCAGGTGTGGCCCTGAAAATATGCTACTCCTATGAGATAGATGTCTGAATTTTTTGGGGAAAGACCTGTGGTTTCTATATCTAAAAAAAGAATCTCTTCCGGAAGGCAATTTAAGAGCTCTGGGAGAGTATTAACGACGTGTTCTTCTGAAAGCCTGAATTCTTCACTTGTCTTGATCATAGTTGTCTCACTTTCATTGGATTTATCTAATCTAAACCAAATTTTATCACAAAAACGACAGACAATATAGCATTTTTACATGAAAATGATTATACTATTTATGTTGGGGTTTATCTTCTCAAAAGTTCTTTTGGGATAAGCTTTCTCTAAAAAAATATCGAAAGAAGGGTAGGAAATGGCAAGAGGTACGTTCGCGGGCGGTATCCATCCATACGAAGGCAAGGAATTGTCTAAGGATAAGCCCATCAAATCAGTGCTACCAAAAGGGGAATTGGTGTATCCTTTATCCCAGCACATCGGTGCGCCGGCAAAAGCGATTGTCGCTGTCGGAGATCATGTTCTTACTGGCCAGAAGATTGCGGAAGCAGGGGGATTTGTTTCGGCAAATATCTTTGCAACTGTATCCGGAACGGTAAAAGCAATTGAACCCAGACGACTGACAACAGGCGCCATGTGTCAGAGTATCATCGTTGAAAATGATGAAAAGTACGAAGAAGTAGAGTTCAAACCATTAAAGCCTTACGAAGAGATGACTGCAGAGGACAAGATTGCAGCTGTCAGAGAGGCTGGCGTTGTTGGTATGGGCGGAGCTGGCTTCCCTACTGCGGTTAAGTTTGCTCCTAAGGAGCCGGACAAGATTGATTATGTCATCGCAAACTGCTCTGAGTGTGAACCCTACCTTACTTCAGACTACAGGCGAATGGTTGAAGAGCCTGAGCTTCTTTTAGAGGGCCTGAAGATTGCAGTCAGCATTTTTCCAAATGCGAGAGGTATTCTTGCAATCGAGGATAACAAGCCTGACTGTATCGCAAAGTTCAAAGAGTTAACCCAAAACGAAGATAAGATCAGCGTAAAAGCAGTTAAGACCAAGTACCCTGAGGGTGCTGAGAGAATGCTTATTTACGCTTGCACAGGAAGAGAAATAAATTCTTCTATGCTTCCTGCAGACGCCGGATGTATCGTGGATAACGTAGATACTCTGTGCGCTGTTTGCCGCGCGGTAAAAGAAGGACGTCCTCTCATGGAGAGAATCGTAACTATTACCGGCGATGCAATTAAGGAGCCTAGAAACTATAAGGTCAGGATAGGTACCAACTATCGTGAGCTTATTGATGATGCAGGTGGATTTACCTGTGAACCAGCCAAGATCATTTCCGGTGGTCCTATGATGGGCTTTGCCATCTTTGATCTTGATGTACCTACAACCAAGACAGCTTCTGCAATTACCTGTTTTTCCAAGGATGCTGTTTCTGAAATGGAGCCAAGTGCCTGCATTAACTGCGCGCGCTGCGTAGAGGTCTGCCCGGAAAGACTTGTTCCAAAGAATCTGGCAGATGCAGTTGAGCATGGTGATGAAAAGACCTTCCTTGATATGTACGGAATGGAGTGCTGCGAATGCGGATGCTGCAGCTATATCTGCCCTGCAAGACGTCAGCTTACACAGCTTATCAAGGGTATGAGAAAAATCCAGCTTGGCAAGAGGAAAAAGTGAGGGGAGGAGAAGCTTAAATGAGTGAACTAAGAAGAGTGTCGTCCAATCCACATGTAAGAGCCAAGACTACCACAAGAAATATCATGATGTGGGTAGTGATTGCTTTACTGCCTGCAGCAGGCTATGGCATTTACAATTTTGGAGTGAGCGCACTGATCATACTTTTATTATCAGTGGCTTCCTGCGTGCTTTCAGAGTTTATTTATGAAAAAGCACTGCATAAGCCTATTACAGTGGGAGATTTTTCCGCTGTTGTCACAGGTCTTTTACTTGGAATGAACCTGCCATCTACAGTACCGTGGTGGATTCCGATACTGGGCGGCATATTTGCAATCATCATGGTTAAGCAGCTCTTTGGAGGCCTTGGTCAGAACTTCATGAACCCTGCCCTTGGTGGAAGATGCTTCCTTGTAATTTCTTTCCCTGCAATCATGACAAATTTCATTACTGACACATATACAGGTGCAACACCACTGGCTAACTTAAAGAATGGTGTTGAGGTTAATGTAATGGATATGCTCATCGGTAGAACAGCAGGTACTATTGGTGAGACTTCAATGCTCTGCATAGCAATTGGTGCAATGATACTGTTTGCTGTTGGAATTATTGATTACGTTATCCCATTCACCTACATTATTTCATTTGCTCTTTTTGTAGCTTTGTTCGGCGGATATGGATTCAACTGGTCTTACATTGCAGCACACCTTGCAGGCGGCGGACTTATGCTTGGTGCCTTCTTTATGGCAACCGACTATGTCACATGTCCTATAACTCCAAAGGGAAGATTTATCTATGGACTCCTTCTTGGAATACTTACAGGTATCTTCCGTATCTTTGGTGCTAATGCAGAGGGTGTATCTTTTGCAATTGTTATCACAAACCTTCTCGTTCCGCTTATTGAAAAGGTTACTGTTCCAAGAGCCTTTGGAATTAAGAAATCAGCAAAGAAGGAGGCGAAGAAAGCATGAACGATACAAAAAGCATGATTAAAAACGCCCTTATTCTTTTTGCTATTACGCTTGTAGCAGGTGTACTTCTTGGAATTGTTTATCAGGTCACAAAGGATCCTATAGCATACCAGGATAAACTTGCTCAGGATAAGGCTAACCAGTCTGTATTTGCTACGGCACAGACCTTTGATGATGTTGATCTTGACCAGGCGGCTACTGACAAGGTATCAGCTTCACATCCTGGAGTTACCATTGAAAGTGTAAAGCAGGCAGTTGATGCTTCAGGAACTTTAGCTGGCTACGTTATTCAGGTTAAATCAAAGGGCTACGGCGATTTCATTCAGTACACAGTTGGTATTACAAATGAGGGAAATATCAACGGTATTTCTATCATCAATATCGCTGAGACTCCGGGACTTGGCATGAATGCAGAAAAGGTAGTGGCACCTCAGTTTGTTGACAAGGCAAAGAACCAGTTTGCTGTTGTTAAAAATGGTCAGCTTTCAGATGCAAGCTCCCAGATTGAGGCTATCTCGGGTGCAACTATTACCTCAAGAGCAGTTACAGAGGGCGTAAATGCCGCTGTAGATTATTTTGATAATGCACTTGTGAAAGGAGGACAGTGATGAGCTCAGAATTCAAAAAAGGCGCTTTGGGCTTTAGGCAGGATACTCCGGGCGAGAGATTCTTCAACGGCCTCATTGCTGAAAACCCTACTTTAGTACTTATGATCGGTATGTGTCCTACCCTTGCCGTTACATCATCTGCTATAAACGGCCTTGGAATGGGACTTGCCACAACCTTCGTTTTGGCACTTAGTAATGCGGTTATTTCGGCTCTTCGAAAGACTATTCCTTCAACGGTAAGAATTCCGTCCTTTATCGTAGTAATCGCATCATTCGTAACGCTGGTTGAGCTGCTTATGAAAGCCTATGTACCTACACTTAACAAGGCACTTGGCGTTTACATTCCTCTTATCGTTGTTAACTGTATTATCTTTGGTAGAGCGGAAGCCTATGCAAGTAAGCATGGCATTGTTCCTTCTTTCTTTGATGGAATAGGAATGGGAATCGGCTTTACATGTGCTATTACAGTAATTGGTCTTGTCAGAGAATTTGTTGGAGCAGGAACTGCTTTTGATGTACAGATTCTTGGCGAGGGCACAGTTGTTCCGGGACCTGTTGGAGCATTTTTATCCGGCTACCAGCCAATCAGCATCTTCATCCAGCAGGCAGGTGCGTTCTTTGTTCTGGCATTCCTTATTGCCATCATGAACAAGGTTAAAGCAAACCTTGCCAAGAAGGGGAAAGATACCTCTAAGTTTGGCCAGGGATGCTGCAGCAGCGCAGAGGAACAGGCAGCAGATAAGATAATAGCTGACAAAAATGGAAAGGAGGCTGAATAATTATGGAAACAATTCTTTCTCTTGTAGGACTTATGATTTCAGCTTCACTTGTTAATAACGTAGTACTTAGTCAGTTCCTAGGACTTTGTCCTTTCCTTGGTGTTTCCAAGAAAACAGACACAGCTCTTGGAATGGGTGGTGCCTGCGTTTTCGTAATCACACTTGCATCACTTGTTTGTAGCATAATTTACAAGTTTATTTTAAATCCACTAGATTTGTCTTACCTTAAGACTATCGTATTCATTCTTGTAATTGCCATGCTGGTTCAGTTTGTTGAGATGATCCTGAAGAAATACATCGTTTCTCTTTATCAGGCACTTGGTGTATATCTTCCACTTATTACAACAAACTGCGCAGTTCTCGGTGTAGCTCTTAATAATGTTACTGATGGTTACACAATACTCCAGAGTGTTATCACTGGTTTTGCAACAGCAGTAGGCTTTACTATTGCCATAGTTATTCTTGCAGGACTTCGTGAGAAGATGGAATACAATGACATCCTTGTCCCTTTCAGAGGAATGCCACTTGTACTTCTTACATCAGGACTTATGGCTATAGCATTTACTGGATTTTCAGCGCTGAAGTGAGCGATATGGGGACGAAAAGTTGCAATTTATGGCTGCTTGCAGACATATAAATGCAACTTTGAGGACCTAACGGACATGAGGAATAAAGATATGTGAATGAAATGAACATATCGAGTTCCGAATGGGCGTAGCATGACGGAAGCGGAAGCGGAGTCATGCGTATATCGCGGAGAAGAGGAATAAAGATATGTGAATGAAATGAACATATCGAGTTCCGAATGGGCGTAGCATGACGGAAGCGAAGCGGAGTCATGCGTATATCGCGGAAACAAATTTATAAAGGAGATTAAGATGATTAGTGGAATAATCATTGCAACCTGTGTTGTTGCAGGTGTCGGAATAGTAATCGGCATTATTCTTGGCATCGCAGACATGAAGTTGCATGTAGAAGTAGATGAAAAAGAAGCTGCTATCCTGGAAGCACTTCCCGGCAACAACTGTGGCGGTTGTGGTTTCCCTGGATGCTCAGGCTGCGCGGCAGCTATAGCAAAGGGCGAGGCAGCAGTTAACCAGTGTCCTGTTGGTGGCGCTCCCGTTGCAGCAACAATCTCAGCAATCATGGGAGTAGAGGCAATAGAGGCAGAGAAGCAGGTTGCATTTGTACACTGCGCTGGAGACTGCGAACAGGCTACCCAGCAGTATGATTACAGCGGTGTTTCAGACTGTCGCCTTCAGATGCAGGCACCTGGAAGTGGATCAAAGACCTGTTCCTTCGGTTGTCTAGGCGGCGGAAGCTGCGTATCTGTATGTCAGTTTGATGCAATCCACATTGTGAACGGCGTTGCAGTTGTCGATAAAGATGAATGTAAGGCCTGCGGCAAGTGTATTGAGATTTGTCCTCGCCATCTCATTGATCTTATTCCATACAGCGCAAAGCAGTCTGTTGCCTGCAAGTCTCAGGATATGGGTAAACTTGTTAACGGCTACTGTAAGGTTGGATGTATCGCATGTCACATCTGCGAAAAGAATTGCCCGGCAGGAGCAATCACTGTTGAGAACAATGTGGCTTCAATCGACCAGAGCAAGTGTACACACTGCGGCACCTGCGTAGAAAAGTGCCCTAAGAAAGCTATTAAGGCAGTGTGATGCGATATGACATACTATGCTATACAGTATGATTATGTGATATGACAAGCTATACAGTATGAATTGTACGATATGATAAATTATGCTATACGGTATGATTGTGTGATATGACAAGCTATACAGTATGAATTGTACGATATGATAAATTATGCTATACGGTATGATTGTGTGATATGACAAGTTATACAGCATGAATTGTACGATATGATAAATTATGCTATACGGTATGATTGTGTGATATGACAAGCTATACAGCATGAATTGTACGATATGATAAATTATGCTATATAGTATGAGTTATGTGATATGCGACACTACAAGCCGGTTTGTTATGATTTGTTTTAAAAGTTGGCATGAGTAGATAAGCTACTTGTGTTTATACCATGAAAGCAGGGCAGCACCGCTTTGTGCTATCATCATGATGATAATGGTGGTGGTATGAGAAAGGTGCTGCCCTGCTTTTTGCAATATTACTGATTTTTATAAGGGAAGTCTTATGATTTGATTATTCAGTTTACGCGGGTGGTCTTATAATTTGATTATTCAGTTTACGCGGGTGGCCTTATGATTTGATTATTCAGTTTACGCGGGTGGTCTTATGATTTGATTATTCAGTTTACGCGGGTGGTCTTATGATTTGATTATTCAGTTTACGCGGGTGGTCTTATGATTTATTTATTCAGTTTACGTAGTTGGCCTTGCAATTCGAAAATCACTTTAAGTGGGGAATCTGACAGGAAAAAGTGCTAGGATCACCGAAGCATCACTTTTATTTGGAGAAGCGGAAATAAAAAGTGATGGATTTTTACTTTGGCTGAAGATTTATCACTTTTATATTGAAAGTAAAAAATAAAAGTGATGAAAAATGGAAATTTTTAACTTTTTTGTGGCTATAATGGAAATAGAAGTGATTATTTTATGGACTGGATGAGTCAATAGTCACTTTTTTTCTTGTGGTGGCACGAAAAAAGTGAGAAAACTCCTTTTTTCATAACTTTTTATTTAAGAAATGAAAATACGAGTTACGAGATTCACCTATAGCTATAAAAATGGTAACTTTTTCTTGCTATACATATTTAAAAAAGTGAAATATAGAAAAGATCAATACAACGATGTTGATACAACACTCAAAGGATAATCATAATAAGAAAAATCAATAACTCCAAAGATGATTGTAAGAGATAAATTCAACACTCAAAGGATGATCATAATAAGAAAAATCAATAACTCAAAAGAGATTGTAAGAGATAAATTCAACACCCAAAGGATGATTATAAGAGACACATCCAATAACTCCAAAGATGGTTATAAGTGAAGCATATTCAACAATACAAAAGATGATTATAATAGATATATTCAGTGATTCAAAAGAATGCTTTGAGAGGAATGCTTGATACATGGGGAAAAAGCTTGTTGGGAAAAATGATCTCATAATGATTGGAGTGCTTATCGTTATGACGGCGCTTCTTTTTCTTGGACTATTCGTGTTTAAAAAAGAGGGAAAGCTGGTAGTTGTCAGCGTCGATAGCGTGGAAGTAGCTTCATTTTCCCTCGATAAAGATTTAGTATACGAAATAGAAGGCTACAACGGCGGCAGAAATACGCTTGTAATCGAAGATGGCGTGGCGTATGTAAAGGACAGCACCTGCCCGGATCACCTCTGCGAATACATGGGAAAAATCAGTAAGGTGGGGCAGTCAGTAATCTGCCTTCCTAACAGGGTGGTTGTTGAAATCCGCGGAAATAATAATTCTAAAGAATTTGACGCTGTTGTTGGATAAAATGTGAATTACAAAATGTGAATTGCAAAATGTGAATTACAAAATGTGAATTGCAAAATGTGAATTGCAAAATGTGAATTACAAAATGTGAATTGCAAAATGTGAATTACAAAAACGTGAATGATAGAACGAGCATGATAAAACGTGAGTATTAGGTGATACTCATTTACAAAATTCAGATTGATACTGGAAATATCAGTCAAATTTGTTACAGGAGCCAATTGATAACGTGGAAACAAGAAAAATATCAACAAATACAATTACATTATATGGCGTGCTGATTGCACTGGCTCTTATCCTCAGCTATGTAGAAACGCAGATTCCAGCTTTCGTTGCTATTCCCGGAATGAAGCTTGGACTTACCAACATCGTTGTTTTGGTGGCCCTTCTTGCTATAGATAAAAAGGGTGCGATGCTCATAAACCTGGTGAGAATAGTAATTGTGGCAATTCTCTTTGGAACTGCCATGAGCTTTGCATTTTCTGTAGTGGGCGGCATGCTGAGCACGGTAGTGATGATAGCCTTAAATAAAACCGGCAAGTTCAGACCAATAGGAATAAGCGCTGCCGGGGGAATTACACATAATATAGGACAGATACTTGTTGCGATGATCATGCTTGGAACAAAGGCAATTGCCTGGTATCTTCCGGTTTTGTGGATTAGTGGTATTGTGAGCGGCGTTATAGTCGGCGTTATTGGAGGACTTGTTTCTGAAAGACTGACAGTGCTTGGAATTTCGAAAGGCAAATAATATTTCAAGTGTATTTCAAGTATATCCCAAGTATATTCCAAGTATATCCCAAGTATATTCCAAGTATATCCCAAGTGTATTTTAAGTATATCCCAAGTGTATTCCAAGTATATTACAAGTGTATTCCAAGTGTATTCCAAGTACATTTCAGCTGCATTCTAGCTGTTTTTCTGTCGAATGCGTAACCATGTTAACTAATAAGCGTGAATGATTTGTGAGAAAACCAGATGATAACTGCGTTTCACAAAACATTCACATTTTTATTTTGGGAAACGTGTTGTCTTTTAATTATTTATATGTATAATGAATCTTCGTCGACATTCAGTCGATAAAAGTCACGAGTTTTCACTCGATGATTTTCCACTATTTTATTTATTTTGTGCGTACATATAGGGATGCGCGTCTTTTTCCGTGGCTCCTTAAGTGTATGTGTGTGATGAAAGGGAGATTATATGAAAATCGGAAAAAGGAAAGAAAAAACAAACAATTCAATCAAACAGCTTCTAGGGAAGCTAAAGAGGCACGACACTATGGTTGTGGCAATTGCGGTGGTCATAGCGCTTTTGTTGTGTGGAGGGCTTATTTACCTAAGTACGCCAGTGGTTGCAGCCAATGCCAGAGAAGAATTTGAGGAAAGTGAAAAGGAGAACAACAAGCAGACTGCTGACAAGCTTCAGGAAATCCATGATTATCTGATGGAACTTGATAAGGTGGTTACTGATAATCAGAAGAGCCTAAGCACTATAAATAAGAATACCTCAAATAACAGTGAAAAAGAGACAAACACCGAAACCAAGACAAATACTGAGACTCAGAAGATCATAAATGATACAAAGAAGATCATTGTTGAAACTGAGAAGATTTCAAATACTCTTACTGAGAGAATGGACAAAATTGATAAGGAGTTATCTGAGCTTCACACAGAGATTACAGATACCTTTACAAAGATTGAAGAGGTTGAAAAGCTTATAGAGTCAAAGGATAAAGACAGATCAGAGCAGATTGCAAAGGGCTTTGCTGACATCAGCGCCGAGCTTGATAAGATCCAGAAAAATTACAATGCAACCCAAAAGGATTTAAGGAACCTTATTGATAACCTTGCTAAGACAATGCAGGAAGAGCATGCTGCAATCAATGAAAACATCAACAAGAAATCTGATTCTGTTAATCAGAACATAAATGACAAGTCAGCATCTATAAATCAGAATATCAATGAAAAATCTGCAGCCATCAATGAGAATATCGACGCCGAGTCTTCTTCAATTAACGGAAATATAAACTCCAGCACATCTTCAATCAACGGCAAAATTGATTTAAAGACCTCGTCAATCAACGAAAACATAAATTCAAAATCAAAGGAAATCAGCAATAATATTAGTAACGCTTTAAATGAGAAATATGAGCTTGTTTCCAAGACTTTAAATGAAATGAGCCAGAGGATGGAAGAGTACAATACCACAATGCTGGAAACATTTAGCAAGGACATTATGGAGCTTAGCACAAATATCGATAATAAGCTTAACAAAATTGACAACAGCATTAGTGAGTACAACAAGACCATAAATAATAAATTTGAAAACATCAACAATTCCATGGAATCGGACTTTAGTGAACTTAAGGATTATATGGGGGAACAGATTTCAAGTGTCAATACTCAGCTTGGACAGGTTTTTCGATATGTGAGTAAGGGTAAAGAGCTCCTGGCATCCACGTTACTCACAAAAGGCGTAAGCATAAGAAAGGATGCCACATTTTTAGAGATCAGCAGAGCTATTGAAAGCATCAAGACTGAGATTGTTATTGATGAACTCTACGGTGAGATTGAGTATCAGAGGCATTATCATACTGATGGAAAAGGAAATGACTGCGATGAGGAAATGGTTGATGCGTCAAGAAAAGGCGGCTGCTTTACAGAACCTTCTTATCATGAACACAAAGACAGTTGCTATGAAGAAACTGTAAAATATGCTGTTTTTACCGGAGATAGCGTAGAGGATCTTGGAACAACAGATGTTCCTGGAGCTACTGAGACTTATCACAAATACCACTGCAAAAAATGCGGCGGCAATTTTACAGGAACTAATCCGGTTCATAAGGAGGTCTATGGAACTTATAATGAAGCAAACAAAAGACCACATAAGGACGGCGACCTGAAAAAAGAGAAGTCAAAGAAAACTATCTGCAACAAAAAGCCAAAAGAGCTTGAGGGCTACAAGGCTTCCTGCGGATTCTTATACGGCCAGATCACAGGTGCGACTATAGATTTTACCAAGCGTGATGCAACCGGTTATGTAAGGGCATCCAACGTGGCTACCAGAGGAGGTAACACAAACGCGCTGGATCTTTTCCTTGAGCTTGAGGAAAGGGACCTTGCGCCTGAGACTGGAAATGGCGATGAAACAGAAGATACTCAGAATGATGCAACAACTGATAATCAGGCAGAATCTGGTGCAGAAGGAAGTACAGAAGGAAGTTCAGAAGGATGTTCAGAAGGAAAAAACGATGATGGCGCAGAAAATGCTTCAAAGGATAACAGCGCCGCGTCGTCATCTTCTTCATCCTATGAGGAAGGGGCGTCAAATTCATCAACGGCTGGAGATTCGGCAGCTTCTGACAACTCTTCTGAACCAACGAAAAATGGTAGTAAAGACGATGTTTCGGAAGATGCAGCTTCTGCAGAGACAGCCAGTTCTAGGGAGTGATTTTGTGGCTTATGACCTTCCTTGACATTCCCCAAAAGACTGCTATACAATGTACTTTGTTGTAGTGGTTATAGCACAGAATTTTGTGCAGATTGGAGTAGAAATGACAAGAATTGATATTATTTCAGGCTTTCTTGGAGCTGGTAAAACAACTCTTATAAAGAAGCTTTTAAAAGAAGCACTTAATGGAACAAAAGTAGTTCTTATTGAAAATGAGTTTGGTGAAATTGGAATCGACGGTGGTTTCCTTAAGGAAGCAGGAATCGAGATCACTGAGATGAATTCAGGATGTATCTGCTGTTCACTTGTTGGAGATTTTGAGACTTCTCTTAAGCAGGTTATGGAGCAGTACACACCTGAGAGAATCCTTATCGAGCCATCAGGCGTTGGCAAGCTTTCAGATGTTATGAGAGCTATTCAGAATATCGCAGAGGGCTCTTCTGACATGGAGCTTAACAGCGCAGTTACTGTTGTTGATGTTTCTAAGGCAAAGGTTTACATCAAGAACTTCGGTGAGTTCTTTATTAATCAGATTGAAAATGCGGGTACAATCATTCTTACAAGAACTGACAAGGCTGACCAGAAGAAGATTGAGGAAGCTGTAGAGCTTATCAGAGAGCACAACAAGAAGGCTACAATTATCACAACTCCACTTGATCAGATTACAGGAAAAGAAATCCTTGATACCTTTGAGGGCAACAACGACCTTGAGGCCGAGCTTCTCAAGCAGGTAATGGAGGAAGAGGAACATCATCATCACCATCATCATGACCACGGAAGCCACAAGGTTGTACTTGAGGATGGATCAGTAGTTTACAAGGCTTACCATGATGAAGATGAGTGCGATGACGAGGAGTGCAGCTGCCACCACCATCACGACGATGATGACCACGATGAGCATGAGCACGAACATCACCACCACGATCACGACGATGATGACCACGATGAGCATGAGCACGAACATCATCACCACGATCACGACGATGATGACCACGATGAGCATGAGCACCATCATCATCACCACGATCACGACGATGATGACCACGATGAGCATGAGCACGAACATCATCACCACGATCACGACGATGATGACCATGACGAGCATGAGCACCACCATCATCACCACGATCACGACGATGATGATCACGATGAGCACGAACATCATCACCATCATCATGACCACGATCATGACCATGCTGCTCACGATGTATTCGTAAGCTGGGGAATGGAGACTCCTCTTAAGTATACTAAGGAAGAGATTGAAGGAATGCTTTCAAAGCTTGAGGACGAGGAGACCTACGGTATCGTTCTTCGTACTAAGGGTGTTGTTCCAACATCAGAGGGTACATGGATTGAGTTTGATTATGTTCCAGGAGAGGCAGATGTAAGAGACGGTGCTGCTGATGTTACAGGTAAGTTCTGTGTAATCGGTTCTGGCCTCAAGGAAGATAATCTTGAGAAACTGTTCCGCAGACTTTAATTTGCTAATATAAACAGACCGAAGCATTCACTGCTGAGGTCGTAAGAAAGTGATTCAGGGGTGCAGAAATCCCATCGACGAAGTCGATTTTTATAGATTTCTGCATCATCTGTGAACATAGTGAACAGATGATTAGGAGAGAGAAATTGAAACCAGTATATATTATTAATGGATTTCTTGACGCGGGAAAGACAGACTTTTTCCGCTATACAATAGCTCAGCCTTACTTTAGAACAAAGGGAAAGACTCTTCTTATAGTTTGTGAGGATGGCGAGAATGATTACGAGGAAAAGCTCCTTAAATCAACTAATACAGTAGTAGAGCGTATAGAGGATGAGGAAGGCTTTAACCCTGATGCCCTTGTTGCTCTTGATGCCAAGCACAATCCAGAGCGTATTCTTGTTGAGTACAATGGAATGTGGAATTTCAAGAATATGAGACTTCCTGTTATGTGGGCACTTGAACAGCAGATTACAGTAATTGATGCTTCAAGCTTTGAACTGTATTTCAGCAACATGAAGTCACTTCTTGCTGAGCAGATTCGTAATTCTGATCTCATTCTTTTCAACAGATGTGATGGAATTGAGGACCTCGCTTCCTACAAGAGAAATGTTAAGGCCATCAATCAGAAGGCTGACATTATCTTCGAGGATAAGAACGGAGAAGTTGATGTTACTCTTGATGAGGATCTTCCATTTGACTTAAATGCTGATCCTATCGAACTTAACAACTATGGCTATGGAATGTTTTACCTTGATGCTCTTGACCATGTTGAGAGATATGAGGGCAAGAACGTTAAGTTCAAGGGAATGGTTCTTAAGCCAGAGGAATTCCCAAAGAACAGATTTGTCCCTGGCAGAATGGCAATGACCTGCTGTGCTCAGGATATGCAGTTCCTTGGCTTTGCCTGCGAGTTTGAAGGCACTAAGGATCTCGTTGAGAAAGACTGGGTACTTGTTACCGCCAAGGTTGTAAAGGAATATGTCCCTGAGTATCAGGGAGAAGGCCCTGTTCTCAAGGCTATTTCAGTAGAAAAAACTTCTGCTCCAGAAAATCAGGTTATTGATTTTTCTAATCCAGAGCAGTAATTAAGGAGACTATCTTGTTTAATTATCAACCAGTACAGTGGTTATTCTTGTTCTTTTTATACAGCATTACCGGTTGGTGTTTTGAAACAACCTATTGCACGATAGTAGAAAAGCATTTTGTTAACAGGGGCTTCATGAGAGCCCCTGTTTTACCAATATATGGGTGCGCCGGAATAATGATGCTTGTTGTATCCAAGCCTTTTTATGACAATCTGATTCTTGTCTACATTGCAGGCTGCATAGGAGCAACTATTCTTGAATACGTCACGGGAGTTCTTATGGAGACTCTGTTTAAAGTGAGGTATTGGGACTATTCCCACAAAAAGTTCAACTACAAAGGGCATATATGCCTGGAGTCGTCGCTTTTTTGGGGCATACCGACAGTTGTTTTCACCCATTTTTTGCAACTTCCTATAGAGGCACTGCTTTTTAAGATTCCCTACAGGATTCTTTCAATCGTAACTATTATTCTTACGGTGGCTGTAAGCTGCGATTTCATGGTAGCTTTTAAAACTGCCATAGAACTTAGAGATATCCTTGTTTACATGGAAAAGGCCAAGGATGAGATGCGTAGGATGCAGAAGCGTCTGGACGCTATCATTGCTTTCAAGGGTGAAGAAGTAAAAGAAGTTAGGGACGGAATTGGAAGCAAAGTAGCCGGTATCAGTAGTGGCATTTCAAGCACAGTTGGTGGTATCGGTGCAGGAATCAGCAGTACCGTAGGCGGAATTGGCAATGGCATCTGCAGCACAGTAGGCGGAATTGGCAATGGCATCAGCAGTAGAATAGACGTAATAAGTAGCGGACTTGAGAAGAGCTTTGGAATTCTTAAGGAGCGCATATCGATTAACCCTACGGAATATGTGGGAAATGTAAAGGAAGAAGTAATTGAGCTTTATACAAAGTACCGTATTTTGATGGATCACGTAGCACCACATCCTATCAGGAACTTCTTTGACTGGTATAGGAACAGGACGCTTCTTAATAACCATTTGTATTCAGAGAGTTTTAAACAAAGTCTTGATGAGCTCAAGGAGAGGGCTGCCAGTTTTCGAGATGAGAGAATAGGAAGAAATAAGTAATTTAAGCATACAAAAAACCTCGTATCGGTGAGAAGATACGAGGTTTTATTTTTGGGTTAATTTATAATCTATTAGAAATCTAAGATTAAGCCATCTTGTTTACAGCAAGAGCAAGACGTGAAACCTTTCTTGAAGCTGTGTTCTTCTTGAATACGCCCTTTGACTCAGCCTTGTCGATAGCAGATGTAGCAGCGAGAAGTGCCTTTGCAGCCTCTTCCTTGTTGCCTGCTTCGATAGCAGCTCTTACCTTCTTGATTTCTGTCTTAACAGCTGACTTGATCATTGTGTTACGCTCAGCCTTTTTCTTATTAACTAAGATTCTCTTCTTGGCAGATTTGATATTAGCCATAATTACCTCCGATATAATCGCTTATTTGTTATTGTTATGTTCGTGTGCGCATTAAGCCGGACACGGACAGTTAATGCCACATACGTCTAATATTTTAGATTAAATACAAGTAACTGTCAATAGATTTTTTGCCTCTGTCATGTTATTATGATACAGAATGATTATTATAATAGCATGAATTAAAGAGGTAATTAAGTGGATCAGAGTAAAATTAGAAATTTTAGTATAGTAGCCCATATTGATCACGGTAAATCAACTCTTGCTGACAGAATGATCGAGAAAACCGGTGTTCTTACCAGCAGAGAAATGCAGAATCAGGTCCTTGATAATATGGATATTGAGCGTGAGAGAGGTATTACCATCAAATCTCAGGCTGTTAGAATGATTTATAAGGCCAAGGACGGAGAAGAGTACACCTTTAATATGATCGATACTCCTGGACATGTGGATTTCGGATACGAGGTTTCACGTTCACTTGCTGCCTGCGATGGCGCCATCCTTGTAGTTGATGCAACTCAGGGCGTTGAGGCTCAGACTCTTGCCAATGTTTATATGGCCCTTGATCATGACCTTGATGTATTCCCTGTTATTAACAAGATTGACCTTCCAAGTGCGATGCCTCAGGAGGTTAAGGATGAGATTGAGGACGTAATTGGAATTGAAGCTCAGGATGCCCCTCTTATTTCAGCCAAGAACGGCATAGGAATTGAAGATGTCCTTGAGGCAGTAGTTCACAAGATTCCAGCTCCTACAGGAGATGCAAATAGCCCGCTTAAGGCACTTATTTTTGACAGTATCTATGACTCCTACCGAGGTGTTATCGTATTTGTCCGCGTTCGCGATGGCGTAATCAAAAAAGGCATGAAGGTAAAATTCATGGCTACGGGCGCCGAAGCAGAGGTCGTTGAAGCAGGATTTTTTGGCCCGGGCAGATTTATTGCCAGTGAGGAGCTAAGTGCAGGCGAGGTAGGATACTTTACCGCTTCTATCAAGAACATTCAGGATACACGAGTTGGTGATACAGTAACAGACTGCGCTAATCCGTGCAGCGAGGCGCTTCCTGGTTATAAAAAGGTAATGCCGATGGTTTACTGCGGTCTTTACCCTGCAGACTCAGCTCACTATTCAGATCTTAGAGATGCCCTTGAAAAGCTGCAGCTTAACGATGCTTCTCTTTTCTATGAGCCTGAGACATCACAGGCCCTTGGCTTTGGCTTTAGAGCAGGATTCCTGGGACTTCTCCATCTTGAGGTTATTCAGGAGAGACTTGAGAGAGAGTATGATCTTAACCTGGTTACTACAGCACCTTCTGTTGTTTATAAGGTTCACAAGACTGATGGCACCTGCTTTGATCTTACTAATCCAACCAATCTTCCTGATCCTTCAGAGATTGAGTATATGGAGGAACCTATAGTTAGCGGAGAGATCATGGTTACTACAGATTATGTGGGCGCAATCATGCAGCTTTGCCAGGAGAGACGAGGCAGATATTTAAGTACTGATTATATTGAGCAGACAAGAGCAATCCTTAAGTATGAGCTTCCACTTAACGAGATCATTTATGATTTCTTCGATGCTCTCAAATCAAGATCCAGAGGTTATGCATCCTTTGACTACGAGCTTAAGGGATACGAGAAGTCTGAGCTTGTTAAGCTTGATATTCTTATTAACCGTGAAGAGGTGGATGCGCTTTCTTTCATCGTCCACAAGGATGGAGCCTATGAGAGAGGCCGTAAGATGTGCGAAAAGCTTAAGGATGAGATTCCAAGACATATGTTTGAGATACCTATTCAGGCTGCAGTTGGCGGCAAGGTAATCGCAAGAGAGACAGTTAAGGCATATCGTAAGGACGTTCTTGCTAAGTGCTACGGTGGTGATATCACACGTAAAAAGAAGCTTTTGGAGAAGCAAAAGGAAGGTAAAAAGAAGATGCGCCAGATTGGAAATGTTGAGGTTCCACAGGCAGCATTCCTTAGCGTATTAAAGCTTGATGAGGATAACTGATCTTATGGGGAAGGATCTTTCTATTTATGTTCACATACCTTTTTGTGTGAGAAAATGTCTGTACTGTGATTTCTTGTCAGATAGTGCAGACGAGGGGGGAATAAAGGAATATTTTTCTGCATTGTCCAAAGAGATATGGATGCATTCAGAAAAGTATAGGAATTATACGGTGAAATCGGTGTTCTTCGGAGGAGGAACACCTTCTTTTCCTGATGAAAAGTATATTGTTGCAGTTTTAAAGCAGATAAAAAAGTGTTTCTTTCTTGATTCTGACGCAGAGATAAGTATTGAGTCAAATCCGGGGACGGTAAGCTATGAGAAATTAAAGGCTTATCGCGACGCAGGAATAAACAGGCTTAGTATAGGCGCTCAGTCTCTATGCGATGATGAGCTTAAAAGACTAGGAAGAATTCACGACAGCAGAGCTTTCTTTGAAACCTATGAAATGGCCAGGAGAGCCGGCTTTGACAATATCAATGTAGACGTTATGAGCGCTCTTCCAAGGCAAAGCCTTAAATCCTACATGAGCACCCTTGAAAAGGTGGTGGAATTAAAACCGCAGCACATATCTGCCTACAGCCTGATAATTGAGGAGGGAACACCTTTTTATGATATGGACCTTGACCTTCCTTCTGAGGAAGAGGACAGGGAAATGTATCACGAAACAAAAAGGTTTCTTTCAGAAAATGGATATCACAGATATGAGATATCAAATTATGCCCTGGACGGTTATGAATGCTATCACAACAAGGTGTACTGGATGAGGGGCAACTACCTGGGATTTGGCATAGGTGCTGCTTCCATGGTCAATGACGTCAGGTGGAGCAATATCAGGGATATTGATAGTTACGTAGGTGCTTTCAGAAAGCTTGATACTAACCTTTCAGAAGTGGTCATTACTGACAAGCAGATCCTTAAAAAGAGCGAGTGCATGGAGGAATTCATGTTTTTAGGACTTCGCCTCGTCAGGGGAGTTGGCGTAAAAGAGTTTAAGGAAAACTTTGGAAAGAGCATTTTGGAAGTATACGGAAATGTTATTGAGAAATATAAAAGGATGGGGCTTTTGGAGTATGATCCAGAAGGCAGATACCTTAGACTTACGGATGAAGGCCTGGATGTGAGTAACACCGTTATGGCAGATTTTCTTCTGGAATAATTGTATAATGGATATTACCACTTTTAATATGTTTATTGGGAGAGCTACAAAATATGAATTACAATTTTTTTGCACTTATATCACGAATGAAATACATAGACAGATGGGCGCTTATGCGCAACACCAGACAGGAAAATCTGTGTGAGCACTCAATGGAGGTTGCCATGATCGCGCACGCTCTTTGTACCATTGGCAATGTCAGATATGGCAAGCATCTTGATGCTAACAAGGCTGCTCTTATCGGCCTTTATCACGATGCCTCAGAGATCATTACAGGTGACATGCCTACTCCGGTAAAGTATTTTAACGCAGAGATAAAGCATGCATATAAAGAGGTTGAGAGGGTGGCAGATGAAAAACTCCTTGAAAAGCTTCCAGAGGACTTAAGACCTACCTATGACGCAATTTTTAATTCAGATGGAACAGAGGAAGATCGCTATATCCGTAAGCTTGTAAAGGCGGCTGATAAGCTCTCTGCCCTTATCAAATGCATTAGCGAGGTTAATGTAGGAAACACAGAGTTTCGCACTGCTAAGGAGAGCACAGGCAAGTCAATAAGAAGTCTTTATCAGGAGTATCCTGAGGTGCTGGATTTTGTTAATGAATTCCTTTCTTCCTATGGAAGTACGCTTGATGAGCTTACCTAAGAGCTATGGACGCATTAATGCATACGGTATATAATTAATAATACACACGAAAAAACGAAGGGGTTATAAGCACATGTCACTAATCGAAGAGATTCTCCGAGAAGCTAAGGAAAAAGGTGCATCAGACGTTCATGTTACAGTAGGATTGCCGCCAAAGATGAGACTTAACGGCAAGCTTGTTGCCATGGACAACTTTGAAAAGATGCTGCCGCCGGATACAGCTGCTATTGCAGAGGAGATAATGACTGACAAACAAAGGGAAAAACTTGAAGAAAATGGTCAGCATGATATGTCCTTTTCCATTCGTGGTGTAGGAAGATACAGACTTAATGTATTCAAACAAAGAGGTTCTGTGGCAATGGCGTTTCGTGTTGTTGCAACAGATATTCCTTCTGCGGACAGCCTTGGAATACCGGAGACAGTAACTGAGCTTTACAAGAAAAAAAGAGGACTGGTGCTGGTTACAGGACCAACTGGAAGTGGAAAGTCCACTACGCTTGCATCAATCATTGATCTGATAAATAACAATAGAGAAGCCCATGTCATCACCCTTGAGGATCCTATTGAGTTCACTTATCAGCATAGAATGTCTATCGTCAATCAGAGAGAAATTGGAACAGACTCCAATTCCTATGCCAATGCTCTAAGAGCAGCTCTTCGTGAGGATCCGGATGTTATTCTGGTTGGAGAGATGCGAGACCTTGAAACCATTAGTACTGCGATTACTGCGGCTGAGACAGGTCACCTTGTTTTGTCTACGGTTCACACGATCGGAGCCAGCAATACGGTGGACAGACTTATAGATGTATTTCCTTCACATCAGCAGCAACAGATTAGAATTCAGCTGGCAAGCGTTTTGGAGGCGGTTATTTCGCAGCAGCTTATTCCAAGCAGTGACGGCATTTCCAGAATAGCAGCTTTTGAAGTTCTTCATGTGAACAGCGCAGTTAGAAACCTTATCCGTGAGGGCAAATCACATCAGCTTCTTACCGTTATGCAGACTAACCGAAAACTTGGAATGGTTTCAATGGATGAAGCAATCCTTGAGCTCTACAGAAGCCAGAGAATATCAAGAGAAATGGCACTTCAGTTTGCTCAGGATCCTGATACAATGCAGATGAAAATGTTACGATAAATAGTTCTTTGATTTTTAATCGACCTGTTGTATAATGAGCAGGTCGATTTTGTCTATTAATAATATAAAATCTTTTGTTCACGTTTCGTGAGCGCTAATTCCACGGGGAAATTGGAATATTAATTTTAGTAGTTAGAAAGGTTTTTGTTTAAAAAATGTTCAGTTCAATAGTTTCAGGGGCTGTTCATGGCATTTCGTCCTACCTTATGCAGGTTGAAGTCGATGTGGCCGATGGACTGCCTGGTTTTAGTATGGTTGGCTTCATGAGCGGGGAAGTGCGTGAAGCTGGCGATAGAGTTAAGGTTGCGCTTAAAAATATGGGAACAAAGCTCCCTCCGTCCAAGATTACGGTTAATCTTTCACCGGCGGATATTAAGAAGGAATCGGTAGTGGTGGACCTTCCGGTTGCCATAGGAATACTGACTGCCATGGGAGAAATCGAGGAAAAGAGCCTCGACGGCGTAGTGATTCTTGGAGAGCTTGGTCTTGACGGAGAAGTAAAGCACATAAATGGAACTCTTCCAATCGTCATAAAAGCCAAAGAGGCAGGCTATAAAACAGTAATTCTGCCAAAGGCAAACGCCAGAGAAGGGGCCGTTATAAACGGAATAAAGATCGTTGGAGTTGAATCTCTGCAGGAGACAGTTTGCTATTTAAAAGAGGATGCCGGTAAAAGAGATGAACTAATTGCGCCCTGCAGAGTTGATATTGAGGAGATATTTAGCAAGGCTGAGTACGATGAATTCGGCATTGATTTTGCTGATATCAACGGTCAGGCTGCGGTAAAAAGAGCTGTTGAAATTGCAGCGGCAGGATTTCATCACATTCTTTTAGTGGGACCTCCCGGTTCTGGAAAAAGCATGGTGGCTAAGCGCATTCCAACTATTTTGCCGCCTCTGTCCATTAAGGAAAGTCTTGAGGTGTCTACGATTTATTCTGTAGCAGGAATGCTTAAGGAAAATCAGTCCCTTATCACGAAAAGACCCTTTATGAGCCCTCATCATCTCATTACAGAGACTGCTCTTACAGGAGGCGGAGTAGTTCCAAGGCCTGGAGTTATCTCGCTTTCCCACAGAGGAATTCTTTTTCTGGATGAGATGCCTGAATTTCCGAGAGCCAAGCTGGATCTTTTGAGACAGCCAATTGAGGACAGGAAGATAAACATTGTAAGAAGTAAGGGAACCTTCACTTATCCTGCGGATTTTCAAATGGTAGGGGCCCTCAATCCTTGTCCCTGCGGGTACTATCCTGATCGCAACAAATGCAAATGCTCGGCCAATGAAATTAGGCGCTATCTTGGGCATATTTCAGGACCTATTCTCGACAGGATAGATATCTGCGTCGAGGCTCCAAAGGTTGATATCGCAGATCTTACCCTTAAGACAAGAAAAGTAAATGAGTCTAGTGCAACAATCAGAGAAAGAGTTATGAAGGCAAGGACAATTCAGGAAAAGCGATTTGAAGGAACAGAGCTTAGATTTAACTCTGAAATGTCTCCTGCTGATATCAAGAAATATTGCAGGCTTGGAATCAGGGAGGAAGCGTACCTTGAGAATGTTTTTTGCAAAATGGATTTAAGTGCCAGAGCCTATCACAAGATACTTAGGGTGGCAAGAACTATAGCTGACATAGATGGAAGCGAGGATATAAGGGAAATTCATCTTATGGAAGCTGTCAGCTACAGGCTTACAGATGGAAAATACTGGCATCAGTTGGAGGAATGAAATGGAAATAATTACAGAGAATGAGTATGCTCATTGGCTATATTGCGTGCCGGGGCTTGGAAACAGGTCAATAGAAAAGCTGTTAAATACAGAAATGACCTGTAAAGAAATATATGAAACAAACATCAGGGAGTTTAAAGGACTGGTACCGGAAAAGAAGCTGAAGGCTTTGGATGAATCAAGAAGGATTTGGAATTTTGAAAAAGAAAAAGAGAAGCTTCAAAAGAGCGGAATCAGGTTCGTATCCAGACTGTCTGATGAATTTCCGGAAAAACTAAAAAATATTCCGGATTCCCCACTTGCCTTATTTGTAAAAGGAAATCTGCCTGATGCTGAAGTTCCTTCAGTAGCCATAATTGGAGCAAGGATGTGCTCTGAGTATGGAAGATATGAAGCAAGACAGTTTGGAAGAGGACTTGCTCTTGCAGGAGTCCAGGTGATCAGCGGAATGGCCAAAGGAGTAGATGGTATCAGCCAAAAGGCAGCTCTTAGCGTCGGAGGAAAAAGCTATGGAATACTGGGAAGCGGAGTTGATATCTGCTATCCGGAGGAAAACAGGGATGTGTACAACAAGCTTTGCGAAAACGGAGGAGTTATTTCTGAATACCTTCCCGGAACAGAGCCGAGGGCGAGTCTTTTTCCTATGAGAAACAGGATAATAAGCGGACTGGCGGATGTAATCCTGGTTATTGAGGCAAGAGAAAAATCAGGTACACAGATAACTGTCGATACAGCGCTGGAGCAGGGCAGGGAAGTGATTGCTGTTCCCGGAAGAATAACTGACAGACTTAGTGACGGCTGTAATCTTCTTATAAGTCAGGGGGCTGGGGCTGCCCTGGACGTGGAGGATGTTCTTGAAAGAATAAGGGATATCAGAAATGGTCAGAGCCCACATATTGTCACAGGTCTTTGCAAAAGAGATGGAACTGACAAGGCAGATACAGACTTAAGGTTGGAGACGGAAAATGAGTTGGAAGATATGTTGGAAAACGAACTATCGTTAGAGGATAGAATTGTTTCAGTGCTAGATATTATCCCTGTTTCGGCCTCATCTATCATGGAAGAGTTGTACAGGAGAGGTATCGATATTTCGATACAACAATTAATGAGTTCCCTGATGGAGCTTACTTACAAGGGGAGAATTGCGCAAAACGGCGCATATTACCGCAAAATAGGGTGAGTGACCGATTGCGCAAAACGTTTCCGACAACGTTACCGAAAACGTTACCGGAGAAAAAGTCAATGTGAAAAGTGCACAAAATCATGAACGGTTTATCATACAAAATGCTTTATTGACAAAAAAATGCACAAAGCATACACTTTTTTATAGAGCAACCGATTGCGCGATGTGCGCAATTGAGGAGTAAAATTTTCTATGGAGGAAAAGAAATGAAAAAGAAATTGGTTTCGGTTTTATTGACAGCCGCTATGGGCGCATCACTTCTTGCTGGATGTGGCGCACAGGAAGCAGCACAGACAGCAGAGGAGACAGCAGAGGAGACAGCAGAAACTGTTCAGGAAGCAGCTGAAACAGCTACAGAGGCTGTTGAAGAGGTTAAGGAAGAAGTTACAGACTATGGCACAGGCGAAATTAAGGTTTGGGTTGCTGACGCTGTAGTTGATTTCACAAAGAAAGAGATTGATTCTTTCATGGCTGAGAACCCTCAGTATGCTGGATACACAGTAACAGTTGAGGCTGTTGGTGAAGGCGATGCTGCAAGCAACATGATCACAGACGTTACAGCAGGTGCTGATATCTTCGGATTTGCTCAGGACCAGACAGCAAGACTTGTTTCTGCTGGTGCTCTTGAGGAGGTTGCTCCTGAGAACGTTGACGCTATCAAGTCACAGAACGCTGCTGGTGCAGTAGTAGCTGCTACAGTTGGTGATACACTTTATTCATATCCTATGACAGCTGATAACGGATATTTCCTTTACTATGATAAGAGCGTTGTAACAGACCCTTCTACTCTTGAGGGAATTCTTGAGCAGTGCGAAGCAGCTGGTAAGAACTTCTACATGGATCTTACAGGATGGTACCAGGTATCATTCTTCTTCGGAACAGGATGCACACTTACATTTGATTCAGACAACGATGGTAACTTCACAGGCTGCAACATGGACTACGATTCAGACAAGGGTCTTGTAGCTCTTAACGAGATGATCGAAGTTGCTGGTTCTAAGGCTTTCCAGCCTGGTTCATCAGCTGGTGATGCTGTTAACTACGCAGCAATCATCGACGGAACATGGGATGCTTCAACAGTTAAGGATTTCCTTGGCGACAACTATGCTTGCGCTAAGCTTCCTACATTCACAGGTTCAGACGGAAACACATATCAGATGAGCGGATTCAACGGATGTAAGCTCCTTGGTGTTAAGCCACAGGAAGATGAGAACAAGCTTGCAGTTTGTGATGCACTTGCACTCTTCCTTACAAGCGAGCAGGTACAGCTTGACAGATACAACGAAGTAGGTTGGGGTCCTTCAAACCTTAACGCTCAGGCTAATGATGCAGTTAAGGCTGACGAAGCTCTTTCAGCTCTTTCAGAGCAGTTCGCATACACAATTCCTCAGGGACAGTATCCTGGTGACTACTGGACAAACGCAGAGGCTCTTGCAGGCGACGTAACAGGCAAGCTTCAGGGCGCTTCAGAGGATGATGTAAAGGCAGCTCTTAAGGACTTCCAGGAGAAGGTTTCAGCTGCTAGATAAAAGTAATCACCTGACGAGGTATTTTCGAGTCTGGTGTACTACTTTGTTCTACCGAGCGAAAAGCACGAGGTAGAACTACCTTAGAAGCTCATTATTACAACAACCGGCAGGAGGAATGCCTTCTGCCGGTTTAATTAGATGATAAATAATAAATCCATTTGTGGAGGATCCTGTATGAGTAACGCGTCTGGTGAAAAAAAGAATCCTGTGGGCAGTTTCTTTGCGGCGATTGGAAATGTCTTTAAGGAGATTGGTGTAACTTTTGTTAAGGGAGATTGGAAAACAAAGATCTCTTACATTATCATGGGCTTTGGACAGATTATGCGCGGTCAGTTTTTACGCGGTGGAATGTATCTTGCCATAGAAGCTCTTTTTATTTGGTTTATGACTGCCTTCGGTCACAAGTACTTCTTTAAGCTTGCAACTTTGGGTACAGTAGAAACCTACAAGAAAAACCGTAAGACAGTTTACGGTGATCATTCATTCCTTATTTTGTTATTCGGCCTTTTGGCTGCATTCTTCATTATTTTCCTGCTCTATATGTGGTATAGAAACATAAAAGATAACAAGGAGCAGGAGCTTATACTGAAATCCGGCAAGAAGCTTCCTGGCAACAAAGCGGATTTCATGTCACTTTTTGATTCTAATTTTGATAAGACACTTTTGGCACTTCCTGTTGGCGGTGTGTTTGCCTTCACTGTGTTGCCAATTGTTTTCATGATATGTGTTGCGTTTACAAACTATGACGCAAACCATCAGGCACCAACCAAACTCTTTACCTGGGTTGGTCTTCAGAACTTTAAGAATATGTTCTCCTTTGGCTCTGGTGGATTTGGTAGAACCTTTGTGGGAGTACTTTTATGGACTCTTATCTGGGCTCTTCTTGCTACCTTTATTGATTATTTCCTTGGAATTGCAGTAGCTATCCTTATTAACAAAAAAGGCATTAAGTTCAAGAAATTCTGGAGAACCTGCCTTGTTATGACCATTGCGGTTCCTCAGTTTGTAAGTCTTTTGTATGTTTCCAAGATGTTTGATTCAGCAGGAATCATCAACGGTACTCTTAAAAAGCTGGGAATTATCCAGAACTCAATTCCTTTCTGGACAGATCCATTTTTGGCTAAGGTTACTATTGTTGTAGTCAATATCTGGATTGGTATTCCTTACCTCATGCTCATGGCTACAGGTCTTCTTATGAATATTCCTGCAGATCTTTATGAGAGTGCAAGTATTGACGGAGCAACACCATGGCAGATGTTCAGACATATCACAATGCCATACATGCTCTTTGTAACAGGTCCTTATCTTTTAACCTCATACACAGGAAACCTCAATAACTTCAACGTTATTTACCTTCTTACAGGAGGTGCTCCAAAGTCTATGAGCTACACAGGTGGCGCCGGCGCTACAGACCTTCTTGTTACCTGGCTCTACAAGATGACCATCAACGATACAGACTATAAGATGGCCGCAGTAATAGGTATCATGGTATTCATTGTGACAGCAGTAATTTTCTCCAGTGTATACAAGATGCTGCCTTCAGTTAAAGATGAGGAGGGATTCCAATAATGGCAAAAAGAGAGAGTTCTATGAAAAGAAAAAGAGCAGTTGGAAACTTCTTTTCTTACCTGCTCCTTATAGTAATCGTAATAGTATGGCTGTTCCCATTCTTTGGAATTGTGCTTAGCAGCTTCCGTTCATTTGATCCTGCTATAGAGTATGGCGGAATCGTTGATTATGTAATACCCAAGCACTTTTCACTTGATAACTACAGATTCTGCTTGGGCGACGAGACTAACTTTAAGAGATGGTACCTGAATACAGTAATCATTGCGTTCTTTGTATCACTTATCCAGACCATTGTTGTACTTTGTGTAAGCTATGCACTTAGCCGTATGAGATTTAAGGGAAGAACACTTCTTATGAGATTCTGGTTTGTACTTGGAATGTTCCCTGGCTTCCTTACCATGATTTGTCTGTACTTCCTTTTGAAGCAGCTTGGACTTACACAGGCTGGCGCTGTCCCGGGACTTATCCTGGTATCCTGCGCAAGCTCTGGTATGGGCTACTATATTTGTAAGGGATTTTTTGATACAATACCAAAGGCTTTGGATGAGGCTGCAAGAATTGACGGAGCTTCCAGAGCAAGAGTATTCCTTACAATGACTATTCCTATGAGTAAGCCTATCATTATCTATCAGGCACTGGTTGCATTCATGGCACCATGGAATGACTATGTATTTGCTTCTTACATGGCATTTGGTCATGACAAGAGCTACAACGTAGCGGTATCAATGTATAGATGGATGAACACAGGTGACTATCAGGGATACTATACAAGATTCTGCGCAGGTGGTGTACTTGTAGCAATTCCGGTAACACTGCTGTTCATGTTCCTTCAGAAATACTACGTAGAAGGTGTTACAGGTGGCGCTGTGAAAGGATGATCCATGCCAGACGAGAAAATTACAATTGATGATGTGGCGAAGGCGCTTGGTGTTTCCAAAACTACTGTATCCAGAGCAATTTCAGGAAAGGGAAGGGTTGGAAATGAAACCAAGGCCAAGATTCTGGAATTTATTGAAACACATAATTATCGTCCCAACGTGATGGCCAGAGCGCTGGCTCAGCAGAGAACCTTCAATATTGGGGTTGTTTGGCCAGATGATTACAATGCTGTAGATCTTCCTTTTTTCCAGAGATGTATGATCGGAATGAATGAGATCACATCCAGCTTTGGCTATGATATTGTGGTTTCCATTATTGCAGGGAATGATATTTCAGGTCTAAAGAGAATCGTTGGCAATCACAAGGTGGATGGAGTTATTCTTACCAGAACACTGGTGAATGATGCTCCTTTAAGATACCTTAAGGAATGTGGTATTCCATTTGTAACAGTGGGCAAGACCAACGATCCTGATGTTATATCGGTTGATAATGATAATTTTGATGCCTGTAAAGAGCTTACGTCGATTCTTTTGGCTAAGGGCCTTAAGAAGCTGGCTCTTATAGGAGGCTCCACAAACCACATAATTACCCAGACGCGTTATGAGGGATTTGCGGAAGCCTTTAAAGAGGCACAAATTAGCATTGATCAGAATCTCATTTGTCTTGATGTTGATAATAACATCAAGATAGGTGGGATGGTAAAAGAACTATTAAAGAAAAATATCGACGGAATAATCTGCATGGATGACAATATTGCAGGCGAGGTAATAGCCAGATGCAGAGACGAGCATGTGCTTATTCCGGAGGATATCAAGGTCGCGTCGTTTTATAACAGCTCTCTACTTGAGAGTATGGTTCCTTCGGTAACATCCCTTAATTTCAACGATAGAAATCTTGGGGCGGTGGCTGCAAGGACACTTCTTAACCTGATAGATGGAGACGATGTAGAGAGCCAGCAGCTTAAGAACTATGAGGTTATCCTAAAAGAGAGCACTAAATAAGCATTAACAATCGAGTAGAGGACAGAACACATTGGCGAAGCCTCTACTCGATTTTTATGAGGAGACATATTATGAATATTACAAAAGACTCACAGCTTGGTTTTGATAATGTAAGCCTTTTAGTGGATGGAAAAAGATGGTTCCCTGTAATGGGCGAGATGCATTTTAGCAGATACCCAAAACATCTTTGGGAGCAGGAACTGTGCAAGATGAAGGCAGGAGGAGTTGATATTGTCTCTCTCTATGTAATCTGGATTCATCATGAAGAGGTGCATGGAGAGTTTGATTTTACAGGAGACAGATGCCTTAGAGATTTCCTTGAGACGGTTAAAAAATGCGGCTTATACAGCATCCTTCGTATTGGACCATGGGCTCATGGTGAGGCAAGAAATGGCGGTTTTCCTGATTGGCTTTTAGAAGATGCCAGGGCAAATAACTATGAAGAAAGAACTGATGCGCCAAGATATCTTGAGCATGTAAAGAAATTTTATGAAAAAACCTATGAGCAGGCAGAAGGCTTCTTTATTAAGGATGGCGGTCCTATCATAGGAATTCAGATTGAAAATGAATATGGACACTGCGGCGGAAAAGGCGGCGAAGAGGGCGAGCAGCATATGCGTACCTTAAAGGCTATGGCTCAGGAGATAGGCTTTATCACTCCAATCTATACAGCTACGGGCTGGGGAGGCGCGGTAACCGGCGGAATGCTTCCTGTAATGGGCGGCTACTGCGATGCTCCATGGGATCCGAGAACCACAGAAATTGAGCCAAGTGGTAACTATATTTTTACCAGAGAAAGAAATGATCATAACATAGGCTCAGATCATGGCCTTGGTGCAGGCATTACCTTTGATATGGATAAATTCCCATTCCTTACAGCAGAGCTTGGAGGCGGTCTTCAGGTAACACACCACAGACGTCCTATTGCATCAGGCACAGATACAGCTGCTATGAGTATGGTAAAGCTTGGCAGTGGCGCTAATCTTCTTGGCTATTATATGTATCACGGCGGAACTAATCCTAAGGGTAAGCTTACAACCCTGCAGGAAAGCACTGCTACAGGATATCCCAATGACCTTCCTGAGTATTCATATGATTTTAATGCACCACTTCGTGAGTATGGACAGATGGAGGATACCTACAGGCATGTAAGACTTCTTTCAAGCTTTGTGCACGACTTTGGTGAAGATTTATGCGATATGCCTTACGTGGAACAGCCAGGCAATCCGTTAAAACCTGACAATTTTACTGATTTACGTACCGCAGTCAGATACAAGATGATAACTGATTCTGAAGGGAATAAGCTTCCATCTGGATATCTTTTTGTAAATAACTATCAGAGAAGAAGAGAAATGGCTACCCACAAGGATGTGGAGCTTACTGCTTTTGCGGGTGATGGTAAGACTGTACTTGCTTCCTTTGAAAAAAGAGATGTACTAAATGGCGATTTCTTCTTTTACCCATTTAATATGCCGGTAGGAGAAAGTGCATTCCTTACGATTGATGCAACTCCAATATGCGTGATTAGAGATATTGATGATGCTCATCACGTAGCCTACGTTTTCTATACTGACACAGACAGAGAATATACTGCTTCTGTAAGGGGAGACCTTGCGGGCAACAAAATCATAGTTATCAGTAAAGATGAGGCGGTTCATTCTTCTAAGATACGCATTGATGGCAAGGAGCATCTTATTATTTCGGATGCTGAGGCAGTTACTGCTTCTGATGGAAGTGTGGAGCTCTACTATGAAGTTTCTTCTAAGGGAAAGCTTTTCTTTAGAACTTATCCGGGGCTTGCTATAGCTAAGGATACTTACGAATGCAAAAAGAGCGCAGATTTAGCAGGCACATTTGGTACATCCGATGCTTTTGCACTTTACGAAAGCAAGGAAAGCTTCGAAAATAATGTGAAAGCATGCTTTGATGAAACAGCCTCTTTAGATGAAAATTGTGGAAAATCCTATGAAATAAGTGTATCTGGCATAGAGAACTTAGCAAATGAAGTATATATGCACCTTGATTATGTTGGAGATACCGGAAAACTCTATCAGGATGGGGAGATAATTGCGGATAGCTTTTATACCGGACAGCTTTGGGAAGTGGGGCTTAAGAGATTTTTAAGAAATAATTTAGACTTTAAGGCAAAGCTTGAAATTATGCCGCTTAAGGAAGATGATAAGTTATATCTTGAAGAGTGGCCAATGCTTGAAAATGGCGTAGGATGCCGATTGAGAGGCATTAATACGGTTACAGAATATCGTATGAAAATCTGACAATTTGACGTATAATAGTGTTATCGGAGCGTATGCTCTGCTAGCACTATTTTTATGCCCATTTGGCTTAGCCGGAGGAAGCACATGTTATATAATTATTACTTTGATATCTGCGCCATGTGCATATTGGCTACTATTGCTATAACCTCTCTGTTCAGAAGAAAAGTTCCTGCATACAGACAGAGAGCTTATAGTATGCTTCTTATGGCTATTATTATTGCTACTGTGGCGCAACGTGTTGAAACGCTTCTTCAGATGAATCCTATTGATGCTGTGTGGTATCCTGTGGCAGAAAAAATAGCCGGGTCCATCTATTTTATTGCACATCTGGGTTCTGCGGTGGGCTACCTTTTTTACGTCATGGCTATTCTTGACATTTATGCCGATTTGCGTAAATTTAAAAATTTCATGTCAGTGGCCTTTGGCTACTGTATTGGAATAGTGCTTGTTGTAGTTAACTGGTTTTATCCAGTTCTTTTCCACTATGATGAAAAAGGAATCTATAACAGAGATTCTTTGATTATTATTTATTACTTGCTGGCGGGATATTACATTGGCTATGGTTTGCTTCTCATTTTCAGATATAACACACTGATGAAGCTGAAAACAAAGATAGTGGTGGCTTCATATGTTCTTTTTGCTTTCGTCGGACTAGTTTTACAGTTCTTTTTGCCGAATTTTCTTGTTGAAAACTTTTGCGTTTCTTTGAGTGCTACTCTTGTTTTTATTACGCTTCAGAATCCTAGCGAAATGGTGGATGAGTATCTGAATATCCTTAATAAAAAGGCTTTTTTGGAGGGTCTTGATCTTAATATAAAAAGGAAAAGTACACATAGTACCATTTTTGTAACCATAGAAAATATCAGGGCGCTGACCTCTGAAATTGGTTATACCCAGTCTCAGAAGGTGCTTAAGATAATTGCCAGGTACCTTAAAAGAGTGGGCTTTAGGGAATTCAGGCTTCAAACCTATGTGTACAGGTATTCAGAATATCTTTTTGCCATAACTGTCCATAGTGCTGATGAGCAGAAGGCCCGTTTGCTGCTTGACAGGATTGCTAAGAGAATTCATGAGCCCTGGGAGTCTTCCGGGATGCAGATAAGAATTGAGGGACATGTATTTCTGATGAGGTACCCTCAGAACTATAGCACATCGCCTGAGCTCATGACCAAGATAGATATTCTGACTGATGATCTGTCACGCTATAAAGACGTGATCATAGATACTGATAACTTCGAATACAACGAGATCAAAAAGGCTAGGGATATCGACTTTACTGTTAGGACTAACCTTGATAACAAGACAGCAGTAGTCAAATTCCAGCCTATTCTTTCTAAGATATATAAGATTAACTACAATGTTGACGCAATATGCTTTTTTGCGGATGAAAATGGCGAAGAAATCGACGTAAGGGGCAAGATTCCTGATGTTAAGACGACTCAAGCTCTTATGGATACAGACGAGTACGTTTTTAGAAAAGCCTGCAGGGCACTGTCGTTTTGGAATGACGGTGATAAGAACGGAAAGTATAGGGCAGTTGTGGGACTTAGCCAGGGCGAAATTTCTAAAACTGATTTCATAAGAAGGATTAAGAGAATTCTAAGGGAAGAGAAGGCAGAGGCCTCCTGGATCAGCGTTAAGCTTTCAGAGACAACTGTAACCACCATGAATAAGGTGGCGGAAAGAAATATCAGAATGCTTGGAGAGATGAACTGTAGCATCATAATAGATGCGTTTGGAAGCGGCTACGGCGATCTTAACAGAATACTGTCACTTCCAATTATGCAGGTTAATGTGGACAAGTCCGTGAGAAAGAGTGCTATGGAATCTGAGCAGATGAAGATTGTGGCTCAGGGAATAGTGAATCTTTTTCACGATGTCAGCATTTTTGTTGGGGCAACGAACATTGACTCAGAAAAGGATAAGAAAATGGCGGAAGAGCTGGGCTGTGATTTCCTTGTTGGGGATTATATGGGACCGCCGGTGCCTGACAGCTCTTTTGTAAGGACGATAGATGCTTATTTTGATGAAGGGTGACTATGAACTATTTGCTGAAGCCGAGAAATTATGATATATGCTTCTCCATCGCATCTCTCGTGCTTATTCTGGTAGTACTTATAATTCATTATTCTGAAGAAACGTACTCCAGTAAGCAGAGGCATATTTTTGGTGCGCTTGTTTTGGATGCACTAATGATCAATGCTGCCGGACTTCTGCACAATATTTGGATACAGCAGGGGCTTCGAAGCGTGATTAGCTATGACGCCAACAGGTACGTAGTTATAGCGGAAAAAGCCTTTACGTACATGCTTCCGTATTTTTCTATAATATATGTCATGGCGATTTTTCATATAGAGCCGGATACTCTGGTGAAAAAGGCGGTTATTCTCGTTCCTACAATCTTTGCACTTATGCTTATTTTCAGCGGCGTAGTGTCTGAATTTATCTATCATTTTACAGCAAATGGAAAACTGAAATATTCATATCCACAGGGGGCTTTTGTAAATATTGGCGTGGCGCTTTATTTTATATTTGCAACGTACCTGCTGATCAGATACTGTGGGACTCTTAGTACGGAAAAAGCAATAGCGCTTTGGCTGTACTATCTTCTAATGCTTGGCGGTATTCCTATCAGAATAATTACAAAATCCAGCTCGATATTTGAATTTAGCGTATCTATTGCGCTTCTTTTGTGCGTTTATACGTTCCAAAATCCAAGTGAATTTATGGATAGAATGTCTGGTGCCGGAACCAAAAATGCGCTTGATTTCACCATCATGACTAATCTTTTGCAGAAAAAGAAATTCACGCTTCTCGGAATAAGAATCGACAGACTTCCTGTTATTATGGGAGGCGAAAGCTATGATGTGGCCACGGACATTCTAAAGCAGATTTCGCTTTACCTGAAACAGCTTGGTAGCGATAAGGCCTTATACTACCCGGATCCCGGGGAGTTTGTAATACTCTTTAACGGCATTTCTCCTGATGAGGATGTTATTACAAAAACTGTAGAGCAGATTCGAAAGAGATTTAGGGACCCCTGGAAGCTAAAGGGCGAGGATGTAAGACTCTATGAAAGCCCTTATGTGCTCGGATTCCCTGAGGAAATCGACTCCCTTGAAAGGTATGGAGAGGTAAAGGGTGTGCTTGGGAAGGCACTTCAAAAGCAGTCCAGGGATATCTTAAGGCTCTCAGACCTTAATCTAAAAGTAGTAGAGCATGATAAAAAGATAGATAGTATAGTGAAAAGAGCCCTTGATGACGGGCTTTTGGAGGTGTTCTATCAGCCAATTTATTGTCCTTCTACAGGAAAGTTTTCATCCTGTGAGGCTCTCCTTAGACTTAAAGACCCGCAGCTTGGATATATTTCCCCGGCTATATTTATGCCTATAGCTGAAAGAAATGGTACAATCCTTGCTATTGACAGGTTCGTGCTTGCAACAGTTTGCGAAATGCTGGCTACTACTGATGCTAGAAAATATGGCCTTGACTATGCAGAGGTCAACCTTTCTGTGGTGGACTGCATTCAGACTAACCTGGCGGACAGCATATTCAAAATACTTGATAAATACGGAGTTCAGCCAAAGGAAATAAATCTGGAGATAACAGAGACTTATGAACCGGGCATTACCTCGGTTATGAACGACAATATAAATAAGCTTATGGCAGAGGGCTTTTCTTTTTCCATGGACGATTTTGGAACCGGCTACTCAAACATAGCAAGAATTGCATCCATGCCTGTTAAACTCTTTAAACTTGATAAGAGCATTATTCAATCTGCTTTTGATTCAGAGGTTTCTTATATGGTCATGTTTAACATGATCAAAATCATAAAGGCTCTAGGCAGAGAAATTGTGGCAGAAGGCGTAGAGACAGGCGAGCAGGCCCGTCAGATAATAAAGCTTGGCTGCGACCATGTGCAGGGCTTTTTCTACGCGCGCCCTATGCCAAGAGACCAGTTCATAGAGTTCCTTCGTGATCACAACGGGTAGACAGTGTTTGTACATATTCTGCGGCAACTGACTGTGCATAATTTTTTCTCATGTTAAACCGAGCATTCCGATGAGCCCATTGCAGTAATCTCTGCGTGCATAAGCACTTGAGATTACCTGGTCTCATCTCCATGGTTTAAAAATCGCAAAATCTTATGCGCATAGTCAGTTGCCGCAGAATATGAATTTACGTTGCATATTTCTTCTTTGATATGTAATATATTATGTTAGATTAGTCTAGTATTTTTTATAAGGATGGTGTTATATGGCATTAATTAAAAAACCGGTAAAGGGAATGAAGGATATTCTCCCTTCTGAAATGCAGCTGAGGGATTATTGTATAGGAATTATAAAGAAAACATATTCTGAATTTGGCTTTACTTCTATTGAGACACCTTGCGTTGAATCTTTAGCAAATTTGAATAGTAAGCAGGGTGGTGAGAATGAAAAACTTATTTTTAAAGTTATGAAGCGTGGAGATAAGTTGGATCTTGCAAATGCAAAAGAAGAAAATGATTTGACTGATTCCGGGCTTAGATACGATCTTACTGTTCCGCTGGTTCGTTACTATGCTAACCATGTAAATGAATTACCAGCTCCATTTAAGGCATTACAGATGGGTAATGTTTGGAGGGCAGATCAGCCTCAAAGAGGTAGATATCGTCAGTTCATGCAGTGCGATATTGATATTCTTGGTGAGCCTTCCAATCTTGCAGAGATAGAGCTTATTCTTGCTACAACAACAACTCTTGGAAGACTTGGCTTTAAGGATTTCAAGATTCGTATCAATGACAGAAGACTTCTCAAGGCAATGGCTGCTTACAGCGGTTTCCCTGAGGAGGAATTTGATAACGTATTTATCACTCTTGATAAGATGGACAAGATCGGTATCGATGGAGTTGCTGAGGAACTTGTTAAACAGGGCTTTGCTAAGGAGACAGTTGATAAGTACCTTGATCTTTTCAGATTGGTAGAAGGCAAAAATGGTCTTGAAGCTATCAGGGCTATTGCTGATAAGCTTGGTGACAGCCTTGACGCTGAGGTTAGAGATAACCTTGATGAGATCATCTCTAGCGTAGATGCAACCAAGACAGCTCAGTTTGAGATGGACTTTGATCCTACTCTTGTAAGAGGTATGAGCTACTACACAGGAACTATTTTTGAGGTTGCTATGCCACAGTACGGCGGAAGCTGCGGTGGCGGCGGACGTTACGACAAGATGGTTGGCAAGTTCCTTGGACAGGACACACCAGCCTGCGGTTTCTCTATTGGATTTGAGCGAATCATCATGATTATGATGGATGAGGGATTCAAGATTCCTGGCGAGAGCGATAAGGTTGCTTTCCTTATTGAGAAGGGCATCAAAGGCGAGAGGCTTTCTGAAATCATTTCTGAGGCTCAGAAAGAAAGAGCTGATGGAAAGCGAGTTCTCGTAGTTCGCATGGCCAAGAACAAGAAGTTCCAGAAGCAGCAGCTTGCTGACGAGGGCTATGAGAATGTGAAGGAATTCTACTTAAATCCTCTTTCATAAATAATCAATATTGATAAGTATTTGATTTTAAACGCGTTGTGACAGCAAATGGGGTATGTCATGATGAAAATAAAAAAAGTATTGGGGGAAGAGGACATGATCAGAAAAGGTTTTAAAATGAAGCTTTATCCGGGTATGGAGAAGGAGTACGAGAAAAGGCACAATGAGCTGTGGCCTGAAATGCAGCAGATGATCCATGAGCATGGCGGACACAACTACAGTATTTATCTCGACCCGGAGACACTTGTTCTCTATGGTTACATAGAAATTGAGGATGAGGAGCTTTGGGCAAAGAGTGCAGATACCGCCATTAACCGTAAGTGGTGGGATTTTATGGCTGATATCATGGAGACTAATCCGGATAACAGTCCTGTAGCAGTAGATCTGCATCCGGTGTTCCATTTAGACTAAGTTAATGAAAAAGACTACAGTTATTTTTGATCTTGACGGAACTTTACTTAATACGCTTGAAGATCTTATGGATTCAGTAAACTTTGCGCTTGAGAAGTTTGGTATGCCGTTAAGGAACCTGGAAGAGATAAGACATTTTGTGGGAAATGGTGTAGAAAAGCTCATGGAAAGAGCAGTTCCCGATGGAAAGGAAAATGCTAAGTTTGACGAATGCTTTTCCTGCTTTAAGGAGCACTATCTTGTGCACTGCAATGACAAGACCGGACCCTATCCGCATATTATGGAGCTTTTGGAAAAGCTTAGCGATGCGGGCTACAAAATGGCTATCGTTTCCAATAAGTACATGAATGCAGTAAAAGAGTTAAATGACCTGTATTTTAGTAAATACATTTCCGTGGCAATAGGTGAATCTGCAGGAATACGCAAAAAGCCGGCTCCGGATACTGTAGAAGAGGCAATAAAGCAGCTAAACGTAACAAAAGATGAGTGCGTATATGTTGGCGATTCAGAAGTGGATCACATGACAGCGCTCAATTCGAATCTTCCGTGTATTTCTTGCCTTTGGGGCTTTAGAACAAAGGACGAACTCCTTGAGGCAGGAGCAGGAAGCAACGTATTTGTAACAGATCCGCTACAGATTTTGCAGGTATTGCAGGAGGAGATTCTTTGAATATTCACTTAATAAGGCTGATAGTGCTTGTTGTACTTGTTCTTTTGTCGGCGTTCTTTTCATCGGCAGAGACAGCTTTTATGACTTCCAACAAAGTTAAAATGAAGGCTTTGTTTGATGAAGGAAACAAGAGAGCAGGACAGGTCCTTGCGATTTGCGAGGATACCCAAAAGCTTCTATCAGCGATACTAATTGGCAACAACATTGTTAATCTTAGTGCTTCTGCACTCATGACGGTTTTTGTAACCGATCTGTGGGGCAGCTTTGCAGTAGGAATTGGAACCGGAATACTTACGCTTATAGTGCTTATTGCGGGCGAAATTATCCCAAAGACAATAGCAACTGCGTACGCTGAGAACATTTCTTTGTGGTATGTTGGGATTATTTCCTTTATCATTGCCATAACCAAGCCTCTTAGCTTTATCGTCAATGGAATAGCGTCAGCAATTCTCAAGGTTTTCAGAGTTGATGTTCAGAGCAGACAGGCCATGACTGAAAATGAGCTAAAGACCTATGTTGATGTAAGCCATGAGGATGGAGTTATTGAGTCTGGCGAAAAAGAGATTATTTATAACGTATTTGATTTCAGCGATGCGGTGGCCAAGGATATCATGATTCCAAGAATCGATATGACCTGTGTGAGCTCTGATGCTGACTATAACGAGGTTATGAAGGTGTTCAAGGAGGAAATGTACACCAGAATCCCTGTTTATGAGGGCAATGAGCAGGATAATATCATTGGACTTATCAATGTCAAGGATCTGATGCTCATCGAAGATACAGAAAACTTCAAGATAAAGGATAATCTCAGAAAAGCATATTATACCTATGAGTTTAAAAAGACTGCAGACCTTCTTTTGGAAATGCGTCAAAAGAGTCAGAACGTAGCCTTTGTTTTATCCGAGTATGGAACCACGGTTGGAATGATAACTTTAGAAGACCTTCTGGAGGAAATCGTAGGTGAGATCAGAGATGAGTATGATTCTGATGAAGCTGAGCTTATTAAAAACCTTGGTGATAATAAGTATCTTGTAGAAGGCAATATGAAGCTAAGTGACATCAATGATGCCCTTGGAACAGAGCTTGAATCAGAGGATTACGATTCAATCGGAGGTCTCATGATTGAAAATCTCGACAGACTTCCTGGGTATGGTGAGACAGTTACTCTTGATAATGATATTACTCTGACTGCAAGAGGAATCAAGAGAAACCGAATTACCAAGGTGCTGATGGAAATTAAAGAATCAGCGCAGGCAAAGAAAACGGAAGCAGAAGCAATATAACTCTTTTACTATTATTAAAAATATGTTACACTATATTAGTATAAGACTTGAAATTTAGATGAATGACACAGTTGTTGTTTTTATCATCAGTAGGAGGCAATATTATGAAGCATGTAAAGTCATTAGTTACAAGAAACCTTAAGGAGTCAATGAAGAAGGGCGGATGCGGCGAGTGCCAGACATCTTGCCAGTCTGCTTGCAAGACTTCTTGCACAGTAGGTAATCAGAGCTGCGAACAGCTTAGCAAATAATTACCGGTTCAGATATTCCGGGATGTAAATAATTAGCTCCCGGGAACATGTTATGTCATGTCGGGCAGCGACTTAGTCGCTGCCTAAATTTTTGTCGCATTATAGGTACGCGCGGCGAAAATATGTGTTATAGTATTTATAGTTGTTTTTTTTAGGAGTATTTATGATTCATGCATATAAGAACAACGGCTACAATATAGTGCTTGATGTGAACAGTGGTTCAGTGCACGTTGTGGATGATGTTGTTTTTGATCTGGTCGAGATCGTTGAGGACAAGCTTAGCAGTAAATATGGCACCGCTGCAGCTAAGGAAGATAATGAAGGTGTCAGCAGGGAGGATGTAGAGTATCTTGTTGGCGAGATCTCATCAATTTCTGATATTACTTCCAAATATCCTGCAGAAGAAATAAAAGAGGCGGTAGAGGAACTCTTAGAGCTTAGAGCTTCAGAGGTTCTTTATACAGATGATGTTTATGAGAACTATGTAGATGATTTCCAGAACAGAGAGACCGTAGTAAAGGCTCTTTGTCTTAACATAGCTCATGACTGTAATCTTAGATGTAAATACTGTTTTGCTGATGAGGGTGAGTACCATGGCAGAAGAGCCCTTATGAGCGAAGAAGTTGGTAAGGCTGCACTTGATTTCCTGGTTAAGAACTCAGGAAACAGAAGAAATCTTGAGGTAGATTTCTTTGGCGGAGAACCTCTTATGAACTGGGAGGTTGTTAAGAAAATCGTCGAGTATGGCCGTTCTATAGAGAAGGAGCATAACAAGAACTTCCGTTTTACAATAACAACAAACGGAACTCTTTTAACAGATGAGATTCTTGAATATGTTAACAAGGAAATGGGAAATATTGTTCTTTCCATCGATGGACGTAAGGAAGTCAATGATGCTATGCGTCCAAAGCGTGGTGGACAGGGCTGCTATGATGAAATAGTTCCCAAGTTCCAGAAGGTGGCTGAATCCCGTCACCAGCTCAGGTATTTCGTAAGAGGTACATTTACTCACAACAATCTGGATTTTTCAGAGGATGTGAAGCATCTTGCTGATCTTGGCTTCAAGCAGATTTCTGTAGAGCCTGTAGTTGCCAAGCCAGACGATTGGTATGCACTTAAGGATGAGGATATTCCAAAGCTTTGCGAGGAATATGACAAGCTTGCCAAGTTCTATCTTGAGAGACAGAAAGAGGGAAGAGGCGTTAACTTCTTCCACTTCAATATTGATCTTGAGGGCGGCCCATGTGTTGCCAAGAGACTTTCAGGATGTGGTTCAGGATGTGAGTATCTTGGAGTTACTCCTTGGGGAGATCTGTATCCTTGCCATCAGTTTGTTGGTAATGAAGATTTCATCATGGGTAATGTATACGAAGGAATAAAGAGAAATGATCTTCGCGAGATGTTCAAGAAGAGCAATGTTTATTCCAGACCAGAGTGTGAGAAGTGCTTTGCCAGATACTATTGCAGCGGTGGATGTGCTGCCAATGCATACAACTTCAATGGGGATATCAATACAACATATAAGCACGGCTGTGAGCTTCAGAGAAAGCGCATAGAATGTGCTATTATGATAAAAGCGGCTATGGCCGAAGAAGGTTAATGGAGGATTTTTTGTATGAAACGCTTAAAATCAGTTGTAGCACTGATCCTCGCCTTGTTATTGCTTGGGGGTCTTGGTTACACAGCAGTAAAGGGCCTTGGTGAGGACAAATCCGGATCACTTTCCAGTATCAACCTGGGTCTTGATCTGGCAGGTGGTGTCAGCATCACTTATGAAGTAGTAGGTGATGAGAATCCTAGTAAAGAGGATATGTCTGACACAATCTACAAGCTTCAGCAGCGTGTTGACAAGTACAGCACAGAAGCTTTAGTTTATCAGGAAGGTTCTAACAGAATCAACATTGAGATTCCTGGTGTGACAGATGCCAATGCAATATTGGAAGAGCTTGGTCAGCCTGGTAATCTTTATTTCATCGCTCAGAAAGATGATGAGGGCAATGAAAACTATACATACGGTCTTGATGAGACATATGGTATGTTCTATACCTACAATCTCAACAAGTCTATAGAGGAACTTCAGGCAGCAGGACAGATCGTTCTTTCAGGTTCTGATGTAACAGCTGCTCAGGCAGTTTATCAGCAGGATTCCTACGGCGGAAACGAGCCTGTAGTATCTCTTGAGTTTTCAGAGAATGGTAAGCTTGCATTTGCAGAGGCTACAAAGAAGGCTTATGCAAACGGCGAGTCAATCGGTATTTATTATGACGGCGAGTTCATCAGCGTACCTAACGTTCAGGCTGAGATCACAGATGGTAAGGCAGTCATTACTGGTATGTCAGATTTCGAGAGTGCTGACAAGCTTGCATCTATGATCAGAATCGGTGGACTTAAGCTTCAGCTTAACGAACTTCGTTCTAACGTAGTTGGTGCTCAGCTTGGTTCAGACGCTATCAGAACTTCACTTATTGCAGCAGCAGTTGGTTTTGCACTTATCGCAGTATTCATGATCGTATTCTTCAGAATACTTGGTTTATCTGCTACACTTGCACTTGGCTTCTACTGCACACTTATGGTATTCACACTTTCAGGATTTGATCAGACACTTACTCTTCCTGGAATTGCAGGTATCATTCTTTCAATTGGTATGGCGGTTGATGCTAACGTTCTTGTATTCTCAAGAATTAAAGAAGAGATTGCCAGCGGTAAGTCTGTTGATGAAGCTAGAAAGAACGGTTATAACAAGGCTCTTTCATCTATCATCGATGGTAACGTAACAACATTTATCGTAGCTATCTGGCTGTACTTCCTTGGAACAGGTTCTATCAAGGGATTTGCAGTTACACTTATGTTTGGTATTGTTCTTTCAATGTTTACAGCACTTGTAATCACAAGAACAATCACATCAATCTTCTATGGAATCGGCCTTCAGAACCCAGTTCTTTATGGTAAGGCTAAGCCAGTTAAGAAGATTGACTTCGTTGGAAAGAGAAAGACCTTCTACGCAATCTCATGTGCAATTGTTATTGCAGGTATCATTGCAATGGCAGTAAACAGTGCACAGGGCAAGGGAGCATTCAACTACTCACTTGATTTCGTAGGTGGTACATCAACAACTGTTACCTTCAACGAGAACAAGGAACTTGCGGAGCTTGAGAGCACAGTTGCTGAGGATATCAAGAAGGCAGCTAATATCAACGAAATTCAGATTCAGACTGTAACAGGAACAAATCAGGTTATCTTCAAGACAACAACTCTTAATGTTCAGCAGAGAGAGGCTGTAGAGGATGTACTTGTTAATAACTATGGCATTACTTCTGATAACATTGCAGCTGAGACAATCAGTTCAGTTATTTCAGGTGAGATGAGAATGGATGCTATTGTAGCTCTCCTTATTTCTCTTGTATGTATGCTTATCTACATCTGGATCAGATTTAAGGATCTTAAGTTTGGTGCAGCAGCAATCATCGCTCTTGCACATGATGCACTTATTGTTATCGTTTCATATGCATTTACAAGATTTGCAGTTGGTAACACCTTCATCGCTGTAGTTCTTACAATTATCGGTTACTCAATCAACGATACAATCGTTACTTTCGACCGTATCCGTGAGAACCTTCACCTTGCAAACAGCAAGAAGGAATATGCTGAGCTTGTTAACCAGAGTGTTTCACAGACTGTTACACGAAGCTTGTTCACATCAGCAACAACCTTCTTCACAGTTGCAGCTCTTTATGCATTTGGTGTAGCTGATATCAAGGCATTTGCACTTCCTCTTATGGTTGGTGTTATCTGCGGTACATATTCTTCAATCTTTATCGCATCACCTATGTGGTATGACCTTAAGACAAAGTTCAAGACACTTTTTGCTAAGAAAGCAGCTTAAGAAAATAACTAAAAATAATACAAGAATCCCATCCAATTTCTCATGTTGGATGGGATTTTTTTGGTGTATAATCTTAATACGTGTGCCTTAGCATGAAATGCCAAGAAGAACACAATTTTTATTATTTAGGGATGGAAAGATTTATGTCAAAATGGATGGTGGCAAATAAGAAAGCTGACTTTGACCACATAGCTGGAAAATTTGGAATAAGAAATATTACCGCAAGGCTAATTGCCAACAGGATAATTACAAATAAGGAACTGGAAAAAGAGCAGTGCACTGATGAGGCTATAATGACCTATCTTAGTGCAGGCACAGAGGCACTTCATAATCCGCATGATCTGGCTGATATGGAGAAGGGCGCAAAGGTGATGCTTGGTAGGATAGCGGATGGCGCCAAGATACGTGTTATCGGTGACTACGATGTAGATGGAATATGCTCATCATTTATTCTTGTTTCAGGACTTAAGATGTTTGGCGCTAATGTGGACTGCGTTCTTCCGGATCGTGTCAAGGATGGCTATGGTCTTAGTGTGAAGCTTGTGGACGAGGCTATCGAAGCTGGCATTGATACTATCATTACCTGTGATAACGGAATAGCAGCTTATGACCAGATTGCACATGCCAAGGAAAAGGGCATGACCGTAGTTGTTACTGATCACCACGAGGTACCTTTTGAGGCTGAAACCAGACAGGAGATTTTACCTCCTGCAGATGCGGTGGTAGACCCAAAGAGAGCAGAGGGAGCATATCCTTTCAAAGAAATCTGCGGTGCAGTTGTAGCTTACAAGTTTTTACAGGTTATGGCAGATGTTGCCGGAAGAGCTGATGATGAAACAGAGAGCTTTTTTACCGAGATGCTTATTTTTGCCGGAATTGCTACAGTTTGTGATGTTATGGAGCTTAGGAATGAGAACAGGATAATAGTTAAGAAGTCTCTGGAGCTTATTGGAAACACCACAAACAAGGGCTTAAAAGCACTTATTCATGTAAATGGCCTTGATGAAAACAAGATTTCTGCATATCACTATGGATTTGTAATCGGTCCTTGCCTTAATGCAACAGGACGTCTTGATCTGGCCAGCAGAGCACTTTCTTTATTCTTTACAGAAGATGAGAATGAGGCCGCTTCTATAGCGCAGGATCTGAAGGCGCTTAATGATAGCCGCAAGGACATGACCAAAAAAGGTGTTGATGATGCAGTTAGCTATGTCGAGGAGCATCTTGTTGAAGGCAAGCTTCCCAAGGTGCTTGTAATATATCTTCCTGAGGTTCATGAGTCAATTGCTGGAATTATTGCCGGTAAGATAAAGGAAAAGTATTACAGACCAACCTTCGTACTTACAAAGGCTTCAGACGGAGGCGCCAAGGGCTCAGGCAGATCCATAGAAAAGTACGACATGTATGAGCACATGTCCGCCTGCAAAGAGCTTTTTACTAAGTTTGGCGGCCATAAGATGGCGGCAGGACTTTCACTTCCTGAGGAGAATATTGATATTTTAAGGGATAGACTCAATGAGGAATGTGAACTTGAGAAGGATGATTTTGAAGCTATTCTCCATGTAGATATGGTAATGCCTCTCAAATATGCAGACATGGACCTTGTCAGGGAGTTTGAAAAGCTTGAACCCTTTGGAAATGGCAATACAAAACCTGTATTTGCACAGAGGGATGTGGCACTGTTATCCGGAAGAATTCTTGGTAAAAATAGGAACTGCGGCAAATACAGAGTGTCAGATGAAAGCGGCAAAATATATGATATGATGTATTTTGGAGATATGGATAAATTCCATGACTTTTTGTCTGATAGATATGGTTCACAGGCAGTTGATGATCTGTATGCGGGAAATACGGATGGAAACTTGAAAATCAGTATCGCGTACTATCCTGATATCAATAGCTACCAGGGCCGCGAAAGTCTTCAGTTTATCATGAACGATTTTACGTAATGAGGAAACGATAATAAAAAACCCCCATAAACCACAAAAACACACGCGAGGGCGTGTGTCTGCGGTTTCTTATGAGGGGGAGATAGTGAGAAATAACAACTCACTTCTTGATTATTATGTTATCAAAAAAATGTGAATAAAAT
>JAEEGL010366358.1_pt1 | contig 50099 bp, 40 predicted proteins | sample 9134231 | NCBI WGS metagenome assembly JAEEGL01 (sample SAMN16246548, study PRJNA631951) | gut metagenome | biome: gut microbiome; feature: rumen; material: fiber-attached | host: Bos | place: Iran: Karaj | collected 2018-10 | reverse complement strand
TTGCCGTAGCCGGCGCGGCCGAAGTTTTTCGGGTTGCATTTCACCCGGGAAATATCATTGATAAAGTTATCCATGCCGAACACTTCATCCATGATAATGCGGAGGTACGGCCCCACCCGGCTATCGATGTGAAGGTACAGGGAGCCTCTTTCGCTGAGGAGAAGCTGCATGAGGCAGAGCCTGATCCGCATAAATTCCAGGTAATCTTCCAGGGGCATGCTGTCGCTGTAGGCTACCCGGTCGGATCTGGCGGGACTTATGGTGGAGACCCGGCCCTCGCCCCGGTAAAAGCTGGACTGGGTGTTAAAGGGAGGATCGGTATAGATAAGGTCGATTTTGCCCTGAAAATTTTTGAGGAGGCTCAGCATGACATCGCAGTTGTCGCCGGTAATAACAAGACCCCGGGCAAAATGATGCGGAATATCAGGAGCCGCGCGGGATGCCTTGAGTATATCATCCCTGATTTCTGAAAGCGGTCGTTTGTCTTTGTATTGGAATTCCATGAATGATCTCAAAACTGCCGGTTAAACCAAGAGTCAGAATTCTAGCACATCCTGATCCACATCCCGGGCTTCCACGGCATAGCGCCGCAGAAATTCCTGAAAATCCTTCTCCGACTGGATCAGCATCACCTCCCGGAATTTGCCGGTATCCAGGGACTTGAAGCCGGCCATTTTCTCGCCGGTGCAGCAGCCCACGCGGATCACGGGCTTTTCCCGGGATTTGTCGTAGGGGGTTACGGCGGGTTTGCCGCCGCCGAAGGAAAAGATCTTTTCAAAAAACATGACAGTCCTGCGCGGGATTTACTAAGGTATCGTCAGACGGGGTTAACGGGATCAGCCGCCGTTGCCCCACATATCCTGAGCCACCACCACCTCCACCCGGGCGAGCTTCAGGGAACCGATAAGCTCCTCGTCATAGGGGGGCTGATCAGTCACCAGTCTGGTAACCTCGGACCAGGAAGCGAAGGTATGCACCCCGGTCTGGGCGATTTTGCTGTGATCCGCCACCACGGTGACCGCGCTGCCTCTTTTGATAATGGCGCTGTAGGTGCTGCCGATATCATAGTCCGCGCTGCAAAGGCCGTCCTTGGTCAGACCGGAGGTGCCCAGAATAATATGGTTGGCATAAACCCTTTCCACAAAATTGATGGTATCCGTCCCGAAAACGCACCGTTCCCGGGCGTTGTAGGTGCCGGGGCACATCTGCACCCGGATGGTGGAGTTGGTGGCCACGGTTTCGGCCACGGCAAAGGAATCGGTAACCACCAGAAGGTCATGCTTTTCAGCGGCAAGACGGCGAGCCACATGCAGGGTGGTGGAACCTCCGGCAATAATAATCACGTCCCCGTGGTTCACAAATCTGGAAACTTCCCGGGCGATATTCTCCCGTTCCCGGACAAAGAGCTGCTCCCGCTGTCCCACATCCCCGTCAGGAGAAAGAGGCCGCGAAGCGCCGCCGTAGGTGCGGTTAATGAGTCCCTTGGCTTCCAGTTCCTCCAGATCCCGTCTGATGGTCTCGGTGGAAACCTGCAGATCCTTGGCCAGATCCAAAGCCCGGATCGTGGGAGTTGCCTGGAGTTCCGCGATAATCTTCTGCTGGCGTTCAGTCTTGGAAAGTCTGGCCATAAAAACACAATCCCCCCTAACACAAAAGCCAGACTGCTAGTCTGGCTCCCGATATCATCAAAACATGTTCTCAGTCGAATAATGCGGTATTTTCAAGCGCCGGCATCTCAACCTCGACAATCTCGTCCTCAACCTTGCGAAGAGCCCTCTTCTGATCCTGGGTGTCCAGGAAAGCTTCGGTAATCAGACCTTCTTCAATTTCGCGAAGAGCGATCACGGTAGGCTTGTCATTTTCAGGATCAACCAGGGGATCACAGCCATGAACGGAAATCTGACGCGCTCTTCTTGCGGCGTTTAACACCAGATCGAAGCGGTTGCCCATCTGTCTTACTGCATCTTCAACAGTTACTCTTGCCATTTAAAAATCTCCTGATTAAAGCGCCCCTCTATGCCTTGCTGCCTTGCCATATTCGGCTCTCTCATGAGAAGCGGTGAGTATTGTATCACAAATTTTGTCATTTAATCGCAAAGCCGGCGGATTTTCCGGAATTCCCCCGCTCCCGGCCGCCGGCACGGGAATCGCTCTGCGACCACGCGATGTCATTCAGAATAGCGGCCAGGGAATAACGCCAGTAAAGACGAGAGCCCCCATAACCATCCCCAAAGCAATCCCCAGCATCAGCGGCCAGAGAAGCCGGAAGCCGCCCTTAACCCTGCAGGGCGCTCCGGAGGCCGGATCCCAAACGCTGTCTGCGGCATTTCCTTTTAATGACTTTTTTTCATTCTCTTTCTCAAGCCGGGCCTTGGCCTTCTGAAAAGCCTTATGATCCCGGCGGGTTACTTCGGGAACGGCGATAAAGCGGTTAAGATAGGAGAGTCTGGCTTCAGAGCCGGCGGAGAGCGGCGGCAAAAGAGAAAGATCCGCCTTCCGGAGGAGTTCTTCCTCGCAGGAACGGTTGCGCGCGGCGGCAAAATCAGTGATCTCGCTGAATTTGGCGATCCCGGAGCTCTCGGCATAAAGGGAGTAAACCACCGAACAGACGGAATGCGAGTTTCCGAGGGGCCAGCGCAGGACTTTGGAAAGACGGGGATAAAGCTGAGCAACCAGGAGAGGCTCTCCGGTATCTCTGCTGAATGCCACAAGCTCGATAAAAGCCCCCTTCCGGCAGACACCGGTAAAGACAGCTTCCCGGCCCCGATCCTCCCGGGTCATTTCCAGAGTGCCGGACAGGAAAGCGGCCACCTGCTGAAAAGCAGGATTGTCCTCCGGGGAATCAGAATCAGGGGAAGAAACGGAGGAAGACTCCTCAGGTTCAGGCGCAGACACCGGATTGTTATCATGATTAGCCTCAGGATCTGCCGCCGTGTTCTCCTGAGCCTCAGGAGCCGGAACAGGAGCGGGATCCTGTTCCCGGACTTCAGAGACCGATTCCTCATCCGGAACCCTGACATCATCATTTGAACTGTTTGAACTGGATGTACCGGTCAGAAGCTCCGTAAAGCGATGGGAATAGAGCTTTATCATGTAAAGATCGCTGATGGAGTTCTCGGGGGAAGTTTCGGGAGCGCTCTCAGCGTTGCTGTTCTCCCCGGAGCGGGAACCCTGCTCCGCCGGACTCTTTTGTTCTCCGCCATCTGTTTTATCCGGAGCATTATCCGATGTCTCCGGGGAATCCTCATCATTCTCCGGTTCTGTCCCCTGAAATCTTCCCAGGATTTCCGCAAAAAGCCCGCTGTAATCTCCGCCGTATCTAAGGCCGGGATCCTTCAGGGGCCGGGGGAACATCCGGGCATCCATGTAAAGCTCGTATAGCTGCATGACCAGCGCTTACCTCTGTACTAAATCAAACAGGAAATCGCTTCCCGTGGGTAATTATACACCAGGGACAGGATAAATCACCGCAGAAAGGAAGCTTTGGCTTATGCTATCTCATGTGTTATCAGATATTGTATGATTATGAATCAATGTAACGTGCTTTAATGCTTTATCAACAATGTTTAACGTACATGAAAGTCACAAATGGCGAAGATAATTAGATAAAAGTATAGCAACGTATTGGAGGATTTGTTAAAGTGTCAAAATTGAAGACAAGAACTGAAAGCTCTGAAAAAAACAAAGGTTAATTGCATTATGCAGAAGTGCATAGCAGAAATATTTCGATCTTAAAAATAATCCTTCTTTGTCTCATGAGATGCTAGAAAACTACGAGGTATGGAACAACTTCAAAGAGCAGGTTCGCATGGTTGAGAGATCCTTATCTTTTCGGACTGACATTCGTGCCATTAGAAGCTTGGCTGGATCAGGATTCTGCAATCAAAAACGTAATAATCGTAGCATTTAACTGAACAGGCAGGATGTAGTAATAATCTTGCAACTGCCTTATACAAGTGCAGAATTCGGGAAATGGCATTTGCTCGGGTTTTTGTCTGTATTGAAGAAAATCAGCGACGGGACTTGGTTGATCAGCAAAATGGGAAACGATTTTCATTGCGCTATATACAGAAAACTGTAGAGTGTTCGATCGTATCAGTAGAGAGACAAACTGTAAGGCATAAACTTGCACTCATAGTATAAACTTCTTTTGGTGTTATATAACTCATTATGATGGCAAAAATAATCATATGAAGATCTGCATTTCAGTCAGAACAGAAAATTTGTAAACTGATTCGACAATATATAAAGTATTAATGTACTCGTTTTGCATCTTTTTTGGTGGATGACTTCTTATTTAAAAGGTAAAAAGAATCTTTAATCATTAGTGGGATTCATTAAACAATGAATTTCAGACTGTTGAAACAAACTATTTCCCATCAGGAAGCGGATACAGAGGCATGGGGTTGCCAGCACCGTTCATGGGACTGTTGAGATTATTCGACAACATTAAGATTGGTGATTCAACGTTCGACAAACAAATTGAGTATATGTACGTTAACGGCTATGACTTCAGGCAGTTTGTTACAACATCTGTACCATGCATGATTATGGAAATTATGATGAGAGCGTTTTGGATTGTTAAGCAACATTATATTTGCAATATACAATGGGGAAAAGCCTTGGTTGATACAATGCCAATTAAGATAAATCCAAGATTTAGGACAATGCTTACACTCGGTTACGGAGTTATATGCGGTTGTAATTATGGAAAAATTCATATTACTAACAATATATTAAATCTTAATTATACAGCATGGATGGGACTTTTATGGAATTCATTTCATTCTTTAAAATGGGCTCTATATGGAAAAGAAATGTCTAAATGGAGTTGCATAGAGCAGATTGAATTTAAACACCTTCAGGATCTGGTAGACAAAATTGATGTTTTAAAAAACGATGTGGAGTTATTACCGGTTTAATAGGTATTATAATTAAAATGATAACTAGTGTAGCTTAACTTATTTTTATAACCAATTCTGTTAAAACTTAAACAAGAAGACTCAACGCGCTTTAATTAAAGTAAAAATTGATTTTGATAATTATTCTATCAAGGTTCGATGTAAAAATGAACGATTTAAATATATTAAATACATTCTTTACAAGAAAAAATTTTTTAGAATTAATAAGAAATGGAACTAATAACTTATACGAGACTATTATCAACAGATACACAAAGTCATTAGATTGTACTAATGGTGAAATTATTCAGCAGATATATCAATATTTAGGCAAAAATAACAGAAATGAATATTTTTATTTAAATACCGTATTGCACAAAATGCTTTCTGGGAAATATAGTGTAAACACAGCCACAGCATTGACGCAGTTAAGAATATCAAATAGTTTGGCAGATTTTGTTTTAATTCATGACAAAGGAACCGTATATGAAATTAAATCAGATCTCGATAATTTATCTCGGCTTCAAGGCCAAATAAAAAATTATTTCAAGGCTTTCCCATTAGTTTCAGTGATTGTACCCGAAGCAGAACTGAGTAATGTTAAAAGTAATCTTGCAGCGTTAGGAATAATGGGAGATTCAGTAGGTATTTATGTACTATCAGATAGGATAACAATATCTCAAATTGGTGGAAGACTGCCAACACCATTCTATGATTATCTTGATCACTATACGATGTTTTCAATTTTACGAAAAAAAGAATATGAGCACATCATAATATCCAAGTTTGACAGATTGCCTGAAGTTCCTCCAGTATTCTACTTTTCAAAATGTTTTGAAATGTTTAAGAAACTGCATCTAAATGACGCTCATAGTCTTTTTCTTAAAGAACTTAAGAAAAGAAATAGTATTAGTGCAGATATTTTTAAAAAAATTCCCACAGAATTAAAATCATTGGTCTATTTTTGTAATTTAACATCAAATCTGGATCAAATTTTAGATTTTTTAAATAAAAAACACCGGAGGATGTGATGTATTTTCCTTATTTAAGAGGTGGAATGTACGATTTATTGGCTCTTAAAGAATTGGCTCAGTCAAAACTGATCTCGCAGCTAACAGTTCCTATTGTTGAGCCGTTAAAAATCACCCCATTAAAAAGCACTGTATCCGTTTATATTGAAAATCATTTGCCTATTTCGATAATAGTTAACCCCGATGAAAACAATGATTTTGCTAACGGAATTTTTGAGGAATTATTAGATATATTTAAACGTAATACCCTAGTTTATCCAAGCGTCATTATAAATAGCAGCTCTGAAGCTGTGTTGGCAAAAATGAAGAAATATGGTGTCGATTGTAATAAAATATTTGCAATTCTCAACGATATCGATTTTTTGGATCTATATCAGAAAATAATTAGCCCTAACAAACCACTCTATACTATCATACCCGACGATCGTAGCTATAAGAGAGTAGTTGGCAGCAATAATATGATTGTATTTGATGATAAATTTCATAAACAGTCTAGAAATGCTGATTATTTGAACAATGATGATGAATTTTTTTCTGATATGTACGAATGGTTTGAAGATGAAGGGTATAAAGGGTTTGGCGATTATTCTATTCTAGGTAAACCAGTTGCGGAAACATCTAGCTTTGCACCTAGAGCTGTCGCTATTCATATAGTATACAAAGATGAATTTAAAGGGCATTTTAGAATACACCACTTTGTTTCAGATTCAAATTCAGGTATAGAAAATATTGCTGGCAAATATTTCGAAGCTGTAAGCAAGTTAAAACACTGGTACGAATCCTGTAATAATAAACATTACAAAACTCGTGGTTTAGCTGAATTATTATCTCATGCAGAATCTGGTTATTATCCAGGATTACCTACATTGAAGAAATTATCCATTATGAATCATTTAGAGTTAGTTGATACTGTTCTTCAAGGATTATAAATGTTTTGTTGTGAAAATTGTTTTAACGACATCCATGCCAAGGATACAATAAAAAAATATGGTACAACTGGTTCTTGTTCTTTCTGTGGAGCAAAAAACTGCTTTGTAATAGATTTATCTAAAGAAAACCAATTATCATTAGGTTTTATAAGTTTTTTAAGTACACATGAATATTCTGACAGACCAGAAGCTACAAATATTGTAAACTCTGTACAAAAATGGCATATCTTGAATACTGATGATTACCATTTGGCAAAACGAATTATAATTGGGTTGTGTTGCTCATATCCTTCTGATTACAATGCTCAAGATCCAATATTTGATGATAATGCAAAATTGATAATTAATACAATTGATATTAAAGATTATGATTTGTTCTTATCATGCACATGGAAATCCTTTTCTGAGACAATTCGCTACAAGTATCGTTTTTTCATTTCTCAATTTAAGAGAGATCCCTTTGCTTGGTGGTTAAATAATATATTATGTGATGAACTACCTCTAGATTCAAGATTATTTAGAGGACGCATTGCTAAATCTAAAAATGGTTTTTCTGCTGATGAAATGGGACTTCCCCCTCGAGAATTCTGCAAGGCGGGAAGAATTAATCCCCAAGGTATTCAAGTTTTATATCTAGCAACAACAGAATCAACGGTTCTTCATGAAATTCGAGCACATTGTTATGACTACGTTTCTATTGGTGAATTTAAACTTAAAGAAGGAAATAGAGTTAAATTAATTAATTTATCTAAAATTGATTCTATATCTCCGTTGTCAATCTTATCAAATAATATTGATAATGAGGATTTATTTTTTAAAAGGTTGTTGCTAAATTATAGCAATTTAAAGGAAATTGCTAATACTGTTTCCAAACCTCTTAGAAGTTCTGATAGTGATTTAGAATACATACCAACACAATTTTTATCTGAAGTCATAAAAATTGAAGGTTATGACGGGATTATTTTTAAAAGCACTGTAGATTCAGCAGGATTGAATGTTGCACTTTTTAATGCGAACTTGGTTGAATGTATAAAAGTGAAGGTAATTGAAGTAAACAAGATAGAGTATAAATATGAAGACGTTGTTTAGATGATTACTGATATAGTTGAATTTTTTAGTATATGACTTGTGTACAAAATCCAACTTCTGATCACGTTCTGATAACATGCCCGCCCCGAAGAGGCGGGTAAAACGTTGTTTTTTTAGCATAACTTGATCAGGAAGAACAATTAAGGCTCCTTTTATTGATTTTGTTCAAAACTACCTATTGCACCACAACTCTTACATTTTCCTGAGCCCCCTTTTTGACAACTAACCTGATATTGCTCCTGAATTTGGAGTAAAATCAGAGCACCGTTTTTTAAGGACATCTGATAATGACATACAAATTTGACACCCTTCAGGTACATGCCGGACAGGAGCAGGCCGATCCTGCCACCGGAGCCCGGTCCGTGCCTATCTACCTGACCTCCTCTTACGTATTCAATAATGCGGAGCAGGCCACCAACCGCTTCAACCTCAGCGATCCCGGCAATATCTACAGCCGCCTCACCAATCCCACGGTGGAGGTTTTTGAAAAGAGAATGGCCGCTCTGGAAGGCGGCGTTGCCGCTCTGGCCACCAGCTCCGGACTTGCTGCGGTGAACTATGCCGTAATCGCTCTGGCCCATGCCGGACAGAACATTGTGGCTGCGCAGAATCTCTACGGCGGCACCTTTGAACTGTTCCACGACACCCTGCCCAATTACGGCATTACCACCACCTTTGTGGAGCCCAATGACTACGAGGGCTTCGAAAAGGCTATCGATGACAACACCAGGGCTCTTTATGCGGAAACTCTGGGAAATCCCAACTGCGATCCCGTGGATATCGAAAAGCTGGCCGACATCGCCCACCGCCACGGCATTCCTCTGATCATCGATGCCACCTTCACCCCGCCTTCGGTGATCCGTCCCATTGAGCACGGCGCTGACATTGTGGTGCACTCCGCCACCAAGTTTATCAGCGGCCACGGCACCGGTCTCGGCGGCGTAATCACCGACAGCGGCAAGTTTGACTGGAAGGCCTCCGGCAAATTCCCGGCCCTGACCGAGCCCAATGCCTCCTACAACAACGTGGTATTTGCCGATGCCTGCGGCCCGGCCGCCTTCGTGAACATGATAAGAGCCATTATCCTCCGTGATACCGGTTCCTGTCTGTCCCCCTTCCATGCCTTCCTGTTTATTCTGGGACTGGAAACCCTGTCCCTGCGTCTCCGGAAGCATACCGAAAACGCTCTTAAGGTGGCGGCATTCCTGCAGAATCACCCCAAGGTGGAAAACGTAAACCATCCCTCCGTAACCAGGGATCCGGAGCAGCAGGCCATCTACAAGAAGTACTATCCGGAAGGAGCCGGCTCCATCTTCACCTTTGAGATCAAGGGCGGCATTAAGGAAGCGCAGACTGTTATTGATAACCTGAAGCTGTTCTCCCTCCTGGCCAATGTGGGAGATGCCAAGTCTCTGGCCATTCACCCGGCCACCACCACTCACGCCCAGCTTTCCGGCGAGGAGCTTCTGAAGCACGGCATCAAGCCCAACACCATCAGAGTCTCCATCGGCATTGAGGATGCGGATGACATCATTCAGGATCTGGATCAGGCATTAAGCAAGATCTGATAACCGCCCTTTTGGGATCAAGGCTCCCCGCTTTTTCGGACAAAGGCCGACAGAAACGGTCTTCCGGAAAAGCGGGGAGTTTTTTATTCCGGAGCGAAAGAGAACACTCCTCAGGCTGCCCTGCATCCTGACAGCGCCTCAATCCGGCGTCCCCTTTCCGCAAATGAAATGATCCTGACTAACCGTTTTTGCGAGGCTTGTCTTGGGAAGACGCTGCGCTCCCGGATCCTGCTTCCTCCTGCGACTTCCGGTAAAGCTGCCAGGAATTTATGGAGTTATGCCAGATACTGTAGAAGCCGCCGGTGATGGCGGTAACCGGGGTAAAGAAGGTGTAGCCCGTCCAGATCATGAAGACGGTGCTTTTCTGGCCCAGAGCCTGTCCTGCAGTCACCGCATCTCCTGAGGATCCGCAGATCCTGCCAAAGAACCGCCCCAGGGCAAACTGCAGGAGGCAGGCCGCCAGAGAAACCGCGGCTATTTCCAGGATCGCTCCCGTTCCCAGAGGAGAATGCATCAGATACCGCACGGAAACCGCCATAGCCAGAGGCAGAGACACCAGCCAGAAATAAAAGGCCAGATCCGGTATTCTGGTAATCCAGTTCAGAAATCCGGGACAAACGAGGCGGCACAGGCCCACCGCCAGCACCGGCCCCATCAGAAGCGGCATCACCTTGATCATAATGACGCCGAAGGCCGCTCCGAAGGAAAACCCCGGCAAGGGGTGAGCAAAAGGCACCACCGCCGGGATCAGAACGGCGGAAAGGAGATTGGCCATGATGGTATAGGCCATGATATGCTCCATGGATCCCGCAAGCTTCCGGACGATAACGGAGGCCGCCGTGGCCGTGGGACAGATAAAGGCCAGCATGGCGGCTTCCGCAAGAAAGCGGCATTCCAGATCCGGAAAAAGATATAAAAGCCACCCCAGCCCTGCAAAGATCCCGCCCTGCAGCAATAGCAGCGGAAGAGCCCAAATGGCGGGCCGGAGTTCCGTAAAGCGGATCTTGGCAAAGCTGATAAAGAGCATGACGAACAGAAAAAACGGCTGCGCCACGGCCACGAGGTTCAGCACGGTATTCCGGGAGGGCAAAAATGAAAGCATTTGTTCCGGAAGCTCCCGATAAAGCTCATAAACCGTCACGTATGCCAGAATGCCCGCCAGAATTGCCAGCGGGAGAGACCAGCTGCTTAAAAAACGTCTCAGGGTCATTTTTGCCTCCGTGTCATGTGTCCGGAAGGAGATCCGGGAAAGGAACCGCAGAAAAGAGGCCGCGGCCCCGGAACCGGGAGAGTGAAGAGAGCCCTTTCATTATACCTGCGAAAACAGCTCCGCCTCCTGAAAAACTGCCATCCTCCCGAAAAACATCTCCCCGCCGGCGGGAATCTCGTCCCCCTGCGCGGAATTGTGGTAAGATCCCCCGCAACAGGACAGCCCGAAAGCGGGCGCTTTCGGGCCAAACCGCATATTGCGGCTCTGCCGCTCATACTTAGACTAATACTCAGAGAATATACAACATGACTGATACTGTTAAACAGAATCTCCCGGCTCAGAACATCAAGGAAGCTCAGGAGATCTCCTCCGGGATGAATACCTCGCTCTTTCTTCACATCGTTTCATACTTTTTTGTGCCGCTTTTCTTTTTGACCATTCCCAAGGTCTACAAGCTGGCCTTCCGGGCCTGGAAGCTTCTGGAAGCCGCCGGGGATAACGCTGCCAGTCTGGAAGCCGAAACTGTTTACAAGCTCCACAAGCTGAAATGGAATCTTTTTCTGGGGATGATTTTCGGGGGCATTGGCATGGGCGTTCTGAGCTGGATGCTCCCCGATAATGCCGGCTATATTATGGGGATGCTGTACGGCGTTTTCTGCCTGGTATGTCTGGCGTTCTTCATTTACGCTGACGTAACCGCCATGAAAAAGCGCTTCGCCATTAAGGGAGCCATTGACAAGATCGGCGGCTAAACCACAACCGGATAATGACGGCATTCCGCCGCAGCTCTGAAAGAACCCCGCATACTGCGGGGTTTTCTGTTTTGAGGAAGGCGACGCGGTTAAGGCGGGTACCTGAACTCTTCTCTCCTTCTTGCTTTCGTTCTCCGGCCCTGCGGTTTTTGCAAAAGGCGGGATGGAAAAGATGGCCGACATGGAAGGGAAGGGATGAAAGGGACTGGAGTAATGAGAGAGCAAGGAAGGAATGATTTTACCAGCCGGCCGGGGCTGTTTGAAGGCTGCCCAGGAGATGACAGGATCTGAGGCAGGACATAGCATGGGAGCGGGAACAGAAAATAGCGGACACCTCTCAGGCATTTCCCGCCATTGAAATTATGACAAAGTTTGTCCGTCTCAGACAATGTTTTACAAATTGCAAAAACATGAGATCCCGGCAATAAATGGCAGGCAAAGTCTGTTATTCTTTACTCATACAGACACGGCAGGCCTGCCGGTCTTCTGGTTTAACTTGCAATCCGGTTTTCCGGGGTTTAGCGGAGATAACATCATGAACTTTTGCAAATCCTTACTTTTATCCTGCGGCCTTTTTCTGGCCGGCGGTCTGGCTCTGGCCAGCGTTCCCGAGGAGCCTCCCGTTCCTGCCGATGACAAGAAGCCGGCTCAGGAGATCACCGCTTCCAAGGCAGAGGTGCTCATGGTGCTGGACAAGAGCGGTTCCATGCACGGACTCACCAGCGACACTATCGGCGGCTTCAATTCCATGATCCAGAAGTACCGCGAGCTCAAGCTGCCGGTCAAGGTCACCACCGTGCTCTTCAATAACAAGACTCAGTTCCTCCATGACCGGGTGCCCATTGAAGAGGTGAAGGAGCTTACCAATAAGGATTATGTGGCCGAAGGCACCACCGCCCTTCTGGACGCCATGGGAGAAAGCCTCACCAAAATGGCCAAGATCCCCGAGCTCAAGGATAACAAGGATGTGCAGGTTATCGTGGTGATTATCACCGACGGCATGGAAAATGCCAGCCGGGAATATAAGAAGGCCGGCATCAAGCAGATGGTCAGCGAGCATCAGGAAAAGGACGGCTGGAAGTTCGTCTTCCTGGGCGCCAACATCGATGCGGTAGCCGAGGCTGATTCTCTGGGCATCAGCAAGGATAATGCCGTGAAGTACAAGAACTCCGCCTCCGGTGTCCGTTCCAACTACGAAGCCGTGGTGGAATTCACCCAGGAAGCCATGGCTCCGTCCGAGGATGGCGTGGCAGGCTCCTCCGGAAGCTGGAAGAAGAAAATCGAAAAGGATGAGGATTAAGGATGCGGCGTTAGCCGGACATCTCAGCCGGGGCTAATGAGTTACTGCCCCGGTTCCTCCGAATTCCCGCGGGATCTCCTGCGGGATTTTTTTTTATCCGGCCGCTTAAAGACCACAAAAAAGCGTAACCTTCAGCCGAGATATCACACAAGAAATACCGCAAGGAGTCAGAACGGTGTTTTCGGGGTTCTGTTTCCAACCGAGATGAGAACTCACTTCCAGAGCAGCCCCTGTAGCAGCCGACCTTCCTAACTCCGACCTGTTACCATGGCTTTATACTGCTGGTATGTTGAAAACACCTTATCGTCAGTGCTGATCTCTTTGTTTTTGGTGAGCATTACATGTTTAACATCAATGACGCCGTTAAAATTTTTAAAGGAACAGCCGGCATTGGCCAATAAACGTATCCTTATTACAGCATTGCGTTCTGTCAGATTCCTGAAGATGTAGCAAATCTGATTATCTCTGGCAAACAAATTTGTAGGCAGATTATAAATCATCTTATCATCTACGAATATCTGATAACTTACATGCGTGTAACTGGATAACCCGGACCATAAACAGAAAACCGTAACATCAAGGTAATAACACGCTTTTTGCAAAAGAACTGGCATTTCAAGGTCAACATAATCCCCGGCCCTTAAAACATTGTTTGCAAAACCAAAAACAATACCTTGCAGGTTTGGTTTTTCATATACAGGCAGGGATTTAACATCCTGGTGTTTCAGATTACCAGATTTTAAATTATAAATTTTTTCATGAAACGGATCGCTGTAAAACAGGAAATTGTTAGAATTGTAAAAAGAAAACCAATCAACAAGTTCATCGGTGTTCTTGGTAATGTTAGGATGTTTCAGCTGAAGAAGTTCCGGCCATAATGCTCTTTGAATTTCTTCAACCAGTATATTGGCATCTTTCAAATGCTTTGGAATTAACATGCCATATTCCAGCATCTTCCGGGTATTAAAAAGGACAAAGGTATCAAATATAAAATCCTGATTCTGAACCACCGAGCTATGCCATTGATTCATTCTATACTCAAGGTAAAAAATATCACCGTAGTCAAAAGTAAAAACATTGGTGAAATCCATATCATTAATATATGACAAGTAATATTGTTTTACTACTTCAAAATCATCCTTATGCTTAGGAGGATATGATGACCAATGCGTCAGTTTTCCGGCAAGTTCATCCAATGTTACTTTTTTCCGGATATTATAATAACTCCGCCTGATTACTTCAGTAATATTTGTTCTTATGTGCAAAGCCTTATTCGGATCAAGATCTTTAAATCTTTTCCTGAATCCGGAAATAATGCCTTTTTGATGCTGTCTGTAATTATTTTTCAGCAGCACTTTGGTCTCTTCATCAGTCAAATCGCTCGAGCTGTCTATCAATACATGATTCAGGTTCATCTCCTTGGCGGTCTGAGAGGCAAAAATGCAATTATATAAAGCATCAGCCTCAGGAGATTTATTGTCTTTATACGTAAAAAAAGTAATTTTATTCTTGCAGTCCCGTGCTGCCGCCAGGGACATTCTTGAGTCGTTCCCCATGGTCAGGGACTGATATACCTCAAAATTATCCGCTAAAACCGTCTCTGTCTTTTTTATGGTTTGCGAAATGTAAGCTACCGCCTGACTGACATCAAAATCATAATTCTTATCTCTGGGCCAGAATCGTATCTGCTTATGCTGCTTCAAATCGTAATAATGATTGCACACCAGCTGATAAATATGATTATAAGGTGTAAGATTTCCCGGCAATCCAAACGGATTAAACCATTTTGCCTGCTGATAACGTTCCTTTTGTTTCTTATAAATATCAAATAAAGGATGAGCGCTTTCACCTGCCACTTCATTGAGAAGATTGGAATGAGATGCTATTATATTAAGAGAATCATGATAAAATACCGCTCTCATGCCTGTGGCATCATTTGCGACATACATTGAATCATTTTTAATTAAAACAATGCAGTATCTGCCGTTAAGATAATCAAGATATTCAAGAAAATCATCGTTTTTAAAAGCGTTAGCAGTATCGCCTGCAATCATATTCAGAATATTATTAATGATTAGCTGCCTGTCCAGAGTAAATGATTTAGTGTCTAACACAATTCCAATTAGCACGCAGTAAACATTATTTTTCTCGGCAATGGAAACCGGATATCCCGAGTCATGCGCTATGCAAAAAACTTCATTTATTTGCTTTGTGACATATGAATCATGCTTTGTAAAATCCCCTGTTGTGCCAGCAGGATAAATAATAAAACCTTTTCTGTACAATTTTATACTTATCATTTCACCATCTCCAAGCGGGAGCAACACCATTAATTATTTCCGTGCCATTAATAATTTTAAAGGCATGCTGCTGTCATCTTTGTTAAATTCAGTATTTTTGATCCTAAGGTTAAATGAATTTCGGAATTATTCTTCACAATCCCAAAGCATCAGCCTTTGCCTTAACACTTTTTATGCAAAACCGGAACAGTTTACTTCTTGTTTCAGCAGCTAATTAGCTCTCATCATCAGGACAATGCTGCTTCGAAAAACGGCTGCTCTGGCAAAAAAAAACGGCAAAGGCTTCCAAAGTTACAACATCTTCAGATGCAATAAAACGACAAGAGAACGATACATGAAGAGCCCGAAAAATTCCATAAGAATATTGCAGAAACGCTGAAGATGAGCGAACTTGCACAGAGAAGCATGGCATGATGGGCGCAGCATAGTTGTCCTTTATCAGGAGTCAGATTTCCCAGGAGCGAATCGATCCGAAGCTATATTGCGGAACAAAAGACCTTTTGCTGACACTCCCCAGCTAAGCTCCGCGACTACAGGATGCGGCGAGAACGCGAAAGAAGTTTTCCGGAACAGGATACTTGCTCCGGCAGCTCATTCTTCCTTATAATCCTTGCTTTTGCGGCATCCCTAAGCCCTCCGGACGGCCGGGTATTGACTGATATTTTTTATCACTGTAAAATGGCCTTCAAACTGATTTTTATCCGTTTTAATCATTTTTAACTTTTTGCCGTCCTCTTAATGCCCATGCATACCGGCATATCGCGGACGACGCCTAAGGAGACTCATAGTAATCATGTTTACCCCCTGGAGTTTTAAAAACAGGCTTTTCACCTTCATTTTCGGAAACCCGGAACGTAAGAAATGGTCCCTCGACCTTTACAATACCCTGAACGAATCTGCTCACACCGATCCCAAGGCTGTTAAGATAACCATTCTTGATGAGGCCATCTGCCTTGGCATGGTAGATGACCGTTCATTTCTCATTTCCACCACCACGAATTTCTGCGATTCAAATATTGTCTATAACCCCAACATGCCGGCGATCTTTTTCATGAACGTATGGAATGTGTATCGTGCCTATGAACAGGATCCTGACTACGGCCTCGATTTTGACAGCGACGTGAAGCAGACAGTTCCTCCTATAAGAATGATTTACTTTTACAACGGCAGCAAGGATGACGCGGATCTGCAAACGCTGGATATTCAGGATGCTTTCCGGGGCAAAGAGAAAGCGGATATTAACCTGAAGGTCAAGATGTTCAACATCAATTACGGAAATAACACGGATCTTCTGAATTCCTGTCCGCCCCTCATGGAGTACTCCCTTTTTATCCGTCAGTTGCGGGATCTTTATACCGCTGACCCGAACATCGCTATGGCCGCAGCTGTCAGCGCAGCAATTGATAAAATGCCGGAGGATTCCCTGCTGAAGCCGCTTCTCTCAGAACATAAGGCCGAGGTGACCAAAATGTGCGTCATGGAACATGAGGAGTACCAGGTCATGACAGAAGAGAGAGACATTGAGGAATTTTTGCCAAAAGACTAAAAGGGAAAATGAAAAACAGGGAACAGGACGCGGAGAAACCGGTGTCGCCTTTGTTTTCCGTGCCTGTTCTGCTTGACATGCAGGCGTACGGCATGGAGGTGAACACACTGCTTCCGGCGTCCTGAACCTGAATACCGATCTCCGGTGATCAGCCGGGTAAATTAAAAAGGGAGCAAACAGGCTCCCTTTTTCACAGCGGTGTTTTCGGTTTTCGCTTTGCGGCGGCCGCCGGGTTCTTCGCTCACAGACCGGCTCTGACCTTACTGCTCCAGCTCGTAGGTTCTCTTTTCAGTCATGGCGGCGTGACACTCATAGGCGCTCATCAGCTTTACCCGATCCTTTTTCGGATCGATGGGGCCGCAAAACTTATCCTTGGACTTGATCCACTTTCTCTGAGCCGGCAAAAGCTCCTTTCTCTTCTCCCGGGACAGATCATTCCACTTGGCATTAAGCTCCCCGTCATTCCGGAAATAACGCATTCTGGCGGACATGAACATATTGTCCTCGTAATCCTTCTGCGGCTCCCAGGCCAGCTTCCGGGAAGACATTTCGGTCATGCAGTCCCGGTAATTCTGCGGGAGATCCTCGGGCTCGGACACCATCTCAAGGCGCAGAGACAGGGATTTATCCGGATTCTGCTTCATGTAGAAGGTAATGCCGGGAATGTCGTAATCCGCATGAAACAGGCAGGCCAGTTCTCCGGAATCAGGGGTCATTTTGCAGGGAACCGTGATATAGCGGCCCTCGTCCTCGCTGCGGTCGGCAGTGGAAAGGGTGCAGACCCGGGAAAGATAGAAATTGCCGGCCGCAGCGTAATTGTCGCCCTTTTCGGATTTCTGAATGGTGATGTCCCCGATTACGGAATCAGCATCATCCAGAAGAGACTGTTCCTCCGGGGTTAACAGCTTTTCATCAAGATAGCCGCAGTAGAAGGCGCTCTGGCCGGCGCAGCTGAAGGTGTGATAGTTGTAGAAGTTGCCGCCCTGCTTTATGGCGTAGCGGCCGGGCTCTATGCCGTCTCCGGCCTGGGCCGCTCCCGCAAGCCCCAGTGCCAGAGCCGCTCCGGCCCCTGCTTTTATAAGCATGTTCCGTAAACCTGTTTTTGCAGTTATTGCCGTCTTTGCTGCCGTCTTTGCTGCTGTCATTGCCGTCATTTTGCTGTTCTCCGTAAATCAATGCTTCTCAGAATTTGCCTGGGCCTGCTCCCTGAGTCATTCTTAGTCTTCTCTCAGGCCCGCTCTGTATTTTAATGCACCGGGGCATACTTTAAAACATTTCCTGAAGACGCCTCTCAAAAAACAAGCCCCTGAAAACTTCATCAGGGGCTGAGAGAACAAAGTGAAAGCCGTAAACAGACCTCAGACCTTCCAGGATCGGGACTTCTCCCGCTCCCGCACTTTTTTGAGGAGAGTCTCGGCTTCGTTCTTAAGACGCTCGTCTGCGGCTTTAAGCAGCTTTTCGGTTTCCTGAGCATAGTGCTTCGCCCTTAAAAGGTTCTTCACAAACAGAAACAGGAACCCGGGGCCTCCTGCCAGAAGTGCCAGAAGATCCTTTCTGCTGAAAAGACTCTTTACCTTGGAGGACACCGCTACAGCCGGGAGAAGCTCCTTTTCAAAAGCGATGACCTCGCCCCGGAATTCGCTGAAGACCGAGGAGGAGAGCTGGTTGATCTCCTGATAATTCCGGTTCGTCAAACTGAAAAGCGATTCGGTGGCCAGCTGGTATTCCCGGGAGATCATTTCCCCCAGGTAAGCCTCGAACTTTTTGCCGTAGGTGGCGGTTCCCAATGTCCCCAGTTCCTTTTTGACCGCATCCAGCACCCTTTTATGGGCATGCCCGGCAAAGCGTTTGGCCTGCTCCTGAGTATTCCGGCAGAACTGGTTCATGAGATTATGCCGGAGGTTTATCGCAATGTGGCTCAGAAGCTGCTCTCTTCCGAAGGGCTTGGTGGTTTTGCCGCCCCGGAGCTTTATCTCCTCGGATCCCATGGGGATCACCGGCGATCCCGGGCAATCCTTGTTAATGACCCTGGTAGTCTCCTTTATCTTTGCTTCTCCGGCCACATCAGACTTGGTGAGCACAAAAACGATCTGATTGCCATCTTCCAGAAGCGGCTTTATGATCGACTGGATCTCAAAGTCATCAATACGGCTCTTCTGAGCGTCCACGCAGTAGACAATGGTATGAAACCAGTCCCGGACTCTGGCCGCCCGGGTTTCGGCAATGGCTGACGTGATAATGGATTTCCAGGTTTCGCTGTCTCCGGGCTCAAGACCCCAGCTGTCCCAGATTTTGATGTTCATGCTGCCGTATTTAAAGGGTTCCTTGGGATGGATGCCCTTGGTGGTCACCGGAGCGCCGGTGCCGGAGCTGGCGACCTTTTTCCCGAAAAGATAGTTCAAAAGAGCGGATTTCCCGACACCGGTTTTGCCGAGAATAAGAACATTGGTTAAAGGGCCTGACGTACTGTCGGTATTAGCTGCCATGACGCCTCCTCTGGCTTATCAAAACACAAAAGACTGACCGGAGGCCCGGAGCAGTCTTTTTCTCAGATGTCCCTGCTACGGCCGGGACATACCCTTCCGGGGGTTATTTGCCGGATTTGTAATTCATGGCCATCTCAATTGCCATCTTCACAAAGTCGTTCTTGAGAAATTCATTCATATCGAACTTCGTGCCATCTAGGTCGCTCTCCTGCATCTTGCGGCAGGCATAGTTGAAGGCCTTTCCGGTGCCGAAGGTCACTGCCGCGGCCACACCGCCGTTAATAGCGCCTCCCAGAACGGTGCCCACGCCGGGGAAGAGCTTAAGCAGGCTGGCGGCAATGGTTCTCCCCACGGTGGTGGTTACCATCTCCGTAAGAATTGTCCCCATGGACTGCTGGATGGAAAGCACGTTCCATCTTACGGCGATTTCGGACAGCATCTTCATCTGGAGCGGCACCAGAGCTGCGGCACTGGGAACCGGAATAGGAACTGCTCCGATACCGAAAGCGGTGGCGGTGTATTTGGTAATCATGCTGTCCACTTCGGCGCTCTTCTTGGCCATATCTCTTCTGGCCGCGCCCATAAAGGATACTTTGCGGGACTCGGGCAGTCTGTCCCGGGTCCATTCATAGAGCTCCTTAATGCCCCGGGGCAATTCAATGGAGCGATCGCTTGAGGATTCAAAAATGGCATCGCTTCTGACGCTGGTGCGGGAAAGCACCTCGTTCTGGAGCGACTGACTCTGTTCCTCCGAGGCCTGATCCGCCTGGGTAAATACCACGGCTACCGGCTTTCCCATGGAATTCAGCCGGTTAATGACATTGATATCGGTATCCACCACCCGGGCTCCGGGAATGCTGATGCAGTACCAGATCACATCAATGGGATCGCCGCTTACTTCATGCTCGTCCATGAACCCGAAAATCAGGTTTTCAAAATGCTGCTGCTTCTCTTCTCCGAATTCATACCCCTCGCTGTCATAGATGTTAACGAGGTCATTCTTATAAAGCTCGATGCCCTTGGTAACAGGACGGCCGGAACCGGCTTTGGCGATCTCGCTGTTGAAAACCAGATTTACCAGGGTGCTTTTGCCGGCGCCGCTGCCCCCGAGGATCAGCACGCTGGCCTTGGGAAGTCCGGTAACATAAGCCTTGAAGTCATCCCAAAACTTTCCGGCAACCTCGTTGCCGCTGTACTGAGCTTCAAAACTGCTGATCTTCGCTTTTTCATCATCTGAAAAAAGGTTGTTGTCTGTCATATCTGGTTCCTCGTCTGAAAAACATGAAGGGACAAAACTGTTTAATGCTAACTTAAAGTATATTCATTACATGAAGACGCTTTCAGAAAATTAAACCTCCAAAAATGAAAATTGAGACCGAGGATCTGTTTTTGCAGGCAAATGAATCACCGAAGCTGCAATAAACCGCCGCTAACCGGAAAAAGCCCGGAGACAGTCCGGATAATCCCCGGAAAAACGCTGTCCCTAAGAGCAATCCGGCAGTCTTCCGACAAGTATTCCGGCATCATTCTGGCTAAACCACGCATTCACGCCCGGCATTCAGTTATCATCCTTGCCGCAGTTATCGTCCTTGCTGTCCTGCTTTTCGGGGGCCGTTTCTTTCTTGTGGTAAATTAACTCCTCTACGGTCTCATCTTCGTCAGGCGATTTTCGTCAGATTTGCTTTCTTTGCCGCTCCCCCAAATGGCTGCCAGCAACCTCCCAAAGGCTTTCGATATGTTAAACAGAAAGTCTACGCTGCAAAGCGAATAAGCAAAACTCAGAATAACATAGATACCCGCATACCACACTGCTATGCCCAGAGCAGAAAGAATCCCAATAAACCAATTCTTGGTCAATCCTGCAGCAAGAAATGGCCAAACATAATCTTCATTCAAATGGACAATCACAACAAAAATTAATATTCCGGTAACAGTTACCAGAAACTCCGGCAAATTATCAATGATTGTTTTAAGCAGCTCCCTTAACTTGCAAAGAACATCTGACATATCCGGCCTCCGTTTGACGCTGCATCCTGAATTTAAAAATTCAGCAATATCATCATAGTACTTAAAACGTCCATAGGATGGAGAGATACAATTTTATTTCTCAGCAATACCCACAACAATGCCCACAACAATGCCCGCAACAATAACACTCAAACCTGCCATTAATTCCTCATAAGGCGGCCCAGTTCATGGTATCTGCAGAAATATACGCTACGGCCGGGAGAGAGAAAGCTCCTGAATAACAGCCGCTGAGATCAAGGCAGATTCCCTTGCCTGCATTCAGTCACCGTTCTTGTCAGAGTTTTCAGGCTGAGTCCCTTTCTTGTCGCAAATAAGCTCTTCTCCGGATTCCTCTTTGGCGGGTATTCTGTTATTGCAAAAGGCCTCAGCTCGCTCTAAAAGCCATATAAATGGCCCAATAATGCACCATGAAACGATCGCTACAAAAGACATAGTTAACAAAATAAAAAAGAAAACGAATTTAGTGCCAAACAGGAAATCACGAAGCCAGGAATCACCCAAATACTTAAATATAGCAATAAGAAGCAGCACAGTGCTTGCAAGAATGGTTACAGCAAGTATCACCGCTAAAACCATCTGCATGTTTTTAACAAGCGCTACCAGCTTCCGAAGAAAATCAGACATATCCGGCCTCTATTTGAATGTTGCTGCAACAAACTTAAAAAGCAGCAATGGGCATAGTATGACTTAAGGTGTTCATAAGATGGAAAAATTCGCGTTTCTTTCTCAAGAATGAGACTCAGACCTGCTTATAAGACTGGCATTACTATTTAGGCTCATATGATTTAGGGAGACAGTTTCAGTTTTTCGGACTTCAATCAAATTACAGCGGAGATGCAAAATCATGGGGTATTTGTCACCAGACACTCCTGAAGAATTCGTTTCGAAAAAGCTTGGGTTCTAAGAAAACCTGAGTCGAAGATGAGAAGCATTAACAAAAGTATAATCCCGGAACACCAGGGGAACCTGATGAAAACGACGAGGATAATACCGCAGCTGCTGCAGGAGCACCAAGGCGATCTGCGCCCCCTGGTTTCTCACTTAAGATGCTTTAAGCGGCATACTGGAGAATATTCTGCTGAATCATAACGGCACTTTCGGTGGCAAAGTCGGCATCGGGGATCCGACATCTGGCCGCCGAGACGTTTTCGGAAACATTGGCCTGATTTCTGATGGAAGCTTCCAGACGGTACTGGACAGCACCAAAATCAGAGCAAGCAGACAGTCTTCCAGCATCCTTCTGGCTAAACCGGCATTCAGTTATCATACTTGCCGCAGTTATCATCCTTGCCGTCCTGTTTTTCGGAGTCCATGCCGTTCTTGTCGTAAATAAACTCTTCTCCGGATTCCTCTTTGGCGGGCTTGTTTTTTCTGTTTTTCCAGTAATCGTCCACTTTATCCGAAAAGGCCTCAAGTTTCTCTTCGAAAAATTTCATGAATAAAAACCCGCGAACAATGATGCCGACAAACCCTGAGAAAATAAACCAGAGTATCATGCCGATAACAGAAAGAATGGCACAGAACCAGTTCTTGGACAATCCCGCAGTAAGAAACGGCCAGACATAATCCCACGCATACCCGTAGGCAATCATAATCCAAATTCCTGTTGCAAAAGACGCGAGGCACATTACAGCCAAAATGCCATACCCGGCCCAGTCCTGACGAATCATTTTGTAAAAATCTCTTAGCTTCCAAAGAATATCTGCCAGCATACTCGGCCTCTGCTTTACAAGTGTTGACGTGTTTAAGGACTCACTAATACCATAATAATACCTAAGGTGTTCATAAGATGGATTGATATCAGATACTTTCTCAAAAATATGATTTCAACCGCACTTAAGAGCTTATCCCCCGGCACTTGCAGCACATGGCGTCATTCTTAACTCTCATGATTTAACAAGGAAACGTTTTGACAGAAGACTTTTGGGGGAATGCAGGCTTCTGATTTGATTCAATCGGAGAGAGCAAGTCAGCAGCTTATTTATCACCGGACAGTTCCGGAAGAGTTCGTTTGGAAGTAAACTGATCCCCATTGTTGTAGTTACAGAGAGATTCCCAAAATCAGTACCAGTTACATTTGATTTAAGCCGAAAAACATATCCGGATTGAGTAGGCGTCAAATCCGAAACCAATCTCACATCAGCAACAACACCAAAGTTGTCCGGCGCATTATTGATCTTATCTGCCATAGATGATGGATTCCACGTGTCTCCAGGTACACCTACCGTAAATGACAGAGCATCAGCACCATGACCAGCACTGATTGTCACCAAATTCATGTGCTGACCTGGGTAGGGAATGGGAATTCGTCTTTCAACAGTTACCCCCGTTGCAAGCTGCGTCACCTTAACGCCATATTCTCCATTAGGGGCAGCGCTGCCCACTTCAACATCAAAAACAGGAGGATCTCCAAAGTCTCCGGAAACCCCGCCTTTGACAACTGCGCTCTGAAGAAGAGCCTGCTCCTCAGGATCTGCGGTATCGCTGTAAATCCTGTCAAATACGTCATCAAGTCTGAACCCTGTTGTGAGGTCAACACTGACGGTTTCGTGGTCATTGCTTCCAATCTGAAAATCAATGGGATCGGTAATGCTTTTGTCGAAGAGATGAGTGCCGCCATAGGTGGTGTCTGTTCCTATTCTGTCAATCTCCCGGCACAGCTGATTAATTTCCTGCTGGATCGCCTGACGATCAGCGGCAGAATTGGTGCCGTTAGCAGACTGCAATGCCAGAGTCCTGATGCGCTGGTACATATTTGTCATTTCATCAAGAGCGCCTTCAGCGGTCTGACACAGGGAAATCCCGTCCTGAACATTCCGGTTGCCCTGCTCAAGACCGTTAATCTGCGCTGTCAGGCGGTCTGATATCTGAAGGCCGGCGGCATCGTCCTTGGCGCTGTTAATCCGGAGTCCTGAGGCCAGCCGTTTAAAGGCCGTATCCAGAGAATCGGTGGCGTTGGCAAGGTGCCGAGTGGCATTCAGTGATGAAATGTTGCTGTTTACGTACAAAGCCATTTTGGAATCTTCTAAGCTGTTATTCCCATAACGGCCTTATGAATAAATCATGCCATGTTCGTTATCACGATTAAAGTTTTTCAAAAGCCTTGCATTATCAGCCCTGGCATATATTTACGGGCATTGGTTCCCAATATTAAGCTGGCAGATCTGACTGACTTCAGAGACCCCGGACAGCAGTTTTTTGACGTTTTGGGGTATAAGAGCCCGGAATGAGCTTATGGAACGGCATCTCTTCCAGTTTTGGTAAGCCGAGCGAAGGGGGAATAACGATTACCTTGACATTCCGCGGTAACTCTTCCGCTAGAAAGCATCACCGCATGAGAAGATCGTCATCCAGCGGTTTACCTTCTCATGAGACGATAAACGCCGTGGAAACTGAAACTTTGGGACTTTTCAGGAGAGGGACGCCATTCTTGCTGAATGGCGGAGAGTAACTCCCTAAAAACGAGGCGCTGAAGCGGGGAGATCAGGAAAGCACCAAACAGACTACACAGAGACAGCACTGGCTTAGATGGCGCCGGGCCTGGACATGGATACCAGCTAAACAGCGGGAAGTCATAAAGGCCTCCGTTTTCTTCTCACGCCGCTCGCTTTTCTTCTAATTTTGCTTGTTTTGAGACGAAACGAATGACGAATGAGACAAAAAATGCAGAAATCAGACAGATTCTGATTTGCCATACCTGAACAGAAAGCTATCGCAGTCTCGCTTAAAGAGCACTTACCCAAGACTAAGATACTCTTTGCGGTACTCCTCCTGCCAAATAGCCCTTCTGGCTTCATCCCCGCCGATTCTGATGCGGGCGATAAGATGTTCCAGCTTCTGAAGCCTGTTTTTTGCCTGCTTCCTGAAAATATCTGGCTTTTCTCCGTAATAAAAGAGTCCGGCAAAGGAAAAGTCATCCTCAGCCCGGGCCTCGAAGCATTCATGAAGGCGACGCTCTGCTTCCATAAAACTTTGAGCGTCCACCAAAGCTTTCAGCAGGTGGTATTCAAACTCCATGGGAGATGAAAAATATCCGAAACACCCGTCACTGGCCACAAAGGACAGGAAGGGCTTTTTCATAGGGACGCTTTTGAAATGCACTGTAAAATTTCCGCCAGCATAAAGCACATTGGTCATTTTGCCGTCAGCGGAAATATTCTCAAAGGGATCGGCGACATCATTGTCGTCCCGGGTTATCTGATGAAGGCCGTCTTCATCAAAGATATAGCCCCGGGAATCTCCGGCCCACAGAAAATACGCCTTGAAATACTTCCTCCTTTCTGACGGGGGAAGCACCACCTGAACCGCCATGGTGGTGGGAAGCTCTTTGGAAAACGAGCTTTTAAGGCGGCTCCCGTTCTCCTCCTTCAGGGCAGCTTTAAATTTTAGTAACGAATCCTTAAGAAGCTTCTTAAGCTCCGCCGCCTCTCCTTCCCCGAAATCAAAGCTCCCGGGAGCAGAATTTCCGAAGGCAGTGTTTTCAGAAAGGGTCTTAAACCAGTCCCGGACTGTCAGAGCGGCGATGCGGGATGCGAGATAGGCGCCGGATTTAAACCCGGTCCGGGAATAGGAACGGGCTCCGGAACCGCCCAGACCGTCAAAAACCCCGGCAAGAGAGGCCGTATCATTTACCATAAGCAGAGCGGCATCCTCTCCCCGTTTGGAGAGCTTTTCAGAATAAACAACTAATGACTGGGTCAGGGAATCTATATTGCCCATGCTGCCCTATTTCCTTCTGCTGTTCTTCCGCGAGGGCTTATTGCGTCCCCGGGGCTTATCAGATTTTCTGCCGGGTTTTGCAGGCTGCGATCCTGCGGGCTTGCGGCCCGAAGCGGCATTGCTGCCCGCAGGCTTCGGAACAGATCTGCCGGCGGCCGGAGATGCCCCGGATCCCGGGGCTTCCGTTTTTTTCGGTTCTGCCTTGGCGGTATCCTTATTCTCCGGAGTCTTTGGAGATGCGGAAGCTAAATCTCCGGAATGCTTGTCCGGAACCTCAGCAGGAGCGCTTATTATCGGCCTTGGAGCAGTTACCGAAGACGCTGTTTCTGCTTTTTCGGCGGTATCCGGTACCTGAGGTCTGACCACCGTCTCCGTTTTCTCCGGGGCGGCATCTGTCGGGGTGCTTATTATCGGCCGCGGCGCAATTACCGGAGGCGCGCTTTCTCCTGAAGTCCCCGCGGTATCCGTCACTGCCGGTCGGGACGCAATCTCTGTTTTCTCCGGGGGAATCTCAGCCGGGATGCTTATTATCGGCCGCGGCGCAATTACCGGAGGCGTGCTTTCTCCTGAAGCGCCGGGAGTTCCCGGCGTCGCAGGTATTACCGCAATCTCTGTTTTATCCTGAGGAGCTTCTGCCGGTACGCTGATTATCGGCCGCGGAGCCGTAACCGGAGATGTGGTTCTTTCGGCAGGTTTATCTGGTTTGTCAGTTTTTCCGGTGCCGGAATCCTGACTGAGCTTCGCATTGTCCTTCAGAGAGCCCGATGCAGAATCAGGGGGAACAACGGCAATAACCGGTTTTTCCGAAGACGCGTGTTTGGTCTCGGGAGGCTGTTCCTTCTGACTGTGTCTCCCGCTCCTCCGGCCATGATTTCCGGCATTAAGAGTGCCGGTATTCCCGGGATTTTTCGAATATTCCCTGGAAGGCGGGAGATCCTTTGCTATGGGATGAGGTTCCGTTAGCACATAGGAATAAAGGATCTTGCGTCCTTCCTCGGTGTAATAAAGAAGCCAGGCTCCCGCAGCTAAAACTACCGACAGCAGGATAAAAACCGGCCAAAAACCGCCGGAGGAATCCTCCGGGGGACGCAGATCCCCGTTATAAACGGTTTTAGGGGACTCTTTATCTGCAGAAGGCGGAAATGACAGCCCGGCATCATCCGGTGCTTTCGGATGATGGTACCTTCCGGTGCGGCTTAACGTTCGCGACACCTTGAGCTTCGGCAAAGCCTCTTCTCCGGATATCCCGTTTTCTCCCTCTGGTGTTGCGAAGACAGCTTCCGGCAGCACGGACTTCCGTTTTTTTCCGGATCTCGGTTTCTGTCTTCCTGAAGTCGGATCTCTGTTTTTTCCCGGAGTCAGAGGTTTAAAATGCCCTCTTGGATGTTCCTCCGGATCTGCTGTCCGGGTTTTCCGCTGTTCTGTTTCCGGGGATCTTATTACTGCTGCGCCATTTTCCCCGAAAGATGAGCTTGCTCCCCTGAGTCCTGAAGTGCGAAGAGCGCCGCGATGGCCTTCGGAAGATAAAGGTTCTGACAGATCTGCGCCGGAAAAAGCTCCGGGGAGAATTCCCAGAAGGAGTTCCCCGTTATTGCAAAAAAGCTCAAATGATGACCTGTTGTCCTCATGACAATCCGGACAGACAGCGCTGTCATTATTGAGTTTTGCGCCGCAGCTTTTACACAGCATGATTGTCTCTCAAATCAGGAACCCCGCAAACCGCTAAACCTTTCCGTTTCTTGCATATTTGTCTCTTGCATAACCGCTGACCTGTGATGCCTCATCCTGAAGCTCCTTCTCTCTCATCAGGGATCTCCGGTTACCGCGGCTTCTGACAGGAAACACAGCGGGATCCGCCATTAATGGTTTCGCAGCTGGGGCAGATCCATAACCCGGCATTGGCCGCAAAAAGAGCATCCAAAGGCTTACCCCCGTCCCGGGCATTATTGATAAGGGCGTAATGATACTCGGTAACCAGAGGCAGGGTCGGGAAAGAGTCCTCCAGCTGAATTACCTCATAATCCTCCCTGGGGAGAACAGGATGAGGGGAGTTCTCAGGATGCTTTCTGTTAAAGATGCTTAAAACCATAACCTGTCCTTGCCTTGCCGGCGTTTATCCATTGTTCTCCGCCGCTGAAAAATTTACTTATCCCTTTTGTTTCTGCAGGCCCGGCAAAACCTGTCATCATCCCTGTTCAGGGTTTCGCAAAAGGAGCACACCCATAGCTGTCCGGCCTCCGCAAAAAGCCGATCCAGGGACTTAGCGGGATCTCCGTTTTCCAGAAGCTTTTCGTTATTCCGGGTGAGCTCCTTAAGAGAAATCCCGCGGCCCCTGGAACTGGCTCGATCTCCGCTGCCGCTTCTCCTGTCAATGATACCGTCATTACCGAACAGGATCTCCGGGGACAGATCATCATTTAACCCGCCCTCCTGAAGCTCTGTCCCGCTCCCGGCTCCGCCGCGCCGGAACATGCGGTACAGCATCCAAATGACCGCTCCCAAAAGCGCGGCAAGGCCGGTTATTACATAAGCATTCAATTTCTGAATTTCTCTCCGCTGTCCGCTAACCCGGAATCCCGTACCTCATATTTCATGCTCTTCCGCATACCCCAGGTCTTCATCCCCAAAAAGATGCCCTGTACGCTAATCAAAATCATCAGGATGGTAAAAGGCCGCGCCGGGTCTTTTCCGGGAGGAGCCCGGGGAAGGCGCCGGTTTTCCGGAAGAGGAATGGCTGCCCATGCGGATCTTAAGCCGGGGAGATGATGGCTCCTCCGACCTTCTTGGATCTGTTTTTCTCGGTTCTGTATTTCCCGGCTCTGCTCTTCCCGGCTCACCCGCTCCCCCATCCCGGTACCGGCCGGAAACCATGCCGGCTTCTCCCCGGGATACTGATTTATCAGGGCTGCGGGGTTTTACGGCTCCGGAAGCATCTTCTTTGACACGCCCTCTCTTAAGACTTTCAGATGCTGTGCCGGATGCCTTTTCGGAAGGTTTGGCAGAAGGCTTGTCAGAGTAACTGTCAGACGATTTGTCAGAATAGCTCTCGGAAGATCTCACCGGGGCCTTGCCGGATCCCGGAGCGATTTTTGAAAAAGCTGAAAGAGCATTCCCGGCGGAAAACCGTTCCCGGGGATCATTAAGAAGCATATTGGCAAGGATGGCTCTTACCCCTTCGGGAATGGTCTTGTCCAAAACCAGAGGTTTTCCGGCGGCCACGGCCTCGCAGGCATAGTTAAAGCCCCGGGGAAGCTGCGGACGTTCTCCGGTCCAGTACTCATGGAAGATCAGCCCCAGAGCAAAGACGTCCATTTTCGGAGTAAGGGCAGTTTTGCGGCCCTTGATGGCGGCCAGGGCCTCCGGTGCCAGATAAACCAGATCTCCTCCGGGTTCCGGCGGGGGACTGTCAACGTGAAACCCCAGGTCGAAGTCAATGATCTTCCCCTTGCAGAAGCCATTTTCCGTGGGAACCACCAGAATATTCGCCGGTTTCACGTCGGAATGAACAATGCCCTTGAAGTCCAGCATGGCAAAGCTGTACAGCACGGACTTTATCAGGACCAGCTTCCTTTCGCTGTCCAAAGCAGCCACGGCCCGAAGGGAAAGCGGAGAGCGTTTTTCCAGATCCGTTACCACGTAATAGGCGGTTTCGTAACGGAAGAAATCATGAACGAGAATGATGTTCCCGGAACGGCACTGCACAAGATGGCGGTAGAAGTCCTGCTTTTTCTGAAAAAATTCCTCGCACCTTAAGAGCTTTTTCCGGCGGAGATCCGGAGACAGTTTATTGGAAAGCGGATAGGCAACATCGGTGAATTTTTTAATGAAGAAGTCGTGATTGTTTTTGCGGCAGCGGGCCCAGACGGAACAGCCGGCATTCTCAGCTGAAAACTCTCCCTGAATTTGGTAGCCGTTAATCTCCATAAATAGCCTCTGCTGCCTGAAACAAAGATGCCCGCGCTAGGCAATGCTGTTTATTATCTGAGCGAGAATTTCCTGATAGGACAGGCGATCCAGCCCGCTTCCGGCCTCGGACGGAAAATGAATAACGTTATCCCAGGTCTCGGCAATGTCAGTCCAGTACTCCGCCTCGGGAGCAAAAATCAGAAGTCTTTTGGCATTGCTGTCCATAAGGCCGCCGGACTTAGCGTCACCGTCCCACATGTTGGTAAGCTCGTCAAAGGTTTTCACCATTTTGCGGGGATAGTTCATGGCGGCGGCGGAATAGCCTATGGGATGGGTGGAGGCGTCTGACCACACCACGATAAGATGACGTCTTTTGTCGCCGCCCTTTGTCCATTTGGATTTGATGGCATAGGCCAGAGCCTCCAGGGCATCCTCGGGCTCATCCCCGCCGCCCTCGGGATGGAGGGATCTTATTACAGCGTCAAAACGGTCGCTTTCTTCCCTGAGATCGTAAAAATCGGTGGTCAGCATCGCATTTTTGCCGTCTGCCATGTAATCCCGGAATGCCACGATTCTGGCGCGGATCCTGTCAATGTTCTTCCCCTTCTGAGACATTTCGTTCATGAGGTCGCGATAGAAGGTCAGGGCATTCTCCTTGACCATGTCCAGAAGAGGCCCCATGCTGCCGGTGGCATCGATGCAGAAGACTATGTCCACGTTGTATTCAAGACGATCCTTCATATGGGTGTTCCTCACAGATCAGAGCCGGTTTCCGGAAGCTGACGGCAGTGCCAGAAGAGAGCCGGAGAAGAGAGTCGGACTCGAAGTCCCGACACAAAGTTCCGGGCCCGCCTTTTAAAGTATAAAAAAATAATGGCCGTTACCTGAATTCCTTTGTTTCAAACCGGCGTAAAACTGAGATCCCTGTCCCTGTCAGGATCCGGGGAAGGCTCGCTTCCAGGGCGGCTCCCGGGGCAAAACGCCCTTTCAGGAGCGACGTCTGAAGATGTATCAAGCAAGGAAGGAGCATACGATCTTTCGGGAAATTCGAGGAGGGAAACAGTTTCTCAGAAGTTCGCTCCCAATCGCCGCTTCAGCATGACAGCACGGGCTTGAATAAACCTGTCCCCGGCTTCATAATACCCGGGAAGCATCAGGGGCGGAATACCATGGCGGATGGCAATGAGCGGGGAAATCAGTATTTTATTCAGGCGGAGAACGGACAGCATGACCGGAACGGAATCCCGCAGAAACAGGGTTATCGGACTCGTGCTGGCTCTGGCAGCTCTTACAGGCGTGTTTTTAGTGGAACAGGAGCTTAAGCCTCCGTATTGGATTAAAAGCGCTGTTAAGGCCCTGGCGTTTTCGGTTCCGGTAGTGGTGTATGCAGTACTCTCCAGGATAAGCCTATGGGAGACCATCGGTTTAAGGAAGCTTTCCGGGGCCAGACCGCTTTTCCTGGCCATGCTGCTTTTTCTGGCCGGAACCATGCTGCTCTTTCTGATTTTCCGGGCCGAGTTGGATCTGGCCGGGATCCGGCAGAGTCTTATGCATAAGGAAAACCTTACCCGGGAGAACTGTCTCTTTGTTTTCGGGTACATCATAGTTTGCAACTCGTTTCTGGAGGAGGCGTTCTTCCGGGGCTTTGTTTTTCGGCTCTTTCACAGCAAAATCACGGGAGCCCTGATAAGCGCGGCGCTGTTTTCCGTTTACCATATCGGCATATTCATCACCTGGTTCAATCCCATGATATTTTTGCTGTGCGTGAGCGGACTCGCCGGAGTCGGACTTTTCCTGCAGTGGCTCAAGGAAAAATATCACACCATTGCCGCAAGCTATATGGTGCACGCTTCTGCCAACATCTCCATAAACGTCATCGGAGCCATGCTTATTTTCGGGATCCTGGAGTAAGCCGGGCCGGGACAGCGCACTTAATCCCCGGAAACAAGAGCGGGGAACGGTGATTGAACCATCCGAAAAGAGAACCGGTAAAGGGGAGATTTATCAGAAAACAGGCCCCCTCAGGTGATTCTTTCTTAAAGCCTGTTGTGAAACCTTATTTCCCGGCAGAATCATCAGGCATTTTAAGGGCCAGACATTCCTTCCCGAAAAATGAAATGCCAAAGCTGTAAATCTTGCGGTATTTCCGGTCTTTGAAATCTCTGTCGTAATCATGCGTCCTTATCTGATCCAGAGCATCCAGAGCCCATTTTTCCAGCTGTGCGTACTTCCTCCCATCAGCTTTTTTAAGTTCCAGGATCACCGCTTCTCTGTTCCGGGTGTTATCGATAATGATGTCCGGACAGCCATCGCCCTTTTCAATCTGGGAAATCACGTCAATGTCTTCATCAGAGGTCATGGAAAGCACTCCGGAAAGGAACATGTGATAGTAATACTCATGACTGGTGTCCCGTACGCTGATAAACCTCCGCATCATGGCATTCATGATGTCCTGAACCTGCTCCGTATCCCCGCTTAACAGAGCATCCCGGAGCGTCATGGCCTTTTCCAGCCATTCCTGATTGCTTTCGCTGAAAATCGTCTCCGCCTTATCCGAAAAGCACTCCAATACCTCATTATTGGGAATTTTGACCACCGCTCTGTTTCTGGCGGAAGGCACGGCATCCCTGGCCACAGTAAGATATCCCGTATGCAGCATCATGGTAGCAAAGGTATCAAAATCAGTGTTTGCGGTAATGGCCGGATAGGAGGTGAATTTCCGGAGGACAATTTCTTCTGTTTTGCCTTCCAGAAGATGCTGAAGACGCTCCAAACCATTACTTCTGAGGCTTTTCATGCAGATCTCAATGATGTCGCTTTCATTGAAATTTATCCGGAAATTTTCCGGAGGGAAGGCGACAGAATTGTTTCCGGGCCGGAAAGCCTGCGCCAGGAATCTGATAACGCCCTCCGGGCATACCATATCAGCGCCGGCAAAATTATAACCGCCATACTGCGCAATAATGTCGGGAAGGCGGTTTTTCAGGTTGAGACGCTTTAAGAGGTCAGCGGTTTCATCTTTGGTGAAGCCGATAAAATCGCAGCAAAAGGGATCGTTGATGCTGCATAAGTCGTAGTTGTTGAACCCTGAATAGATGCTCTGATAAGAAATATGATGGACACCGGTGATAAAACCCCTGAAGATGTCGCTGCTGTCCTTCAGAGCCGCGCTCAGGATGCCCTGGATAATATCGATCATGTCGGTGTAATAGCCGCGGGCCGTGGCTTTTTGCAGAGGATGATCCCAATCATCAATGATAATGACCGGAGGTTTATTGAAGGCCTGATGCAGACATTTAGCCAGATCACCCAAATAGCTGAGCAAAAGGCACCAGATGGAGCTCTCAAAGTTTCCGTCATTACCAAAAACACGCGCTTTCCCGGCATTAAGATCCCGGATCCGCTGCAGGAATACGGTGTCCAGATCGTCCCTCCGTGTCAGAAAATCAAACTTGTCAGAAAGTCCGGCAAATACCCGGATTATTGCCTTGACAGCATCCTGAAATGTTTCCCCGTCCGCGTCCTTTAAGGAAAGACTGATAACAGGATAACGGCCCATGTGCTTAGCGCAGAACGCTTTGTTTTCAGAGATAGCAAGATCCCTAAAGAGCTTCCTTTGCCGTCTTCTGTCCCTCGGATTCTGATAGTTCATTTCCAGAAAACAGGACAGCATGCTCATGAAGAGAGTCTTCCCGAATTTCCCGGGTCTGAGAATCATGGGTACCATGCTTCCCGAGTTCAGAAGTTCCTCAAGACAGGAGGTCTTGTCAACATAGACCATGCCGCTTTTGATGAGCTTTTCAAAATCAGTGACGCCTGCCGGAACAACATCCCCGGATATCGCCGCATCCTTCTTAATTCCCATATCCGTTTCCTTAAAAGGAGAAACATTTCTATGACATTATGACCGTTATTTCATAGTCAGCAGAATAATCAGATGAATTTAACCAATATCATATCACAAATTTGGCAATATTACCGGGCATATCCTGTCAGTTCAGTAACCCCGTTTTCTGCCAGTTCAGAGCCTTCTGTCCAGAAAAAAAAATGACTGTCCGGGGCAAGAACGCAAGGCAGGCAAGAAGGAAGGCGGCACATGGGAAGAAAGAAGATAAGACAACAAGAAAAGGAAAGAAAGAAAAAGAGAGCCGCAAAAAACGCTTGATTCCGCGGCTCGTCAGGATTGCAGGATTACTGATTGCAGATTATCCGCAAAGCGGGGCGAATGGCTCCAAGCGGAGCGTCAACGCTGCCGCCAAAAAACTCCAGACTGCCATCCGGGTTTACAAAAGCCATCATGTTCTGCGACATCCCCGGGGAACGCAGCAGCCAGTAGCAGAAGCCTTCATCATTGTCGCCAAATTCATTATCAATGAACACGCCCTCTTCAATGGCATATTCCGTAGGCAGACACCGTCTCGTCGTGTCAAACGCATAATACTGTTCCGCCTCCGCAATGCTGAGACAGAAAATCCTGTCCCGGGTAGCATTGCCTCCCCTGGCGCGGGATCTCGGGTTAGCGCCATTCGGCGTCTCTGACACAGATATCCGCCGCTGCTCCTCCTCCGAGAAGGCCGCTTTCAAAAAATCATCGTTTAACCACTTCCTGAGGCTGCAGTTTTCCCAGGTAATGTCCGCATTCTCCTCATGATACGGCTGACAGTCCAGAGCGTAACGGCTGATGAGGAGCGCTTCGTTGTCTTTAACCTCCAGCACCACCCATTCTATTTGCTCCTTAATGTCGCCGTGATTCTGCGGATAGTTCCCGAACTTAACATAATCCCCCGATTTAAGAGCAGGATATTTGTTCCCCTTAACCGCATTATCCTGAGCATTTCCGCTCATATCTGTCATTTTCGCCTCCGGAATAAGATCATCAATACCGGCGTACTCCTGAACCCCTGACGCCGTCTCAGATTATTGTATCTGTTACCCCCGGAAAGAAAAAATGCCTCTGTCACAGAGCTGAAATTTCAACCTGAGACTGCCAAAAAAAAGGGACAAGTCCTGCTGCTTGGAAGCTTGCTGAGAAATGACAAATGCCGTATCGAAACGCAATGAAAGCCGTGAGGCGCGGGAGCGTTTATGAACATTGCCACCGCCCCGAAAAATCCGCTGAATCCGAAGGTTTTCAGAATAAGGGGCTGGTATCAGCCGCAGCGGCAGAGTCCCGGATCAGAAGATTATTGATTCAGGATCAGCCTTAAAGCGGGCCGGATAACGATGTTATCATTGCGGGCGAAGCTGCCGTTCGGGCCCGATACGCCGGCCGTATCAACAAGCGCCGCGCGGTTCTGAAGGCTGCCCGGCGACCTGAGCCACCAAAAGCAGCCACCATTTCTGACATCTTCCCAGGCGTCCTGGCTGCGGGCAAGCTCTGCTGGCCGGCACTGCCTTTCGGCGTCATTCCTGAAATATCGTTCCGCTTCCGTGAGACTCAGGCAGAAAACCCGATCTCGGGTAATATTTCCGCCGCGGGTGCCAAATTCCGGGTTATCGTCATTCACGACTTCTGAAAGCCTGATACTGCTCTGCTCCTCTTCGGTGAACGCCGCTTTCAGAAAATCATCATTAAGCCACCTTCGGAGATCGCAGTCCTCCCAGGTTATATCTGCGCGCTCTTCGTGATAGGACTTGCAAACAAGACCATACCGGCTCACAAGAAGAGCCTCATTGCCCTTAACCTCCAAAACTAGCCATTCAATGGGCTCTTTGTCGTGCTTTTTATTCTGAGGAAAGCTTCCGAACCTGACATAATCCCCGGCTTTAACGCTCACGGGGAGATCCGGCGCAACGTCTTTAACCAGGTCTTTCACCAGGTCATTCGCATTATCCTGAGCCTTGTTTTCTGCCGCTTTTACGGTCTTAGATCTTGCCGCAGTCTTAGATCTTGCCATGTTGCTTTCCCCGAAGTCAGACTTACCATAGCAGCCTTCCCTGAATCCCGTACCGCCTGAAGGATTTTATCAAAAACCCGTCACCGGAAATACACCGGTTTCACAGATGAGCCTGGCCGGGAGCGGGAGAGCCGAATCTGTAAGCTTTGCAGGAAAGAAAGGAAGAGGCGCAGAAGAAAATGGCACTGCCTTTACTTTGTTCTGGACGAAAACAAAATCAGGCGATGAAGCCTTATGCTAACAAAGAATGGTGCATGGAAAAACAGATTTTCAGAATGGCCCGACGCAAGGAAGCGGCCTGTTGTCTGGGTTTGAGAGAATTATTGCGTATAGCTCATTGGGTTTGGCCAAGCTCAACGGGGTTGCCCGCTCAAAGGGTTTGGCCAAAGTGTTTAGGATGGCTGGGGAAAGTTGTATTGCAGACACCAAAACAGCGCACTCAATGTGAGAATCACTCCTGGAACAGATCCCCAAGCAGGATTACATTGGAAAACACATTGCTGTATTCATTTTTCTTAAGGCCGAAGGTGGTTACCAGGGTATTTCTGATAACCATTTTCGGAGACACATATTTCTGAAGCAGCGATTCTCTGTTAAGAAGCGTCCTGTAGTATTCATTGTTTACATCATACTCGCCGCTGTAAAACTTCAGTTCGCACATATTGATCACATTGTCATTTCTGATTATGAGGAGATCAATCTGCGCGCCCTTCTCGTCATCAGGCCTTTTGGACCACGCCGAAGCCCGGGTAATCACGCCTGAAATGCCCAGAGATTTTTTAAGCTGCTCAACATGATTGAAGCAGACATTTTCAAATGCCAGTCCGCGCCATGCGGATAATGACTGGGCACTGGAATTCTGCTGCCAGAATTTCTCATTGCCGGACTCATGATCCTTCAGAAAACGCAGATAAAAAATGCAAAACAGATCTGTCAGTTTGTAATGAGGCTCGCGCCTGCTGAAACCAAACGGGACATACTTTACCGCAAAATCACTTGCAATAAGAGCTTTCAGGCTTCTGGAGATTCCTGCTCCTTCCGAAAGATGCAGTTTTTCGATAATCTCCTTTCTGGTAAATCCGGCATTGTTTTTGCTGAGGAGATTCACTATGGATTTTTCAGATTCAGGATTCGCAAATACCGATGCAAAAAGTCTGTCATATTCATCCTTCAACTTTGCATTTTTGGCAAAGAAGATCTTATCGATATTCTGAGCCAGGCTGAACTCTCCGTCTACATACCTCATATAATAGGGAATGCCTCCGAAAACCATATAGCTCTGCGCGATATCGTACCTGGAAAGCCTGATATCGTTTGATTTGTAAAACTCCTCGCATTCGGCCAGAGTAAAGGGGGCCAGCTTAATTTCATAAGTAACGCGGTCGTAAAGACCGCCATGGTCATTGATAAGATTATCCAAAATCCAGGAATTGGCGCTCCCGCAAACCACCAGCATGAAATTTTTGCGATGACAGGCCCAGGTATTCCAGAACCCTTCAAAAGCCTGTATAAATGATGAACGCGGAGTATCTAACCATGGCATCTCGTCAATGAATACCAGCTGTCTTGAGCCGTCATCGATTTTTTGAAGATGCTTTTCCAGGAGAAAGAAGGCATCAAACCAGGACTTTGGTTTTGCCCCTTCCGTCATCCCGTGCAGAAGCAGGGACTTGTAGAAATGCTCCAGCTGCTTTTTTAACTGACCTTTTGCATCACTGACATCGGGAGCAAGTCCGGCATGTCTGAAGGTAATCCGTCCGGCAAAGGTTTCATCAACCAGAAAGGTTTTTCCGACTCGACGCCGTCCGTAAATTGCCACAAATTCCGCGCTGTTTCTGTCATACAGCTTGTTTAATTCCCGGATCTCTTTTTTGCGCCCAATCATAACAGCTCTCCGAATTGCATTTATTTTGAGGTGAACACATTTTTTTTGCATTTCACCTCACGATTAGAATCATAGCCTGCAAAAGAACCGCCGTCAATGAACTCCCGTCAGATTTCGAATCTGTCCGTTCCGTCGTTATCTCGTTCATCCTTCTGTCAAAACCCTCCGCTGGCAAAATCATCCGAAAAACATGCTTATTATGAGGCGAACCGCTGTTTTTAGCATTTCACCTCAGATTAAAAATCATAATCTCGCTGCTACCGGAGGCGTTACCCCCATGGCTTCAGGATGCAAAACCGCCGGAATGCCCCTGAATACCGTCAGACAACATCCCCCGAAAAGACAGCTGTCCCATGTCATGGGGGCAGTCGTATGCCGCGCATTGCTAAAAAGTCAAAGTCAGGGCCTTCGGAAAATCATTGTTAAGCCAATGCCGCAGAATCGCAATCCGCCCAGGTCGTTATGTATTCCCTCTTATGATGGTATGGTATGCGCTGAAGAGCGTAGCGGCTCACCGGAAGAGCCTCATTGCCCCTGACCTCCAAAACCAACCATTCAATTGATTCCCTGGCGCTGCCGTTTTCTGAGGGTAGCTTCCGAACCTGACATAATCCCCGGCTTTAATGCTCACGGGGAGAGCCGGCGCAACGTCATTCACCAGGTCTTTCGCATTATCCTGAACCTTATTTTTTGCCGCTTTTCCGGCCTTGGAGCTTACCATTTTGCTCTCCGCGAAGTCAGACTGCCAATACCGCCCCTTCCTGAAAGCTCAGGCCGCCTGAAGGATTCCACCAAAAACCAGACTGCGAAAATACACCGGCTCGCCGATGAACAGTGCCGACAACGGGAGCATCTTTTAGCTTTGCAGGAAAGATAAGGAAGCTGTACAGACAAGAAAGCTTGCTGACATAAAGATCGGGAGCATGAAACGAGGACAGCCCCTCTGAGCCTGATTACGAACCTCCGGGGCTGCCATAGTGTACATTTTCGGTCATTCCGTGAGTGTCCCCGACAAAGGTTTTGACATCTGCATCTTTAAGTTCAACCACATATCACGGATAAAAAACCGGCACCGTGTTAGAATGAACGGTGATGTTACGGATTATGATGTTACGAGATTCGGAGCGGTTAAATTATGGGAAGCATTCTGAATCCTGCTGAGATAAATTTTTTTGCTGACCTGGTGAAAGCAAAAGATTTCAAAGTATTCGTGGATAAAACAGAGTTTATCGCCAAAACTAACACTCTCCTTAACTTAGGCGGGAATCTTCTGGCCGTAACCCGTCCCCGCAGATTCGGAAAAACCGTAACCGCGCATATGCTTTTGGCTTATTATTCCAAAGCCTATGCCGGGCAGAGTATTTTTGACGGACTCAAAATAACAAATAAGGATAACAGGGACAGTTACGCCAAGCACCTGAACAAATACGATGTGATCTACATTGACATGAACTACATCAGAGGCAAATATAATGAGTACCTCGAAGATGAGGAGCTTCATGTTAAAGGGGTTGCTACTCTTGTTGATTTTCTGAAATATGCGATTATTGAGGAACTGAAGGAAAACAAAGACTATGCCACGTTGCTCAGTAAAAACAGCAAAATAGGCAAAAAATCTCTTCTGTCCGCATTACAGGCAATATGCAAATATACCGGTGAAAGATTTGTCCTGATCATGGACGAGTGGGATCTGGTTTACCGGGAATACCAGAATGACACTAAGCTGCAGGAGAAGTTTATTGATCTTCTCACCAGCCTGTTTAAAACTGATGGCGGATTAAGCTGTTTTGCTCTTGCCTATCTCACCGGCATCCTTCCCATCAAAAAATACAATTCTCAGTCAGCCTTAAACGATTTTGATGAATATAACATGCTCGCTCCCGGTGATTATGCGCCTTACTTCGGTTTTACCGATGCCGAGGTTGCCGACATTGTAAAATCACCAAACTGCAAAGTGTCGCATGAGGAGTTAAAGGAGTGGTACGAGGGTTATAAAATCAAAGGTGTCGATATTTACAACCCTAACTCCGTATACAAGGCAGTCAGCCGAAACGAATGCATCAGTTATTGGAGCGGCACCTCATCAAACGAAGAATTTGTCCGTCTCATCAACGCTGATTTTGAAGGCCTTAAGGAAGATATTGTCAATTTGATCGAAGGCGATGAAATTACCTTCAGCTGCGCCAATTTTCAGAATGACATGGTCAACATCAAAGACAAAAACGATGTTTTCTGCCTCCTGGTATGTCTCGGTTATCTCGGCTGCTCTGATACCAAAAACAAATATCGCAAGATTGCTTATGTTCCGAATGCCGAAGTCAAAGCGGTGCTGATGGATATTGTGAGAGAGCAAAACTGGTATGAGCGCATGGAAACCATCAGGCGTTCGGAAGATCTCCTGAAAGCCATCATGGAGCTTGACGGAACGACCGCCGCAAAGCTGATTCAGGATATCCATAATTCTCCTGCGGTATCTCTTCTGGACTACAATGATGAAGAATCGCTTACATACTGCATCATGACCGGGCTCTTGTGGTCAACTCTTGATGATTACAGCTATCATCGCGAAGAGCCGACCGGAAAAGGACGCGCGGACCTGGTGTATGAACCTATCACAAAGAAGCTGCCGCTTCTTCTGATCGAGTTTAAGTACGACGATTCCGCCGCAGAGGCCATTAAGCAGATTAAAACAAGGGAATACTTTCAACGTTATATCAAACAGTACCGGAACATCATTCTGGTGGGGATCAATTACAGCTCTAAGACAAAGGAGCACGAGTGCCTGATTGAAAGGTTCGGTTAACCCCCAGTCCAGTCTGAAACTCTCAAAGGATCTCCTCGCGAGATCCTTTTTTCGGCACGAGATCCTTTTTTACAGAGTCAAAATAAACGACGGCCATCCTGCCTTCCGTCCCCCGCTCTAACTGATTTCCTGATGCCATAACAGCACCGGTAATCGATATGAAACTTTCCGGATCTAAGACAGAACACCCCGGAACCCTGAATATTGCCTGATTTGCCTCTTCCAAAGCGATCGAAATCCCAAAACTGAGCCCGCCGCCCGCAAGCGGGCAGAAGAGAGAGCGGCGAGGCCGCGCAAGATTCCGCGGCTTACGCCGCGGCGGCTAATTCCCAGATTAGAAGATTACCGATTCCAGATTAGCCGTAAAGCGGGCCGTACGGCGGTGACATCATCGTCGACGTTGTACCCATTCGGGTGAAGCTCACCGTCCGCATCCACGTCCGATGCGTCGTACTGATTAAGGCCCGGCGACCGCAGCCACCAATAGCAACAGCCATTGCTATTATCCGCATATGCACGTTGGATGCGGGCATGAGTTGTAGGCCGGCACATTCTTTCACTGTCATTCTTAAAATACCGTTCCACCTCCGCAAGACTGAGGCAGAAAATGCGATCCTTAGTATTATATCCGGCAAGGGTGCCGTACTGCTGGTTATTGTCATTTACTACTTCTGAGAGCCTGATCCTCTGCTTTTCCTCAGCCGAGAAGGCCGACTGCAAAAAATCATTGTTAAGCCATTTCCGGAGATCGCAGTCCTCCCAGGTAATGCTTCCTCCGCTATGATATTGCTTGCAATCAAGACCGTAACGGCTCACTAGAAAAGCCTCATCGCCGTTAACCTCCAAAACCAGCCATTCAATAGGCTCCTTAATCCTGCTGTTCTGAAGGTAACTCCCAAACTTTACATATTCCCCAACCTTAAACATTGGCTTGGGCTTAGGCTTCACCGTAGGATATTTAATACCCTTCACGGTGATGCCGGCCTGTTTGCCAGCAGCGGAACTGGCGTACGACCGAAGCCTTCCGATAACCTGAGAGAGTGCGGAGATCTTTTCGAGTTCTGTTAAAGCACTGTTATGAGAACTCACAAATTTCCGGAAAAACTCCGGGGTGTCCTGGTTTTCCTGAAGCAGCTTCTCAAAATAGGCCTTTAGATCCGGTACCGAGGGGAATAAATGCTCCTCAAAACTCACAAACCCGGAAACCATCCTTTTGAGATTATCGTAGGAATTAGAATGCCAGACCTTTTCGGATACCTCCTTAAGAGCGGCGTCATAGGTGTTAAGGAGGCTGCTGAGACGGTAGGTCTGCTTTTCCCGAAGGAGCTTACCCACGTAGTCATCAAAGGCCCGGGCGTTTTTGAACTGGAGTTCCCCCTGCCCGAAGATGGCCCGATCCAGATCCTCCAGAACCAGCTTTAAAGCCTCCCGGGATTTGGCTTCCGGAATAGCGGCGGCAAAGAATTCCAGATCCCCGCGGTGATCCTCAATGTACTTGATGTATCCGGAAAACCCATGTTCGCTTTCCAGCTTTTTAAGGTATCCCTGAAGCTCAGCTGGATTGTCAAAGGACTTGTCGCTTATTCTGATATTTCTCTTGCCGGAGAATGCGTAGCCCAGTATCCAGGCCGCCTCCATATCCGAACACTTCTGCTGCGAAATCTGCAATGCGGCCTTTTGAAAGAGATTTCTGGCAGCATCGCTCTTCAGTATGGCTCCCGCATAGAAGTCCAGAAAGGAGCTCTTTAAAAGCCGAAGCTCGCTTGCAAATCCGGTATTTCCGGTTACCGCTGCAGCTACGGCCGCCTCGCCAAGCTCCGTGAGATTTGCGAATTCCCGTCCGCCGCAGAAGATGGTTTTAAGGCTGGGATCAAGCCGGTACATCAGGCGGTAAAAGACCTGATGGCTTCCTGCCGCATCCGAGTTATTCTGAAGATTTGCCTCCGCTTCCCGTGAGAGCCTTTCCAAATCAGGGGCAAAGAGACTGAAGTGATGGGACAGAATTCCCCTGCCTACATCCCGGATTCCGGCGGCGGGATCCTTAAGCATGGCCTTAACCAGAGACTCCAGAGTCTGATACTTCACCCCGCTAAATAAGTAAGGGAGAAATTTCGGCTTCGTTTCTGAGGCACCGATTTCTCCCGGCACCGGCACGTCTTCGCCGTTAAGCCATCTTCTTACCTCATCGTAGCCCCAGCGCCTGTTGGGGTTATCCTTTTCATGACGATAGGAGAGATCCTTGTAGGTCAGTCCCAGCACCAGATCCTTAAGGCGGGGCGGAAAGTTTGCCGGAAAGCTGATTTTGCTGATAGCGGCCAGTCTGGAGTTCTCCTCCGGGGAAAGACCTTCATTCTGAAAAGGAGTAAAGCCGGTAAAGAGCTCAAAAACGGTAATGCCGAGGGCGTAGTAATCGGTCTCCCGGTGGAACATGCCCTGCACGGCCTCGGGAGCGGCATAGGCCGGAGTCATGCCGGTACGGGTTACCAAAATGGTGTTCTTTCCGGCATCAGAGCTGATCCCAAAATCTATCAGGACAATATGCTCCCCGGTGTCATCCGGTATCAGATTGCCGGGCTTGAGATCCTTGTGCAGAATTCCCGCATCATGTAGAGCTTTAAGACCTTCATTCACAGAGGGGATAATGAAATTCCGGAGCTCCTCTTCGGAAAACCGAATCCCCTGCGTCAAAAGATCAGAAAGAGCCTGCATCTCGTAATACGGGATCACCGCATACTGGTGCTTCTCATAGGTGCCAAAACTCACCACGGGAGCCACACAGGGATTATTGATTCTTTGAAGCTTTTCGATCACATCAGGCTTTACCGCATTTTCCCGGCGGTAGTACTTCAAAACAAAGCGTTTTCCCGCATGAGCTCCCGCACCGGAGCAGAGATAGATGTCAGCCTCTCCGGAGGAGACATTCATCTTTTGCTCGGCATAAAAATCCCCCAGAGTTTTCCCGGTGAGATCTGGCACCGGGGATTCTGCATCGTTAATCCGGGTTTTGCCGCGGAGTTTATCCAGATATGAGGCGTTGATTTTAGTTTCTGACATGCATGCTCCCGATAAACCTTTTTCAATCGAACCTTATCAGTCAAAACAGACGGTCATATTTCATCAGGATCCCGATTTAAGAAGCCCTCCTTAACCTTAACAGCAAAGGCCTTAACAGATCCGGATCCCAGATTATCCTTGAGTATCACAGGATTATCTCCCAATCCCCGGGATTGATTGTTTGATAAAGAAGGCCTATTTGACAAAATAATGGGAAAAATTGCGAGCTTGGACATGTTTCAGCGGCTTAAGGGCAGCCATGCCTGTTCCGGCTGCAAAGTTGCTTTTAGCAAGGGGGCTGTTTCTGCCGATCTCTTTTCTTCCCCTGCTCTGTCCCCTTTCAGCCCGCTCTCCCCCTTCTCTTAAGGACAAAGCTGCAAAAGGCCCGGCACGGCAGCACAGTATTCTGGTATGGCCCTGCTAAGATATGCGTTACAGCTATTCACGGCAGCCAGAGCATCTGCAGCGGAGTTTATGTCATGATCCCGGCAAGCTCCTTGATAAACAGCCCTCACATCTTCTCAATAAGGCACTGATGCTCTTTGGTTTTGGAACTGTAGCTCAGCCCGATAAGCAGAACTTCTCTCCCGACTCCGTCTTTGCGGTATTTTGCCGCAAAGTTCTGCTCCTTTAGCTGATTCAGGGCATCCTCCGGGCTGCAATCACGCCTGAACTCCGCAATTATGATCGGGGAATCATGTCTGGATTTGGGCACAAACACCAGATCCGCAAAGCCTTTTCCGGACGGGAGTTCCCGGAAGGTGTCATAGCTGTTCTCGGCGCGCCATATAAGACCTGACCTGAGACAAAATGCCAGAGAATCCTCCCGGTTATATCCGATAGCGGCAGCATCAGGGGAATTATGGATGCTGCCCATGATTTCAGCAGTCTTTGTGGCATCCAGGGATCTTATGGCCTTAAAGAGCTTTTCAGAACGTGCGACAACGGGCAGAGAACTGTACCAGGGCTGCCCCTTTACAATGTCGATGAGCGTTTCTCTGATTTCCCGGTTCGGAACGTAAGCATAACGATCGTCCCCGGCATTTGCCAGTTTGCCGCAGCCCAGATAACCCAGACACGCCAGGAGGGAAAAGACCTGATCCTTGTTATCAATGCTGGTCATGTCGTTCTGAAAGGTTAAATAGTCAAACAGAACCGAACTGCCGGAAATAAGATTGATGATATCGTCCTTTAAGCCGGCAAAATCCATGCTGATAAGCCGGCTCGCCTCTTCATCAGAAAAGGAATTGCTCCGGTATGCCGAGCATTGGTTTTCGGTTACGGCTCTGCAAACGGAAGCCGGACAGTAAACATTAGCATCTCTGTAATCTCCCAGCTTTTCATCAAACATTCGGATTTTGTAGCCCCCGTGCCATTCCCGGAGTTCCTCCTGAGGGACGGAGCATTCGGGAAGGCGGCAGATCTCAGAGACATCCTCCTCTGTAAAACCGAACCAGGGAGCAAACTGCCCCGGCATCAGCATGCTGTACTCGTCGAAATTGTTAAGCCCCGACTGGGAATCGTCTTTCTTTATGGGAAGAACGCCGGTGAGGTAAGCGAGAGAAAAGCAGGAAAGGCCAGAAGAGGCTTTGAATAAGCCGACCAGCATATCCATAAATTTCTTCTGAAGAACCTCGTCATCCCGGTACTTCCGGAATATCAGATCCCAGTCATCCATAATGAGAACAAATTTAGCTTCAGTGGCCGCCAAAGCACTTTTTAATGATTTTCTGCCAATCAGGGGAGCTTTGCGGATCTTTTCGTCAAATTCCCGATTCTGCCTGAGTTCCTGCAATGTCGCATACCGCAAATAGTCAACAATGTCGTCCGCATAATCCGCAGGGAGGCTTCCGTCTGACTTGCCGGCCCTGAAATCATGGTCTATGCTGTTCATGTCCCAGTAGATGACATTATGCTTATTCATGTGCTCCTCGTAGGTTATTTTCCTTTTCCGGCCGCGAAATCCTTCCGTCCCGGCATAGCCGGACACCTTAAGCCTGGAAAACACGTCCTTGCAGTCGGCTCCTTTGGAATAATAGCAGACCAGCATCTCTGCCATGACGGTCTTCCCGAAACGAGGAGGCTTTGCGAAGAGAATCAGTTTACGCGGACTGTCTAACCGGTCTATGGTTTCGGAGATAAAATCGGTTTTATCGGCAAAAGCACCGTTCTTCCGGTTATTGAAGAGCTTCAGAAACAGGTTCCCGCTGACATTATCGGCTTTGGGATTCAAAATGGTTCCCATGATGCATTTCCTCCATAAACTATCCCCGTCTTCCGTGAACTGTCATCGTCTGCCGGGATTCCGGGTTCTTCACTCCATAAAGGAAACAGAGATCCCCTTCATTCTTCCCTGATTTTGCCGGGCGAAAACGGTCGGGGGATCGCCTGAATCAGATATTCCAGCGCCGCTGACAGAGCCGGCATTTCATAAAAAGGTCTCACGGTATGCTGATGCCCTTCATATTCGCCATGCCCGGCCAAAGGAGCAACACAGGGTTTCTGATGCCGCTGAGCTTTTCCAGCACCTCCGGCTTTAGGGCATCTTCCCTCCGATAGTATTTCAGGACGAATCTTTCTCCCTCATGACTTCCGGTGCCGGAACAAAGGTAGACCTCCGCCTCGCCGGAGGAGAGATCCATCTTCCTGTCCGCATGGAATTCTCCCAGAGTTTTTCCGGTAATGTCAGGGAGACTGGCGGATTTGTTAAGAACGGTGTTTTTAAGCCTGGAAAGGAAGGATAAATTGAGTTTGGTGGTTGACGACATAGAGCATCCCCGGAAAATTTACTCCCTTAAGTAAACAAAACCCGGGGAGCTCTGTCAAAACCGCGGCATAAAAAGCAATATCCCGTTAACAAAACCTGCGGAAGCCGGTAAAGACTCCCTGAAAAAATCGTCCGGCCTCAGTTGTCAGAAAGCAGAAAGCATTGACAGCCGAAGTTTTCTGTTATAAATTTGCTAACAATTTTATAACTTTTTTGACAAAGTTTTAACAATTCAAAATGAAGCCTTTTTTATTTCTGCGCAAGCTGTCTCTCGCTCTGCTGTCCGGTCTGATACTTGCCGCCGTATGCTCCTGCTCGACCTCCGCCAAAGACTATCATAACCAGAAAAGCGCCTTTCAATACGATACCGCAGGCGGCTCTCAGAGCAAATCTGACAATGAATCCCCGGAGGACATGAAAGCCTCCGAAACGGACTTTATGCTGAGCTACTTCAGGGAGATCCGGGAGGGGAATCTTCCGGCCGCCCTTTCCGAAAAGACTCTCACCGGCTTTAACGACACCGGAAAGGATCTCCTCTACTCCATCGAAAAGCATACCCTTAAAAAGCTGGTAATTGCCTATGACCTCGGCCCCGAGCCGGAAAAGCGCTCCCCCTTTGCCCGGATCTGCCAGGTAACCGACCGCATGGATTTTGAGATTGTGTTTGCCAGGGAGGTTACCTCTCTCTACGGCCTTTTTGAAGGATGCCGGCTCAGCGCTCTTCCCAAAAACATGGACACCTCCCGGATCACCGATATGAGCCGGATGTTCGCCCGGGCCGAGATAAAGGCCCCGTTCCCGGAAATAGACACCGGAAATGCCGTTATAATGACTGCCATGTTCGCGGGGGCAAGCTTTATGTCCCGGGAAGCACCGAATCTTAATACCTCGCAGGTTACCAGCATGCAGGCCATGTTCCGTAATACCGCGGATCTGGAAAGAGTTCCTCTTTACGACACCTCCAGGGTCAGAGACTGTTCAGAAATGTTCCGGGAAAGCAGCGTTAAGGAGATACCGCTCTTCAGCACCTCTCAGGCGATAAACATGGAGGCGATGCTGGCCGGAGCCCCGAACATCAGGGATCTTCCGGATTTTGATCTCAGCGGGGTAAAATGCGGGGAAGGAACCGCTCAGCCCGGGGACAGCGGATCCGAAGGCTCAGGAGACAGCAAAAAGGAAAGCTGCCGGAAACTCCTCACCGAAATGCCAAAGGAGGGAGAAAACATCAAACAGGAAGGTTCTGAGGGCTCGAATATTCTGTTATTCCTTCCCTGCGCGCTCCTCCTGCCGCTGTGCGTTCTGGGATCGACCACTGCCGCGCCGCTGGTTTCCACCGTAGCGTACGATCTCAATCATTATGCTCATTGACCGCTTTACGCTCTTCTGCGCTTTCCCCGGTGTTTTTTTCTCCCGGGCATTCAGGAGATACTGGCAGCAAAGCTCTGCCGGGGCAGTTAACCCGGCATTTAAAGAACTCCGTTTCAGGGATTACCGATTATGACAATTACCTCATCCGCCACAAAGAAAACTCTTGTTAAAAAACTCGCCCTGGCTGTCCTGTCCGGTCTCATGCTGACAGCGGTCTCCTCCTGTTCTGTCTCCGCTCATTCCGACAAAAAGCCAAGCGCCTTTGAATATGACGCCTCCGATAATAACGGTTCATCTCCTGCCGAAAATCCTCAGGATCCCCGGAGCTTAACAGCAAAGACCCATGCCTCCGCAGACAGGATCTCCGGAAATGCCTGGAAATACCCCAATGACCGGATATTCATGGTGGATTACGAAAAAGCCGCCCGCATGGAAAACGCGGCCCAGGCGACCGTTTCCCAAAAGACGCTTCACAGCATCAATGACGCAGATAATGAGCTCCTCCGCTCCGTTGAAAAGGGAACCCTGAAAAAGCTCGTCATCGCCTACAATCTTGACAGTTCGGAGGCGCATCATTCGCCCTTTCAGCGGATCTGCGGAGTTACCAAGAGGATAGACTTTGCCATAGAGTTCGCTCCTGAGGTTACCTCTCTTTACGGGCTATTTGAGGGATGTACCCTGAAGTCTCTCCCCAAAGCTCTGGACACCTCCCGGATCGTCAGCATGGAAAGGATGTTTGCCGGAGCAAGAATTGAAGCCCCCTTACCGCAAATGGACACCTCCCGGGTCAGAGTCATGACCGAGATGTTCGCTAAGAGCGTTATCGAAACGCCGCTCCCAAGTTTTGCGGTCAGGGAGGTCACATACATGGGGAGAATGTTTCAGGGGAGCGTCATCAACCGCAAAATCAAGGTTGTTTCCGAAAACCAGGATCTCACCCATTTTTTCAGCGACGCGGTTATCAATGTCTCCCCGGATCTGGATATCAGAAAAGCGGAGAATCTCACCGGCATGTTCGCGGGGGCGGTAATTAATGCTCCCCTGAACATTGACGCCCCTGCCGCCGCCAGGCTGGATAAGATGTTCAGAAAGGCAGATCTCCGCCGGGAAGTCAGCTTTACCCCGGAAACCCGACCTTCTTCAGTCATCAGCATGTTTGAAGAAGCCTCCTTCGCCTCCGGGGTTGCCGCGCCGTACCTTGATACCGCCGAAGTCACCGATATGAAGAGCATGTTCAAAAGCGCCCGGAATCTCAGAACCGTGCCGGCCTATAACACCTCCCGGGTCAGAGACTTTGCAGAAATGTTCCGGGGAAGCTCCGTCTCTGAGGTGCCGGTGCTTGACACCGCGGAGGCGCAGAGTATGGCGGGTATGTTTGCCGGCGCTGCAAATCTCAGGGAGCTTCCGGAATTAGACATGACCAAAATACACTGTCCGGTTCCCGCCATGACGCCGCATCAGGACTCCAGCGCGGCGCCGAGCGCGGCAGACATCAGGGAAAACTGCCGGCTTTACCTTACCAGAGTTCCTGAAAAACCCGCCCCTCAGGGAAGCGGCTCGAATGCGGTGGCAGATGCTTTTACCGGGGTTTTGTGCATCATTACCCTGCCCATCTGTGCCTCTGTTATGTCAACAGCCGTGCATCAGTTATTATACAGCACAGCTCATCATTAAGGCGGCTCACTGCAGACCTGACTTTTTGAGGCTTCCGGAATTCCGGCATTTTCTCCTCCGGGCTTCCTCCCCGCCGCTGAAGTCCGGCCTCCCGCCTCCGGTCTCTCCGAAAAAGTCAGGCTTTCCCTTAAGCGCTTAAAAACCTGTCCCTCGGGAGCATAACAGAAGGCACTGCCCGGATTTCCTGACATTTCTTAGCAATTCCCGTGATTTCCCGGAATTCCCGATGATTCGGAAAACGGGAAGCGCCTTCTTCCCCTCGTGCGGAATCTTTACTGCTTCGGGAGCGGAGTATTCGTCGCTGCCGGGGATTTGCAAAAGAAGAAGCTCTTTCCCGGATTAAAACCGCAGAGCTACTCCTCCCGAAAGCTCCAGAAGCTCCCTTCGGGATCCCAGCCGCCCCTTGTCTCTTCTGTCATTGTCAGAAAGCCGGTAGTAATTTCCGGAAAGCTCCAGCCAGAGATTGTCCGTGAGGCGTTTTGACCCCGTGCCGGACACCCGGCTCCGGTACCCCCGGTAGCCCTCGTGATCCGAAAGCGCATAACGCCAGGAAAGCGACCAGCGGCCCAGAACCGGATGGGTGCAGAAAACGCCCAAGGTGTTCAGAAGATAGGGGTTAACGCCTCCGGAATCAATCTGCAGGCCCGCTCTTACGGAGTAAAACGGCCTCAGTCCTCCGCTCCCGGCGGAAACCCCCAGCCCCGTGGCCAGATCCGGATAAAGTGATGCGTGGGCGGCGGTAACATCACCGTGAAAGCGGATCATTAGATCCGGAGTAAGGCCGGCCGGGGACAGCATATCCGTGTAGCGGTACTTATTCGTGAAGTTTATTTCGCTGATATAAGGCCGCAGTCTGCAGCTCCTCAGGGTTACCGATAAGAGGTCA
>JAEEGL015042285.1_pt1 | contig 50107 bp, 47 predicted proteins | sample 9134231 | NCBI WGS metagenome assembly JAEEGL01 (sample SAMN16246548, study PRJNA631951) | gut metagenome | biome: gut microbiome; feature: rumen; material: fiber-attached | host: Bos | place: Iran: Karaj | collected 2018-10 | reverse complement strand
GATAAGCAAGTCGTTTAGTCACACACAAAACAGTCCTTCTTTTTGTATATCATTGGTTTTATCTGTTTATGAACCACTATATTTAGAAAAGCTATTGGTATCGGTACAATATATAGCAGGTGTAGGGACTGAACAGTTACGTTTCAAGGAGCACTGCACCGATCGCGAGCCTGCCGTCATCGCACACGCGCTTGAAGCCGACGGGAACAACATTCGGCGCAGAACCGTTATCATTGCAGGTCGCGATATACCAAAGATTTTCGTTGAAAATCTTTTTGACACTGTCGGGTATCATAGCGATCAAAGCTGCTGGTTCAGCCAGTTCTGGAGACCGATCTTTTGTTCCGCATCCGTATTCAGCATGAACGCATCCGGGTTTCTGCAGCAATATGATTCACGAGCCTGTGCTGTTGAATTTCGATGCACCGTACATCCAGAACCGGTAGGCAAGATAGAAGAACACTGCGCCGATCAGCGGCGAGAGCCACGACAGCAGCGATACCTCGGAGGGTCTGAGTACCATCATTCCCGGATAGTACGCAATAAACGCGATCGGGATGATGTAGGTGAAGATGAAGCGGAATACAGGCGAGAAGATCGTGATCGGATATTTTGCATAATCACGGAAGCGAAACGCCAGATCGAGCACATAAAAGGAATTCTCGATCCAGAAGCAGGAAGCGGCAGCGGCTGTCTGCAATGCCGCCATGACGAACGATGCACCCGCAAGAAATACGAGCAGCTTCAGGACGGCAAGCGGTGTCACGGCGAGTCCGAGCTTTGCCCATGCGTACACCAGCGTTCCGATACCGAATGCGAGCTGCCCAAGCCCCTTGGCATCGAAAATCTCGGATTCATAGTAGAAAAACAGATTGATCGGGCGGAAGCAGTATTTGATGAAATCGCCTGAATAGACCTGCTGCCGGAGATTCCAGTTGTTGTCGAGCATACACTGTGTCGGGGTGACGGACAGCAGCGAAAAGCCGTAGAGGAAGAGCATTTCGTGATAGCTGTAGCCGCTGATCGACGGAAAATTGCGGAACATGATCCAGAAGCTGACAAAGCCCGCGATATTGGTGAAGATCATGCCGACCGTGGAGATGATGAAGTCGGCACGGTAGCTCATTTTGCTTTTCAAGTCCTGCGCGAGTATCTTGAAATAGATGCGCAGATAAAAGCGAAATCCTTTTCGTTTCATGACATTAACCTCCGTTGACTGTGATCTGCCGCAGCGAGCACTTCCAGAACAGACTGCTGACAACGGTCAGTCCGACTGCCCAGAGCAGCTGCACCGCGACCGTCGGCAGAACCTCGGCAGGTGTCGGATCGGCTTGCAGCAGAATGGTCAGCGGCGCATTGTAGATCGACTGGAACGGCAGGCAGTCCACGATTTTCCGCAGACTGTCCGGAAAAAAAGCCAGCGGGATCGTCGCACCGGAGAGCAGCAGCACGATCACCTGCTTCATGATGTTGATGCCCCAGATGGATTCGGTGAACAGGCAGATCGTCCCCACGATGAAATCAATGCTGTAATTGATCATCACAGCCAGCACGACTGAAAGGGCAAACCAGAGCAGATTGATGCCCAGCGGCACGGCACCGTGCGTGAGAACCGTAACTGCGATGAACGTCGGCAGGAATGTCGCAAAGAACTGTGTCACAAAGCCGCCAGAATACGACCAGAACAGATATCTGCGGTAACTCATCGGCTTGAGCAGATCGAGCACGATCTTGCCCGACTGGATATTGCGCCCGATCTCCCAGACCGTATACATCTCCATGAAATTGAACAGTGCGGTTGCCAGCACGAGGTAGATCAGCGTATCGGTGAACGTCATGCCGTTGACGCTGCCGCCGCCTGCCGAAGCATAGATCGACCTCCACAGGAAATAAACGAGGATGAGATAGAGCAGGTTGCCGATGACCATGACGAACATGCCCAATTTGAAATGAAGGGATTCGATGATGCCGGCACGGGTCAGCGCGAAGTATTTCCGCAGCTTCATCACACCACTCCCCCCTCGTAGATGCGCTTGATCACATCCTCGCTCGAAATCTCCTCCAGCTGCATATCCCGGATATCATACGACTTCTGCAGCTGACTCAGAACACTGATGACCTTCTGCTTGTCTTCGTTGACGAGAACGGAGATCCAGTTCTCATTCGCGGACACGGAGCATTCCGGCAGCTCGGCTGCGATGCGCTTCGCCTGCTCGGAAAGATCGCCCTTCACGCGGAGCTTCAGGGTACGGTACGCGCCGAAAAATTTTTTCAGATGCTCGATATCGTTATCGTAGAGCATCTTGCCCTTGTCGATGATGACAATGCGGCGGCAGAGGGCATCGACATCGCCCATGTCGTGCGTGGTCAGGATGACGGTGGTATTTTTCCGGCGGTTGAGCTCGTGGATGAGGGTGCGGATCTTCGCTTTCATCGACACGTCAAGCCCGATCGTCGGCTCATCGAGGAAGACGATTTTCGGGTCGTGCAGGAATGCCGCGAGAATATCGCTGAGTGTCCGCTGTCCGAGCGACATCTGACGCACGGGCTTATGCAGCAGCGGCTCGATATCGACAAGCGAACGGTAGAGCGCGAGCATTTCGTCATACTGCGCATCCGTGATCTGGTAGATATCCTTGAGCAGCCTGAACGATTCCACAAGCGGCAGCGCCCACCAGAGCTGTGACCGCTGTCCGAAAACGACGCCGATATTCTGCGCGTTGCGGGTGCGGTTTTTATACGGCACACAGCCGTTGACGAGAATCTCGCCGGAGGTCGGCTCCAGAACGCCTGCCATCATTTTGATGGTCGTGGATTTCCCGGCGCCGTTCGGTCCGAGATAGCCGACGATTTCTCCCTGCGCAATGCTGATCGAAATATCATCGACAGCGTGAACGGTGTGATAGCTCCGCGAAAACAAGTCGCGGATGCTGCCCCGCAGTCCCTCGTGTCTGTCCGGGACGCGGAATTCCTTTGTGATATGGTTGATCCTGATGATCTCATCCATGTGTTCCACCTCTTTCTTCCGGCACAGAAGCCGGGATGAAGTCACTGAATTTTGCGTTTGGGTATGATCTCATTATACTACAGGATCACAGTGCTGTCAATCGCAATCCTGCAGAATACAATTATAAAACAGTACCGATACGACGATCACGGAGATCGCGCAGGAATCCGGGCAGAAGTCCGAGCGCGTACCGTGCCTGTCCCGACGGACCACAGGCTCCGATTCCGTTGTGAACAAGCAGGATTCAGCCTGACGGTTGCGAGAATGAGGATCGCTCGTCCTGTCACAGTCAGAGCAGAAGAACGTGAAGGAATCACAAGGATTCGCAGGTGCTGCCGGGAATGTCAAACAGCACAAAAACGTCAGTAAGCGTATGCAAACCATTATGAAATCGCACGAAATTGCTGTTTCCGCTTCGGAACATCTTGACAAATCGGATCGGAAGTGCTAAAATATATCCGGTTAGCAAAATCTAACCTTTTCTTCTATATTTATGTTAGCTGTATCTAACAAGAAGTGAGGAATGTATGATGCCGCTCAGTCTTGCAGAAGCCAACACGCCGCTGACCATCCGGAAAATCGGCGGGAATCCGGCGCTCAGGCTCCATCTCGAAAATCTTGGGTTTACCGTCGGTGAAACGGTCACGCTCATCAGCAATCTCGGGGAGAATGTGATCGTCAGGGTCAAGGAATCCCGCGTCGCGATCGGTGCGGATATGGCAAGAAAAATCATGGTATAAGGAGGAACCCGATATGAAAACGCTCAGAGAAGTCCCGATCGGCAGCACGGCACGGGTCGTGAAGCTGCACGGTGAGGGCGCGATCAAGCGCCGCATCATGGATATGGGCATCACCCGCGGCACGGAGATTTTTGTGCGGAAGGTCGCACCGCTCGGCGATCCGATCGAGCTCAACGTACGCGGCTATGAGCTCTCGCTCCGCAAGGCGGATGCCGAGCTCATCGAGGTCGAATAATTCTGTAAGCAAAGGTTAGGCAAATCTAACCAAAGGAAGGAAGCATGATTATGGATATCCGCATTGCGCTTGCCGGAAACCCCAACTCCGGCAAGACGACTCTGTTCAACGCGCTGACGGGCTCGAATCAGTTTGTCGGAAACTGGCCGGGCGTCACGGTTGAAAAGAAAGAGGGCAAGCTCAAGGGGCACGACGGCGTGACGATCACCGACCTGCCCGGCATCTACTCGCTCTCGCCCTATACGCTGGAGGAGGTCGTCGCCCGAAACTACCTGATCGGTGAGCGCCCTGACGCAATCCTCAATATCATTGACGGCACGAATCTCGAGCGCAATCTCTACCTGACGACGCAGCTTGTCGAGCTCGGCATTCCGGTCGTCATTGCGATCAACATGATGGATGTCGTCAAAAAGAACGGCGACAAGATCAACACGAAGGAGCTCTCCCGTCAGCTCGGCTGTGAAATCATCGAAATCTCCGCGCTGAAGGGCACTGGCGTTCAGGAGGCTGCTGCGGCTGCTGTCAAAGCGGCGAAGAATACGAAGACCGTTCCGCAGCACACGTTCAGCGGTCCTGTCGAGCACGCGATCGCGCATATCGAGGAAGCTGTCGTGCCCGAGATGCCGGAGGAGCAGCAGCGCTGGTATGCGATCAAGATATTCGAGCGGGACGACAAGGTGCTTGAGAAGCTCAATATTCCCGAAGCGACGCTGAAGCACGTTGAGCAGGACATTGCAGCAGCAGAGCAGGAGCTCGATGACGACGCCGAGAGCATCATCACGAATGAGCGCTACATCTACATCGCGTCGGTCATCAAGGCTTGCTACAAAAAGCGTGACGCCGGAAAGCTCACGCCCTCCGATAAGATCGACAAAATCGTGACGAACCGCGTGCTCGGTCTGCCGATTTTCGCGCTGGTGATGTTTCTCGTCTATCTGATTGCGATGATGGGACCGGGCGCGAGGGCGACCGACTGGACGAATGACAATCTCTTTGATGAGGGCTTTCATCTGTTCGGCATCGGCACATCGGATTATGACGATAAAAAAGGCGAATATGAAGATGCTGCAAACGCCGTCAGCGCGTTCTATGAGCTCGACACAGAGGCTGAGGACTTCGATGCGGACGCTGCGCTTGCGGAGATGAAGGCTGTGACCGGTGAGGGCTCTGCCGTCATCGCGATCGAGGATGAGGAGACGCTCGAAACGCTCGAAAAGACTGTCTATTTCGATGCTGTGCCGGAGGGCGCGGATGAGGAAACGGTCAGCGGCGTGTCCTACAAGGAGGCTGTTGCTTATTTCGGGGAGAACGGCTTTGACGAGCCCGACCCAGCCGATTACGGGGTCTATGTCCCGAGCATTCCGGCGCTGGTCGAGCGCGGTCTGGACGCGGTCAATGCGGCGGACTGGCTCAAGGGGCTGATTCTCGACGGCATCGTGGCAGGCGTCGGGGCGGTGCTGGGCTTTGTCCCGCAGATGCTTGTGCTGTTCCTGCTGCTGGCGTTTCTTGAGGCTTGCGGCTATATGGCGCGAATCGCTTTCGTGCTCGATCGCGTCTTCCGCAAATTCGGGCTCTCGGGCAAGTCGTTCATCCCGATGCTGGTCGGCACGGGCTGCGGCGTGCCCGGCATCATGGCGAGCCGCACGATCGAGAACGAGCGCGACCGCCGCATGACGATCATCACGACGACATTCATCCCCTGCGGTGCGAAGCTCCCGTTTATCGCAATGATCTCCGGCGCGATTTTCGGCGGCTCTCCGCTGATCGCAGTCTCCGCTTACTTCATCGGGATGCTTTCGATCATCGTATCGGGCATTATGCTGAAAAAGACGAAGCTGTTCGCGGGTGAGCCTGCCCCCTTCGTCATGGAGCTGCCCGCATATCACATGCCGACGCTCGGCAACGTGCTCCGCTCGATGTGGGAGCGCGGCTGGTCGTTCATCAAAAAAGCGGGTACGATCATCCTGCTCTCGACGATTTTCGTCTGGTTCACCTCGTATTTCGGCTTCACGGACGAAGGCTTCCGCATGCTCTCTGAGGACGAGCTCGACCTCTCGATTCTCGCGCGAATCGGCAGCGGCATCGCTTGGATATTCGCGCCGCTCGGCTGGGGCAACTGGCAGGCTGCGGTCGCGTCCTTCACGGGGCTTGTCGCAAAGGAGAATATCGTCGGTACCATGGGCATTCTCTACGGCGGCGGCGAGCTGACGGTCTGGCAGACGCTCGCAGCGGCATTCACGACCGTGACGGGCTTCTCCTTCCTCGTGTTCAATCTCCTCTGCGCGCCCTGCTTCGCTGCGATCGGCGCGATCAAGCGGGAGATGAACAACGCGAAGTGGACGTGGTTCGCGATCGGCTATCAGTGCGGCTTTGCCTATGCGGTCGCGCTGATGATCAATCAGTTCGGCGGGCTCTTCACGGGCAGTGTCAGCGTGCCCGGGCTGATCTTCGCAGTCGTCATTCTCGCGGCGATGCTCTATATGCTGTTCATCCGCAAATATACTGAATCGACGACGCTGACGGAACGGCTCAGCGCCTGAGGGAGGCTGATCCTATGGCTGCGTGGCTGACTGAGAATCTCGGTACGCTCGTGATCTCGCTGATTCTGGCTGCGGTCGTGGCTGCGATCGTGATCTCGATGCGGCGGGACAGGAAAAGCGGGTCGCCGCCGTGCGGAGGCGACTGCAGCTGCTGCGCTTCCGGATGCAAGAGGCGCCGTTAGAAGGTAGGAGGTAGGAGGTAGCAGTTAGAGGTTAGAAGCAAGAGGCAAGAAGCTGTTTTCTGTATACTCGTGGTGGTGGTGACGACGAGAAAAACTCTCAAATATATTTATATATATGTTATATAGTATAAATATTGTCTTCTCGTCGTCGTCATCCTGTGTGTACGCCCCCGACTGTCAAATGCGGGGGCTTTTTGCCTTGAGGTTTTGTGGAGATTGACGAAAATAGACTTTCTATTCGTTCAGTGCCTTTGCAACTGAAAGCAAAACATCAGCCTTTGCCTTTGCACAGGGCAGTGTCCGGAAGTATTCAATCAGCGTTCTTTCTCGTTCAGTCAGATAGGTGACTTTCTCGTTCTCACAAAGCAATTCAAGACTCGAAATTCCCGGCGGAACGCTATGTGTCCTTTCTTGCTTCTTGCCTCTTACCCCGGACAAAGCCGTCTGCCTTCGGGCAGGTGAAGCCGCCGTCAATGCAGATTTTCCTGATCTTGCCGTGATAGGTTTCTCTGAAACAGCCGCTGAGGTTTCGGCAGACCATGCTGATGCTCCTTTCTGTCAGCTCGTCGCGGCGGATCGCGGGGCGGAAAAACGGCCGTTTCAGCAGACGCCCTCTCAGAGCCATCAGAATGCGATTTCAGAGGGGGTCAGCTGAGCCTGTATGAATCTCAGGAAATGCGCCGGAACGTCTCAGAGGCTGCGGGAACGGGCTGAGACGAAGCGCCGCTGAACGGATAAGCAAAAGCACCGCTGCGGAGAAATCCGGGCGGTGCTGCGCTTTGAATAGAAGCAACCGATCCAGACCGGCACTGAGAAATCGGTCTGAGATCAGTATTTTGTTCGGAAGTAATTCCTGTAGCCGTCACCTGTATAGAACAGGTAGCCGTGCCGGAACTGCGAAGGGTCCGCAAAATAGAGGTCAACGGCTTTCTTCACACTGTCCGTCACCTGAGAGGAGAAATACCCCTGATTCACGAGCCTGCTGAGCCCGGGGAACTGTCCGCGCTGCATCAGCACCCCGTAGACCGTATCGGGAAACTGCGGGGAATTCACGCGGTTCATGATGACCTCAACGATCAGCGCCTTGTCATATTCGCTGATCCAGTTCGCGCCGTATTCGTGTCCGACGACATTGCAGATCATGATGTACTCTGCGTCTGTGATCGGGCGCTCGGTCCGGGCGGGCTCTGTGGAGGTCGCTGCGGTCTCTGAGGACTGCGTCGTCTGCGGTGCGGTGGAAGCGGTCACAGGAGCCTCAGTCGATACGGACTCCTGCATCAGAACGGGGCTTGCTGCGATGGCTGCAGCGGTCGCAGCGGTGGTCGTGGTCGTCGCGGCGGTGGTGGTGGTCGTCATCGTGGTGGTCGTGGTGGTCGTGGTTTCCGTTTCGGCAGTCGTTGTGGTAGTGGTCGTCTCGGATTCCGTCGTGGTGGTTTCCTCTTCTGTCGTCGTGGTTCGGGTCTCTGATTCCGTTGTGGTTTCTGCGGTGGTTTCCGAGGAGACAGCGTTGACCGGCTTCCAAATGGTCATGGCTATCGTGTCAGCCATGATCGAAGCTCCGGCGGCAGCACGCGTGTTCACTCTGACGATCTCGTTCTTCAGGGGACATCCGGCAGTCACGCTGTACGCTGTGTCGATCCGGAATCCGCCCAGAAGCGCGGGCGTCAGTGAACAGAGCAGCAGTGCTGCAACTTTCACTTTTCTCATCAACTCATCCTTTCGCCTAATATATTTGCGCCGAGTGTCGCGGGCGCCAGATATATCATACCACATTCTGGGAAATATTACAATGAGGTTACAGAATATTTCGTTTTTGTAATCAAAAATTCAACAAATCCAAACAGGCAATTTTGGTGATAATGCCGAAATGAGCGTTTACCATCTGTATATGCCACGGCACATATTACCCTATGGAAACGGCTGTTCGGGCTGCAGTTTCCCGAAAAAATCGCTGAAAAACGGCATCCGCACGCCCGCGAATGCCGTTTACTGTTTGTATACGTCAGCTCTCAGAGCGGCTCATATCCCCCTCCGGCATCCTGAACGGCTGATCAGAAAAGCCGCCCGGGAAATCACCGCCCGGGAAATCACCGCCCGGGAAATCACCGCCCGGAAAATCGCCGCCCGGAGGCTCCGGCATGCTCTCATCACCGGAGGGCGGATTCATATTCCCGCCAAAGCCCCCGCGCTGATCTCTTCCGCCTCTTCCTCCGAAGCCCCCGAAGCCCCCGAAGCCGCTCATACCGCCGCCTCCGCTCCCGGAGGTCAGCAGCGTGCCCTTCCCGTAGCTGCCCCCTGTCGCGAAGCCGTCGTCGTTGAAGCAGCCGTCATAAGAGCCTCCCGTGTAGACAAAATAGCCGTCAGACATGCCGTCCGCACTGAAAATCACGCCCGCAGCCTGCTTCGGCGTTCTGAGGGCGCCGAGCACGTTCCCCTCCGCATCGGTCACGGCGATCAGCGTCCCGGCTGCGGCATTCGCTTCGGTCGACGCGATGTAATTGCTCTCGGGAACGTCCATCATCCCGGTCGAGCCGACCGCCATCAGCGTGCCGCCCGTGACCGTGATCTTGTTCTGGCTGTCGCCGCAGTCGAGCGGTCCGTTGCCGTCGTTCGTGGGACCGCACACGATCACAGTGCCCCCTGACATCGTGATATCGCCGTTGGAATCGAGCCCGTCGCCGTCCGCGTTGACATAGAGATAGCCGCCCGAGAGCTCCAGAATGCCGGTGCTGCCGCGGTTGAAGCCGCCCCAGCCGCTCTGCTTCGCGTCATTCGATTCGCCCGTCGTGCCCGCAGCGTTGACGCCGTCATCCGATGCCTTGATATGCGTGCTGCCGCCTGCGATCACGACGCGGCAGGATTCGAGCCCCTCATAGGACTGCGAAACCGTCACAGAAGCGTCTCCTGCGATGCTGAGCGCCGTATCCGCGTGAATGCCGTCGTCACCCGCAGCCAGCGTCAGAACGGCACTGCCGCCGATCTGCGCGATGCTGTCGGAATGAACTGCGTCGTCTGCGGAATCGACCGCGACCGAGCCGCCCGTCAGCGTCAGCGTGCCTGCAGCCTTCAAGCCCTTCCTGCTGTCCGATGCCGTATCGGTATTTGCAGCAGCCTGCACTGTCACAGAGGAGTCTGCGTTGGCAGTCAGGGTATGTCTGCCCCCTCTGCCGCTGAAATTGCCGAAGCCGCCCGCATCATTTCGATGTTGCTTCGCATTCGCAGTGCCCCCGCCGCTCTGTACGGCGACCGTCCCGCCGGTGACGGTCAGATCGGTCGCAGCGTCCATGCCGTCCTGCTCTGCGGTAATGCTGACGCTGCCGCCCTCCATGTAAATGACGCCCTTTCCGTCGGTGTCGGCGGTGGAGGTCTTGATGCCGTCGCCGCCGCTCGTCACATCGAGCTTGCCGTCGTGAATCAGTACCGAATCATTGCCGCGGATGCCGTGGTTTTTCGCAGTGACGGTGATGACCCCGCCGACGATTTTCAGATCGTCCTTGCAGTGGATGCCGTTGTTGTAATTGCCCTCGACGCTGAGCGTGCCGGTGCCGTTGAACGTCAGATCATTCTTCGAGGCGATGCATGCAGCAGGAAACTGGCTGTCATCGGTATTCTCATCGGAATCGGCGTAATCCGCCGCGTCAGAGAGCCTGTTTTCGGTGTTCGCAGCGAGCGTGATGACTGCCTTATCCGCCTTCATGATCGTCAGCGGAGAGCCGGTGCTGCTGTGCAGCGTCACGCCGTTGAGAATCAGATGCACCTTTTCGGTTTTGTCCGTCAGGCTGACAACGACTCTGCCGTCATCGAGCGTGCCCGAGAGCACATAGGTGCCCCCCTTTTTGACCGTCACAGTGCCGTTTTCGACCGTCAGACCGTCCGTTGAGGAGGGCGTGACCGTGCTGCCCTCAAATTTCAGCGTGACGGCACTGTCATCCCATTCGGTATTCCGGTCGGCTTTGGTCAGCTCCGCCGAAAACGAGGAGCCGTCAGCGGTCTGTACGATCGGGTCAGCGGAGGCAGCGGAGTCGTCGCTGCTGCTCCCGGAGATCGCATTGATCGTCGGCTCGAGGTCCTCAATGTCAGAATTCTGATTTCCGGCGCAGCCTGCGGTGAGCAGCGCAGTCAATGCGGTCAGCACGGCGAGATGCTTCTTCAGAGCTTTCATTTGATCCTTCCTTCCTGATATCGGCATTCCCATGTCTTATTTCCCTTATCTCTGCGAATCAGTATAAAGGCAAAATGTGATTTTTCTGTGATATTCAACCGAAAGCGCGCTGAAATGCCTGAAACCAATCCGACTGCTCTGCCTGCTCCCACACCTCACTGAGCCGCTCCGCCGCGGAACGGCACAGATCGACGCATTTCAGCCGGATCTCGTAGCGCTCAGGGTCTGTCGCAAGGGCTTCTGCGTCCTCAGGCAGCTCTGCGGGCTGCGTCCCGGATGAAGCCGGAATGCACAGCGCCGGATACATCAGACACCACCAGTTCTGCCCCTCGCCCGCGCCGAGCGTCAGGATCAGCGACTGATACTCCCCTGCCGGCAGCGTGTATTGCCCGTAAGTGCGCGACGGGAATTCCGTGACGGCAAAATCCGCTGTGACAGTCTGCTCGCTCCCCTGTGCGCGGAGAATCTCCTCTGCCAGCGTCTGAATCTCCGGGAGCCGCTGCTGCATCGCCGAGACGCGCGCCTCCTGTGTCTCACAGCCTGCAAGCCACTCCTGCGCATGCGGCAGAACGGCATCGCGCAGCCGGAGCTTTAAGGTCTGGTCGCCGATGCTGTCGGAGTTTGCACGGATATGCAGCCGGATGACGCTGTTTTCGAGCGCCGAGAGCTTCTGCCCGGTGCTGTAAATATTGACTGCTGCGACCGCGGCAGCAAGCGCCGCGAGCATTCCGAAAAACCGCTTCATATGCGATTCCCCCTTTGCTGAGATACGGATATTTTTCCCGTATTTGGGCGCTTTATACAAAAGCCTGCGGAAAATTTTAGCAGGCATTCACAGGGAATCGGACATTTTTTCAGGTTCGTCTATTGCTTTTTTCCTGAAAATCGTGTATAATAGGTAACGGTGGGTAACAAATCCCCGCTGAAATCGCATACAGGAGGAATCAACTATGCTGGTATCTGCAACCGAAATGCTGAACAAGGCAAGAGACGGCAAATACGCTGTCGGTCAGTTCAACATCAACAACCTCGAGTGGACGAAGGCGGTTCTTCTGACCGCACAGAAGCTCAATTCCCCGGTCATTCTCGGCGTCTCTGAGGGCGCAGGCAAGTACATGACCGGTTTCAAGACTGTCGCTGCTATGGTCAAGGCGATGGACGAGGGTCTCGGCATCACCGTGCCGGTCGCGCTGCACCTCGATCACGGCACCTATGACGGCTGCTACAAGTGCATCAAGGCAGGCTTCACCTCGATCATGTTCGACGGCTCCCACTTCCCGATCGACGAGAACGTCGCAAAGACCACCGAGCTCGTGCATGTCGCACACGGTCTGGGTCTCTCCATCGAGGCTGAGGTCGGCGCGATCGGCGGCGAAGAGGACGGCGTCATCGGCAAGGGCGAGTGTGCAGATCCCGCAGAATGCAAGCTGATCGCCGATCTCGGCGTCGACTTCCTCGCAGCCGGCATCGGCAACATCCACGGTGTCTATCCGGCAAACTGGGAAGGCCTGAGCTTCGAGACGCTGGCTGAGGTCAACAAGGCAGTCGGCGCAATGCCGCTCGTGCTCCACGGCGGTACCGGCATCCCGGACGATCAGATCACGAAGGCGATCTCCCTCGGCGTCGCAAAGATCAATGTCAACACCGAGTGCCAGCTCGTGTTCGCAGAGGCGACCCGCGGCTATGTCGAGGCAGGCAAGGACAAGCAGGGCAAGGGCTTTGACCCGCGCAAGCTGCTCGCACCGGGCTTCGACGCGATCTGCGCAAAGGTCGAGGAGAAGATGACCCTGTTCGGCTCTGTCGGCAAGGCATAATTCCTTCACACATCAAAACGGCGGAGGCTCTGCGCTTCCGCCGTTTTCTTATGCGTTGTCGACCAGATCGTCGTAGGAAACCCGAAACCGGTGTTCACCCATTGTCGATTCCACATCATCGGGCAGCATCGTGTCAACGACTGCGTATTTCGGGTGCTCCTCCTTGAGCATGCAGCGGATCACGCCGTCGCACGGCAGATTCGCCGTAATATCCGGGGTAAAGACCGGGAGCTTGTCCCGGAAATAATGCGTGTGTCCGTCGTAATCGGTCAGCATGCATTCGACAAATTTGTCATAGCCGTAATCGGCGGTCAGGCTGCGGATGCGTACTTTGATTCCGTACATGTCAGTCTCCTTTCGATAATGATTGTTGATCGGCAGCTTTGGAATAATCCGGGTCAACACAGATAACCTCGTCGGCAAACTGTCCGAGAACCCGGTCGCTGCAGCACGGAAGAACGACCAGCGCGCCGCTATCGGTCAGAGCGCGCAGTGCGGTCATCAGACCGGACTGCAGCATCTGATAATAAAAAATACCGGGCTGATAGGGCGCAAAAAAGATGCGTTTTCCCAGAACATGCCCATATGCTGCCGAAGCGCTCCAGCGTTCGCCGCTCAAATAAATAAAGCGGCGGTCATAGCGCTCCGGCGTCAGTCCGAACCGCTCTGCAGTTTCCGGGAAGTCGGCACCAGCGGCTTCGATTGCTTTTCTGACGCGCAGCCTGCCGAACGGCTCCGCATTGGGTTCGAGATTCCAAGAGATTTCATGCAAATCTGCCTGTGTGAGTGTGATGCCGCCGCAGGAAATTGTCACATCGCCGAAGGCAACCCTGCCGCCGAGCATCTGCGTGAGAAAGCGGCTGCCTTGCCCGTATTCACTGACAATCGCGCAGATACTTCCGCTTTGAAAAGTGAGGTCCCGGTAAAACCATTGGTCGTTCAGCCTGCTGTCAAACGCGGCGCAGGAGCTTGTGCAGCCCGATGTATCAATTCTGACCGTAAACGGCGAAGGGAGCGGCTGCTTCATTGTGATTCCTTCCTGTTCTGCCGCATCGCCCAGAACGCAACGGCACTGGCGGCGGCGACATTCAGCGAATCGACGCCGTTCATCATCGGAATGCAGACGGTGTCGTCGCAGGCTGCGATTGTTTCGTCTGCAAGCCCCTCCCCCTCTGTCCCGAGCACGATCGCAAGGCGTTCGGCGGCAGAAAAACGCGGGTCGTCGGGCGGAAGGCTGTTCTCACGCAGTGCCATCGCAGCGGTGAGAAAGCCCTGTTCGCGCAGCATGCGGATGCCCGCAGCGGCATTCGGCGACTGCGGCAGATATCCCCACGGAATCTGCAGAACCGTCGCCATGCTGACGCGGACGGCGCGGCGGTAGAGCGGGTCGCAGCAGCCGGAGGTCAGCAGAACGCCCCCGACGCCGAGCGCTGCAGCCGAACGGAAGATCGCGCCCAGATTGGTCGGATTGACGACGTTTTCCAGCACCGCGATCCTGCCTGCCGCGGAGATGACCGCATCCGGAGACTGGGGCGGCTTTCTGCGCATCGCACAGAGCACGCCGCGCGTCAGATGATAGCCGGACAGCTGCTCCATCATGGCAGTGTCCGCGAGCCAGACCGGAGCATCGGGACACTGCGAGAGAATTGCCTGCACCTGTTCGTTCAGACAGGCATCGTCGATCAGAAAGCTCACCGGCTGATAGCCGGCGATGAGCGCGCGCCCGATCACATTCGGGCTCTCTGCAAGAAACAGTCCGGGTGCAGGCTCATAATAATGACAAAGCTGATTCTCCGACAGGTTCAGCCATTCGTGCCAGAGCGTGTCAGACAGCGCGCGGATTCTGTGAAGCTGCTGCATGGTCTCACCTCTTTCCGAAACATTATAACATATTACAGCAAAAAACGCAATGGGAGAATGCGCAAAAAAGCGAAGACCGTGCAAGATGGGAGACATAACGGGACCGGGCACTGCGATCAAGCGTTGATGCAGCCGCATACCGGAAGTACAATCATCCTCCGCATCATTCAAAGCCGCCCCTGCATGATGAAAAAGCAGGGGCGGCGTGTGCGGAGGAAATGTGATCGTTATGCTGTTGTGTTTGCGAGCTGACGCAGCAGCGCGGAAAGGTCAAGCGCATCGACGGTGCCGTCTGCGTTGAAATCAGCGTTGTCCATGCCGGCTGCTGAAATCTCCGCCGCCGAATCCTCCGCGGCAAAGCGTGCCGGCATCACCGCATCCGCGATATTGACGCCGCAGTCGAGGTTGAGATCGCCCGGCACAGTAGTTTTCGGGCCGCGCGGGCGGAAACGCATTCCAGACGGTGAGCAGCGCGTCGTTCAGGCATTCCTCCGCATCCTGCTCGTTCTCCAGAATATTGCGCGCAACTGACAGGCAGAGCGCTCCGTAGCATGTCACGGTCTCCTTCAGCGCCTGCTCGTCTCTGTGATGCAGCATCAAAAGAATGCTTTTGTCGTCTATGGCAATCACCGCCTTTCGTGTTGCCTTTCACTATATGAACGACATTTTCGCAAAAAGGTTACACCGATCTGCATGTTTTTTTCCGCAAATGTGGGATTCAGAGCTGTTCCCACGTAATAAACGGTCGTCTGCGGCGGTTTCCCGCAGTCTTCTGTCTTTATTATACTCCTCTCTCCCGGAAAATCAATTCGCAGATTGCATGATCACAGTATCCCCGCTTTGTATATGCTGCCAAAGCCGCCGCGCCTGTTCATATCCTTGCATTTCTATTGAAAAATCTGTCTGTCTGTGTTATAATAAAGATATTCGATGAAAAGGGGCTTTGAACATGAAACAGCGGACGATCGGCATCATGGCACATGTGGATTCCGGAAAAACAACGCTTGCCGAGGCGATGCTCTATCAGACCGGCGTGCTCCGCAGGCGCGGCAGAGTCGACAACGGCGATTCGTGGCTTGACACCGACACGATCGAGCGCAGCCGCGGCATCACGATTTTTGCGCATCAGGCGGCATTTCAGCTCGGCGACACCTGCTTTACACTGCTCGATACGCCCGGGCATGTAGATTTCTCCGCCGAGACCGAGCGCACGATGCAGGTGCTCGACTGCGCCGTATTGGTCATCAGCGGCACCGACGGCGTGCAAAGTCACACCCGCACGCTCTGGTCGCTGCTGAAGCGCTATCGCGTGCCGGTCATCCTCTTTGTCAACAAAATGGATCTTGCCGAGAAAAACAGGACCGCGCTGGTGCAGGAGCTGCAGGCAAAGCTCGCGCCGGAGATCGTGCAGTTTGATACAGAGCGCACACAGCTCTGTGAGGCGGCAGCAGCCTGCAGCGAAGCGCTGATGGAGCAGTATTTTTCAGAGGGCGACCTTTCCGACGATGTGCTCGCAAAGGCGGTCGGGGAGCGGGATCTGTTCCCCTGCTGCTTCGGTTCCGCCCGCACGATGAAGGGCATCCCGGCACTGCTGGATATCCTCGCAAAATATGTGCCCGCGCCGCAGTATCTGCCGGAATTCGGCGCAAGGGTATTCAAAATCTCTGTGGATGCAAAGGGCATCCGCCTGACCTTCCTGAAAATCACCGGCGGCACACTGAAAAACCGCGCAGAGCTCACCTACACCGATGCGTCGCACAGCACGCTGACCGAGAAGGTCACGGGCATCCGGTTTTATTCCGGCGCAAAATTCACCGCCGCCGACGAAGCTGAGACCGGCGCTGTCTGTGCCGTGACCGGGCTGACCGCTGCATTTGCGGGCATGGGACTCGGTGCCGAGCGTGCAGGCGCAGACGCTTTGCTCACACCGGTCATGCGCTATCAGCTTCTGCTGCCCGACGGCATCGCACCGACCGCCGCAATGCAGCAGCTCCAGCAGCTTGAGGCGGAGGACCCGCAGCTGCATGTTCTCTGGGACAGCCGGCTTTCTGCGATCTCCGTGCAGCTGATGGGACAGGTGCAGCTCGAGGTGCTCACGCGGCAGATTGCCGACCGCTTCGGCTATGAAGTCCGCTTCGACAACGGCACGGTCGCCTACCGCGAGACGATCGCGCACCCGGTCGAGGGCGTCGGGCACTATGAGCCCCTGCGCCACTATGCCGAGATCCATCTGATCCTGACGCCGCTGCCGCCCGGGAGCGGAATCCAGATCGAAACGCACTGCCCCGAGGACCTGCTCGACCGAAACTGGCAGCGGCTGATCCTCACGCATCTCGAGGAGAAGGAGCATCTCGGCGTGCTGACCGGCTCGCCGATCACCGATATCAAGATCACGCTCGTCAACGGCAAAGCGCACCCCAAGCACACCGAGGGCGGCGATTTCCGGCAGGCGACCTACCGCGCCGTGCGGCAGGGGCTGCGCACTGCGGAATCCGTGCTGCTGGAGCCGTATTACAGCTTTGTGCTGACGGTGCCCGCCGCGTCTGTCGGGCGCGCAATGACCGATTTGCAGCAGCGTGCCGCGGCTTTCACGCCCCCCGCGATAACCGGCGATCTCGCGGAGATCACGGGCAGCGCGCCGGTCGCCTGCCTCAATGACTACGCAGCAGAGGTTCTGGGCTACACAAAAGGACAGGGTATCCTCTCGCTCTCCTTCGGCGGATACCGCCCCTGCCACAACCCCGAGGAGGTCATCGAGCGGCTGCATTACGACGCTGACAGCGACCTTGACAATTCCGCCGATTCGGTGTTCTGCGCGCACGGTGCGGGATTTCTTGTCCGCTGGGACGAGGTGCCGCAGTATATGCACCTGCCCGCGTCGCTCCGCACGCACAGCACCGTCTTCGAGGAGGAGATCGCGCCCCCGCCGCAGAGACCGCAATTCAGCGCAGCCGGCGACGACGAGCTCATGGCGATCTTCGAGCGCACCTACGGCAAAATCCGGCGCGATTCCCGCAAGGCGATGCGCCGCGACGCCCGCGAGGAAATGACCGATGCAAAGGTGCATGTCCCGCCGCCGAAGGGCAAGCAATATCTGCTGGTCGACGGGTACAACATCATCTTTGCATGGGAATCGCTGAAAAAGCTCGCCGCCGAAAGCCTTGAGGCTGCCCGCGACCGTCTGATCGCATTGCTGCAGAATTATCAGGGCTTTCACAGATGCACGGTCATTCTCGTGTTCGACGCCTACAAGCTCAAGGGGCATGCAACAGAGGTCACGCAGGTCGGCAATATCAGTGTGGTATATACCAAAGAGGCGGAAACAGCGGATTCCTATATCGAGCGCGTGTCGCACGAGCTGACAAGGGAGCACCGCGTCCGCGTGGCGACCTCGGACGGACTGGAGCAGACCATCATTCTCGGGAACGGAGCATGCCGCATCTCCGCCCGCGAATTTGAAGCAGAAATGCGGCAGACCGAAGCGGAGATCCGCGCACTGATCGGAGGGACAGGCTGATGGAGGAACAACAGCATTCCGGGCATGTGTTCTATCACACACCGCGCACGAGCTGCCTGACATATTTTGAGATACGCGGTAAATTTGACCCGGACCATGTCACCGAGCTGCTGCGGATGGCGCCTGAGCGCATACAGCGCATGGAGGACAAGCGTCCCGACGGCACGCCCTACGAAGAGGCAGTCTGGCGCTACGGCTCCTGCATCGACTACGACGGCAAGGCATCCGGTCAGATGCTCCAGACGATCGCGGCGCTGATCCCGAAAGCCGATCTGCTGCGGAGGATCCGGCTGATGAACCGCGTCTCGATGACCCTGCAGGTCGTGCCGATGGTGCGCTATGATGAAAAGCCGCCGCAGCTCGCGCCGTCGATGCAGGTGATGCGCTTCTGTCTGGAGACCGGCACGGACCTCAACATCGACCTCTATGTCAGCTGCCCGGACGACTTCACGCACGGTTGACAAAACCGCAAAATTCTGGTATCATAGTAGCAGGCAAAAGCCCGAAACCAAAACGAAAAGAGGAATTTTCATGGCATCCAGCTTCCAGCCCTATCAGGCTTCGATGCTCGCGCTCGGACAGGCGCCGTCTGTCATCCGCGAGACCTTTGAATACGGCAACCGCCGCGCCGCCGAGATCGGCAGAGAAAATGTGTTCGATTTCAGCCTCGGCAACCCGAGCGTGCCCGCGCCCGCCAGCGTCGATGACTCCATCTGCAGACTGATCGGCGACACCGATTCCGTGCTGCTCCACGGCTATACCTCCGCAGTCGGTGCAGAGCCCACACGCTCGGCGATCGCTGCCGATATCAACAAGCGCTTTGCAGCAGGCATCTCCGCCTCGGATATCTACATGACCTGCGGCGCGGCAGCCTCGCTGACCGTCACGCTGCACGCCGTGCTCTGCCCCGGCGACACCTGCATGACCTTTGCGCCGTTCTTCCCGGAATACCGCGTCTTTGTCGAGGCGGCAAACGCCAGTCTGACCGTCGTGCCCGCCGACCTCGACAGCTTTCAGATGAACCTTGACGCATTCGCGCAGCTGATTACACCTCAGACCAAGGCGGTCATCATCAATACGCCGAACAACCCGACCGGCGTTGTCTACACTGAGGAAAACCTCCGCCGCTTCTGCGATATCCTCCGCGCGAAGGAGCAGGAATTCGGGCACCCGATCTATCTGATCGCCGACGAGCCCTATCGCGAGCTGGTCTACGACGCAGAAACGGTCGTGCCGTATCTGCCAAATCTGTATGACAACACCTTCGTCTGCTATTCCTACAGCAAGTCGCTGTCGCTGCCGGGCGAACGCATCGGCTACATCGTTGTCTCCCCGAAGATGCAGGATGCACGGCTGGTCTACGCGGCTGTCTGCGGGTCGGGCAGAGCGCTCGGATTTGTCTGCGCGCCGAGCCTCATGCAGCGCGTCGTCGCGGAGAACCTCGGCAAGACCGCCGATCTGTCGGTCTATCAGAGAAACCGCGACATGCTCTATCAGGCGCTGACCGAATACGGCTATCGCTGCATCTATCCGGACGGCGCATTCTACCTCTGGGTGCAGGCGCTCGAAGCAGACGCAAACGCATTCTGCATGAAGGCGCGCGAATTTGAACTGCTGCTGGTGCCGTCGGATTCCTTCGGCTGCGAGGGCTTCATCCGCATCGCCTACTGCGTCACGACCGAGATGATCGAGCGCAGCCTGCCGGCTTTCAAAAAGCTCGCCGAGGCTTACGGGAAATAACAAAAAGCGGTCGGGTGCGCGATCTTTGCACCCGACCGTTTTCTGCGTGAGAACCCCGCATAATCATCGCGCCTTCGATGTTTCATGTGAAACATTCCCACTCTTATCGATATTTTCAATCACATACAAAAGACCCCGCACATCGCTGTACGGGGTCTTTTCTCAATCCATAGTCGTCAGATCCGTGACTTCAATCAGGATCGACGTCAGATCAGTGAGCTGATCCGATGTGCTCTGTTCATCAGAGAAATCAGTGGTATTATCCGTGGATGCCGAAGAGGACGCCGTGGATGCCTCAGAAGATGAAGACGCTGTGGTAGTCGTTGTTGTGGTGAAGGAAGTGTAGATCGTTGCGTGCGTCACAATTTCCTCGGAATACGAAGCAGGCGTTGTCGACGATGCGAGCACCGTATGCTTCGAGGGACCGTCCTCATATACAAATTCAAACTTGGGTGACTTCAATCCGAGCGCGACACGCAGGTCGTTGCCCTTAACCCGCACCTTTCCGCCGATGGTCGCATACGCGACATAGCCGCCGTCGCCGAGCTCGAGCTTCATCCAATCATAGGGCGAGCCCGAGAGCTTCACCTTAAACGCGGTTTCGAGCTTGGTCTTCAGCTGACCGACCGAAAAGACCTTCGTGGAGTAGTAGTTGGGGTCAGAGGACGCATCGTGCTTGACCGCGCGGCTTCTCAGATACGGGAGATCAATGAAGAAGATATCCTTGCAGGAAGCCGTGTAGTCTGCGCTGGATGCAGAGAACATGGTAAGTGCGGGTTTGTTGTTGTAATAGACCATGATGCCGAGAACTGAACGCACGGCATCGACGATTTTCTTCGACGGGTCAGGCTTGCAGATCATGCCTGCTCCGCCGCCGTTGTACTGATAGAACGTATAGGCGGCAATCGCTTGGGCTTTGATCGCCTCTGTCGAGAACGTGGAGCCCATTTCGTTATTCACAATCTGAGAGAGAATCGAAACAACCGTATCCGTCTTTCCGCGGATCGTCATTGTTTCCGTTTCGGGCGTGCCGGTCTGAACCAGCTTGGTGCCCGGGTAGTAGAACTGAAGAATCTGGTCGTAGGTCCAGCCGTCGTACTTCGCATAGAAGTTGGCGCCGTTCTGGCTCATGCCGACCCCGTGACCGTAGCCGGAGGTGTAGAAAACCACACTTCCGGGTTCAACGACGATCTCGTGCTTTGTGGTGATCGCAGGTTCTTCAATCGTTGTGACAGTTGTTGTTTCAGTTTCCTCCTCAGTGGCATCTGTTGTCGATGCAGAAGTCGTCGTGATCGCTTCCGGCTCTGTGGTAGCTGCCTCATAGCTGGTCAGCGAAAGGCTGTCGTCATAGTCATAGATCTTAGCCTTCCACCAATCAGTCGCAGAATACGAGCTTGCATCTGTAATTTCTGTTTCTGACAGACTGCTTTCGGGCGAAGCAGTTCCCGACGCAGCTTGTTCGTCCGCGTCGTTCGTGTAAATCACCGTAGTCGCAGCAAGAGTCGTATCGGCAGCCCAAGAGCGCTGCATTGTGCCCGGGGTGATCCCGATGCTGCAAGTGCTGCAAACACCGAGAAGCACAGCTCCGTAAAGCACGATGCGGTTTAATCGCAGTCGAGCTTGCATAGTTTCTCTCCAATATATCAATCTCACCGGCTGTCATCCGGCTTTATTTCCCCAAGATTGTTAGTGGGGATTCCGTCTCATCGTGTTTGTCGCTCCGTTCTCAGTCTGTGCAGGCTTTTCGTGCGTGCACAGTCAGGTTCACACAAAATGCATCGAAATGCATCCTGTCTGAAAATCGACGCTTCACACCGCGGGGATGTGCTTCGCAGGGAGTGCTGCGCTGACCGTGTGCTGTACGCCGCGGTCAAAATGATCATGCAATGTGAAATCCTCGGGAATGCTGCTGAGATCTCCTTCACAGCATCGGCTCTGAACAGTCCGTCTTCGCCTCAGCCTTCCGGTGACCCTTGCAGCGTGCGGTCTCAGTTGCTTGCCGGTCCGTAGGGAACGAACCGCGTGATGTCAAAGGTTTCCTTGTGGTTCCTGTAGTACGCCTGAGGATAAAGAATATTATCGCTCAGGTGACCGTTCTCGGTACCCGCTCTGGGATCCTCTCCGGGTCTGACCATACGGCACATCAGAATGAGCTTGCCATTGTTGATCAGAGTGTTGCAAGTATAAAGCGTCAGAATCTGATCACCATAGACAACATCGACATCGTTTGAGATGATATTGCGCTTTTTGGCGTTGTTGACATAGTCGTAGAACTCTGTCTCATCTGCGAAGTCGAGCGTGTTCCAGCAGTTGAACGCATACGGACTGGTATAGTCCTCGCCGTCCACAATAAAAATCGAAAAGATCTTATAGGTGTACGTTTCGTAGAGCGACTGCAGCGTCACAATCGGATGCTGCTTATAGAGCGAATAATTACGCGTATAATTACGCAGGCTGCCGAACATGGACTCATTTCTCATGTTGTGACCGTAGATTATGAGATTATCCGAATTGTCGACCGCACGTCTGTGGTCGACCACCTCGTCGAAGTGGCACCGGAAATCCATAAAGATACAGCCGGATTTACTGGGTTCCTGATAGAAGTTCCGATCGAGATAGTAATCGTTTGTGTTGACGTTCGGATCGGCAGATTTCTTCTGCACGACAGGATAGGACACCTTGGTGCCTTCGATCGTGATATAACCGACGACATCGGGGTTGTCCCTGAGAAGTGTTGCGATCTCATTCTCCTCCAGATATTCGGTCACGCCGCCCTGATTGATCTTTGTCTCGGAGCCGTTGTTGGTATAGTGCCGGTTGTTTCTGGTATTCTCCAGCATCTGCTGAATCGAATCATACTCCCTGCGGTCTTTGTACAGACCGACATAGTAGTCACCGATCAGAAACAGGCAAACGCTGAAAACTGCCATTGCCGCAACAAAGATGATCTTTCTGGCTGCCTCCAGTCCGGAATCGCCGCGCCACGGGAAAATATACCTGAGAACATCAACAAAAGAGAAGGGCTTGCGCTTTCTTCTCTTTTTCTTCCTCCCGTTCGCGCTGCGCCTTGACTTCCCCGTGTTCGGGGCAGCCGCGGAACGGCGTGTGCCGGAAGGTGCTTTGGAGCCGGTGCTTGAGCTTTGTTGTTCGGTCATGCGCCTCTGCGCGACCTGTGCAAGGATCGCATCGACTTCCTTGTCCGTATCTCTGCTCACGGTTTCCTCGGCACTGTACGCTTCCGCGTCAGCCTCCGGTCCCGCCGCGGGGACTGCCAGTCCGGCAGTGCTCCCTGACGTTTCCGGTGCATTCGCTTGGCTGTGCAATGTGTCAGAAGCGGCTTCCTCCGTCAGTGACGGCGAGCTCGATGCGGTTTCTGCCGGCTCCCCCGAATTGCTTTCGGTCGGTGGGATCACCGGACAGCTAGGGTCATTGGGGTAATGTTGCATGGGAATGAACGCCTCCATCATCTGCCGCAGCCCGAACCGCAGAGATGCGCAAAGAGATGCGCTGTGATTGCGGGGAGCATTGGCACAGGTGCTGTCCGCGGCAGCTATGTACAGCACTGCCTGAGACAGTTTTCGTTTCGGTTGGGAAACACGCATTGCAATCCGGACTGCTGCGGGACGTCCATTGGCGGTAAACGCCTGGGACACGCGCCGCCCGTGTGCAGGACAAAGCAGCGTCTCGCTTTGTCTGCCCGGTCTCGGTGCAGATCGCGCACATCAGCCTGCGATGCGCCTGGCACTGATGTATTACGTTCGGAGACCGGTCATCGGCAGTGCAGCTCGATGCCCTTTCTCCGATATACATTGTACTACATCTAGTGGTCACTTGTCAAGATTTTGCATATGAACTTCGGGATTCTGACCGTGATTTTCAAGTTTTCCGATCCGCTTTTGTTGATCTCTCACATGCAATCCCGGCGGATTATGAATATCTTGTGAATTGATTAAAGAACATCGGATTGATTCAGGCTTATTCCGCCGCCTCTGAAATGCGCTGTGCAAAGATTTTTTTCGTCGTCTCCGCGACCGCCCGTTCGATCATCGGCGCAAAATCGACCTCGGACTGGATCTCCGCGACTGCCGCGGGCACCGGGCGGAGCTTGGGGTGACGCGGCGTGAACACCGTGCAGCAGTCCTCATAGGGCTGGATGGAAATATCAAAGGTGTCGATCTTCCGCGCGATCTCCACGATCTCGATCTTGTCCATGCCGATCAGCGGACGCAGCACCGGCATGTGTGCGACGGCATCGGTGCAGGCGATCGCACTGAGCGTCTGGCTCGCGACCTGCCCGAGGCTCTCGCCCGTCACGATCGCGCCGCAGTCATTCTGCCCGGCGATCTGCTGTGCGATCTCCATCATCAGTCTGCGCATGAGAATGGTGAAATATTCCTCGGGGCACTCGCGCTGCAGCGTCTCCTGAATCTCCGTGAACGGCACACAGTAGAACACAAGGCTGCCGCACCACGGGGTCAGCTTTTCACAGAGCTGCTCGACCTTCAGCCGTGCACGCTCCGAGGTATAGGGCGGGCTGGCAAAGTGGCAGGCGGTGATCCGCAGCCCGCGCTTTGCCATCATGTATGCCGCGACCGGGCTGTCGATGCCGCCGGAGAGCAGCAGCAGCGCATTGCCCGCCGTGCCGACCGGCAGACCGCCGGCGCCGCGCTCCTTTGCCGCGTGGATATACGCATGGGTGTCGCGGACCTCTGCCGTCACGGTGACCTCCGGCTCGGTCACGTCGACCCTGAGATGCGGATATGCCTGCATCAGAACGCCGCCGAGCTCGGCACAGATCTGCGGGGACTTCATCGGGAATGCCTTGTCGGAGCGCTTTGCCTCGACCTTGAAGGTCTTTGCGGCAGTCAGCGTTTCCTTCAGATACGGCACTGCCTGCGCCGCAATATCCGCAAAATCCTTTTCGCACTCTCTGGCACGGCTCAGCGCCGCAATGCCGAAGACCTTTTTCAGACGCTTCATCGCACTGTCGACCAGCTCGGCAGCCTCCTCATCGCTTTCGCACTCCGGCGTGATATAAATGGTAGACTGTGCCTTCGCATAGCTGAATTTGCCGATGGATTTCAGCCGATAGCGGATATTCCGCAGCAGCACATCCTCAAATGTACTGCGGTTTGCGCCCTTGAGCGCCATTTCACCGTATTTGATCAGAATGATCTCGCGCATGATTTCTCTCTCCTTATTCTTTCAGGCTGCGGTACAGCGCAACTGTCCGCTGCTGTCGTTCAAAGCCGTTTTTCAGATAGAACCGTTCGCTCGGATAGCCGTGTGCCGTGTTGAGAAAGATGCCTGCATATCCCTCCTGCCGCAGCCGCTCCGTGACAAATCCGAGCAGCGCCGACCCCACGCCGCTGCGCTGCCTGTCCGGCAGAACGCAGAGCTCATGGATGAGAAGCTCACGCCCGTATAAATATGTCACATGGCTGCCGATCAGCATCCCGGTCAGCACACCGTCCTCCTCAGATACATAACCGACCGAAAGCGGGCTGCACATCAGCTCCGCAATGCGCTGCTCCGCGATCTGCAGTGTCCATTGCTCATTCCACGGCTCCGCCGCAAATGCTGCACAGAAGAGCGCAGCACATGCCGAAAGATCCCCGTTCTGATATGCCCTGATCATACATGATTCCTCATAGATGACTCTCTGTCACCCTTTTTTGTGCACCAGCTTTTCCTGCGCCTCACGCAGGGCGTCACAGAGCGCCGCGATATCCGCAGCGGTATTTTCCGCACAGAAGCTCACGCGCAGCGTGCTGTCTGCCGCACTCCGGGAAATGCCGAATTGCTCCAGCACACCGCTCTGTTTGCCCTTTGAACATGCCGAACCGCTGGATACATAAATCCCGCGTTCTGCGAGAAAATGCAGCATGGTTTCCGAGCGCAGCCCCTTCACCGAAAAGCTCAGGATATACGGCGAGCCGTTTTCCGGTGACTGCACCGTGACGCCGCCGACAGCCGAAAGCATTGCGGCAGCCTCGCTCCGCAGTGCGCACATGCGCGCATAGCGTGCAGATACATCCGAGAGCGACGCACACGCCGCTCCGAAGCCCGCGATCAGCGGAACGGATTCGGTTCCTGCGCGCAAGCCGCCCTCCTGCTCGCCGCCGGTCAGCAGCGGCACCAGACGGATGCCCTTTTTGTGACAGAGCGCGCCGACGCCCTTTGCCGCGTGCACCTTGTGTCCGCTGACGGTCAGCAGATCGGCGCTGAGCTTTTCGGGCGTGAACGAGAGCTTCAGAAAGCCCTGCACCGCATCGCAGTGCGTGATGATCTGCGGATATGCACGCTTGATCTGCGCAAAGCTCTCCGCGACCGGCAGCACAGCGCCGGTCTCGTTGTTGACCAGCATCATGCTGACAAGGCAGGTGTCGTCATCGACCGCCGACACGAAATCCTCCACATGCAGCACACCGTCTGCGCGGGGCGCCACGCGAATGACCGTGAAGCCCTCCTCCTCCAGCCTGTCAAACGCGGCGCGGACAGAGGCATGCTCCACCGTCGTCGTGACGGCACGTTTTTTGCGTTTGCCGTAAGCGGCAGCAGCGCCGCGGATCGCGAGATGGCTGCTCTCGGTCGCGCCGGAGGTGAAGGTGAGGTTCTCAGGGGGGCAGTGCAGCGCCGCAGCGACCTGCTTCCGTGCCGCAGCGACCGTCAGCTCTGCCTCCAGACCGAGTGTGTGCAGGGAGGACGGATTGCCGTACTGTGTCTCAAGGGCGGAATGGATTGCTTGAATACATGCCGCGCAGGGCTTCGTGGTCGCGGCAGAATCCAGATAGATCGACATGTTGTTAGCCTCCGATTTTGGTATCATATTATTATAGCATATTCCGACGAAAAATGCAATGGGGGATTTTTCATGAAATGACCGCTGCGGATCACGGGCATTTGCGGGAAAGCGCAATGGGTTCAGGCGTGTGTTTCAGGCAAAGCGAAAGCGGGACTGCCCTGTGACAGTCCCGCCTGTGCTCAGTCACGGTACTCCGCGTGGCTGCTGCTCTGCTCGCTGCCGTAGAGGTCGTGCCAGACAGCGGCATAGGTCTTGCGGAAGAGGAACATTGCGCCGATGCAGTAGAGGGCGAGCTTGATCAGAATCATAACGGTTCTCCTTTCGTTCTGCGGGTTGCCTTTCTCTTCGGATGTTTCCCATCCTCTGACTGTATTATACCGCGCCAGATGTTCAGAATATGCACAACTGGAAAAGAATCCGCTTGCATTTTTCCCGCGCTTATGCTATACTATATAATGATCAAAGGCAGGAAGAAACAGATGCCTGCAATTCTGTCTGCAAGGCGCAGATCCGGACAGAAGCCGGAATCGAAGGGAGGGCTGCCCGTGTCACAGATCTGTGTATCCGACCTGAGCTTTCGCTATCCTGACAGCAGCGAGCCGGTCTTTTCGCATGTCAGCTTCACCGTCGATACGAGCTGGCGGCTCGGGCTGATCGGCAGAAACGGAAGAGGCAAGACGACCCTTCTGCGGCTGCTCACGGGGCAATACCCCTATGAGGGCAGCATCGTCACCAATGCCGAATTTGCGTATTTTCCGTGCGAAACGGGAGACCCCTCGCGCGACACGCTGACGGTGCTGCAGTCTGTCTGCCCGGCAGCGGAGGAGTGGGAGCTGCTGCGCGAGGCATCGCTGCTCGATGTCGATGCAGAGACGCTCTGCCGCCCGTTTTCGACGCTGTCCGGCGGCGAGCGCACAAAGCTCCTGCTCGCGGCAATGTTTCTCGGAGAACACCGGTTTCTGCTGATTGACGAGCCGACAGACCATCTCGACGAGGCAGCGCGTGCGAAGGTCGGCGCCTATCTCCGGCGCAAAAAGGGGTTCATCCTCGTTTCGCACGACCGTGATCTGCTGGATGCCTGTATCGACCATGTGCTGGTGCTGAACCGCGCATCTGTCGAGGTGCAGAGCGGGAGCTTCTCCGCATGGCAGGAGAACAAGCAGCGCGCAGACCGGTTTGCGGAGGCGGAGAATGAGAAGCATCGCCGCGAGATCAGAAAGCTCCGCGACGCCGCCCGCCGCACCGCGGAATGGGCGGACAAAAGCGAACGCTCGAAGATCGGCTATGACCCGGTGAAGGAGCATGACCGCATGATCTCCACGCGCTCCTATATCGGCGCGAAAACGAAGAAAATGCAGAGCCGCGTCGCCAGCACGGAGAAGCGCATTGCCCGTGAGATCGAGGCAAAGGAAGGGCTTCTGCAGGACATTGAGGAAACCGCGGAGCTGCGGCTCTCACCGGAGAAATACCCGCAGCGCGTGCTGATCCATGCGGCGGACCTCGCGCTGTATTACGGCGACAAATGTGTCTGCAGCGGAGTGAATTTTGATATTCTGAACGGCGACCGCATTGCCGTCACCGGAAAGAACGGCAGCGGAAAATCCACGCTGCTGCGTCTGATCTGCGGCGAGGAGATCGCACACACGGGCACTTTGATGACCGGCAGCGGGCTGCGCATCTCCTATGTCTCGCAGGACACCTCGCACCTGCGCGGCACGCTGCGGGAATATGCGGATGCTGCGGGAATCGGCATGCCGCTGTTTCTGGCGATCCTGCGGAAGATGGGGTTTGAGCGGCGGCAGTTTGAGACGGCGCTGGAATCCGGCAGTGAGGGCATGAAGAAAAAGGTACTGCTCGCGCGGAGCCTTTGTGAGCGGGCGCATCTCTATGTCTGGGATGAGCCGCTGAACTATGTGGATATCATCTCGCGGATGCAGCTGGAATCGCTCCTTCGCGACAGCGGCGCGACGCTGCTGTTTGTCGAGCACGACGCGGCATTCCGGCGGAATATCGCGACAAAAGAGATATCGCTGCGATGATTCCCAGCCCCAAAAACTGAACAGGGATATTCTGAAAGGATGTGCACCTATGGACCACGAACGCATTCTGCTGATCGCCGATTATCTGACACGCTGTGCCGCAGACCCGCCCGGCGTCACCGTCCGCATGATTCAGGACTATCTGGCTGACAACACCAACATCGGCGAAGTGACCGCCCTCACCGTCCGGCGCGACCTCGACCGCATCGAGGCGACCGGTCAGTATCAGTTTGAACGCAACCCCGGCGCGCACAACACCGCCTATTACCGGCTGATCTCCCGCGGCTTCACCTTCAACGAGATTCGCTTCATTGTCGATTCGGTCTCCATCAACCGTTTCATCTCCGACCGCGAAATGAAAGCGCTGATCAAAAAATTCGAGGGGCTCTGCTCTGACAAGAACGTGCGGCAGCTGATCAGCCGCGTGCAGCTCTCGCACCGCACGCCTGCCTCCGATCTGCTCAAAAACCTCGAGGAGATTCACCGCATCATCTCCGAGAAGCGCATGATCAATTTTGAATACGGCAAATACGACGTCCACGGCGTCATTCAGTTTGAGTGGAAGGAGCGCAGCATCGTGCCGGTCGAGGTGCTCTATTTCAACGAGCGCTTCTATCTCATCTGCACCGAAACGGAGACCGACCGCCGGAGAGTCTACCGCATCGACCGGATGCGGCGGGTCACTGCCGGCAATATCTGCCGCGGCAGGCGTGCCCTCCCCCGCCCCGAATGCGCACTCGTCGACATCTTCGATATCAAAGAATCGGTGCGCCTGAAGCTCCGCGTCAAGCGGCGCCTGCTCGACGAAATGCTCGAAACGTTCGGAAAATATGCGGATTCGCAGGACGACCCCGATCACCCCGACAGCGTCATCATCCGTGCGACGGTCGGCATCAGCAGCAACTTCAACAGCTGGGTGCTCCGCTACGGCGACATGATCGAGATTCTCGCGCCGCAGCATATCCGCGATGACTTCATTCAGACGCTCAACCGCCTGTGCGGGATGTATTCCGCGGCAGAAGCCCCATGAAAATGACTTTTTCCGAAAAAATCCGCTTTTTTTTGCAAAAGGGTATTCCATTTTTGCGGTTTTTCTGGTATAATAATAGGTATCATGTCAATTAAGGAGATGGAACCCATGCAAAAACGTCTGTTCACTGCCCTGGCAGGTGTTCTGATGAGCGCTGTCATTGCGGTGCAGTCTGTGATTCCCCAGCGCGCAGGGGCGCTTGCATTCACACCGAATACCACAGTCTACAGCGAAGCCGCTGTGCTCTATAATCTCGACGTCGGCTCGATCGTCTACGAGAAAAACGCCGATATGAAGCAGATGCCCGCCGCACTCACACAGATCATGACGGCAGTGGTCGTTCTGGAAAACTGTTCGGATATCTCCGGGGAGAAGATCACCGCAAACAACGAGCTCTTTGCGCCGTTCACGACCTATGAATACCAGAGCGATCTGCGCTATGCCGAGATCAACGCCGGAGACACGCTCTCCGTAGAGGACCTGCTCTATGCGATGATGCTGACCTCCTCGTGCGAGGCGTCGATCATGCTGGCAACCCACTTCGGCAGCGGCAATGAGCAGGCATTCGTCGAGCTGATGAACGCAAAGGCTGCCGAGCTGAAAATGGAAAACACGCGCTTCACCAATGCGACCGGTCTTTACAGCGCCCGACAGGTCAGCACGGCACGCGACATGATGACGCTGCTCAATTACGCCATGACCGTTCCGCGCTTTGAGGGCATCGCCTGTGCGCAGAGCTACACCCCCGCCAATGCCGCCAGCCTCGGCAAAGAGGAAAAGTGGAAGTGGACGCACTCCAACACGATGAGCGTCAGCGGCGACAAATACTTCTGCAACGGTGTCCGCGGCATCAAGACGGGCAATCTGCAGGAGGGCGGACGCTCGATCGCGTGCAAGGCATCCCGCGACGGCAACAACTATCTGCTGGTCTGCCTCAATTCGCCGATCTACGACGCCGACGGCAAATCGCACTTCTATCATCAGGAGGATGCCAAAAACATTCTGGAGTGGGCGTTCATGCACCTGTCCTTCCAGTCGATCATCAAGGATTCGACCGAAATGGGCGAGCGTGCCGTCGCCAATGCCGACGGGAACAATTACGTCATCGCAAAGCCCGCGTCCGGCTACTCCTGCATCTGGTGCGACACCGCCGATATCAGCTCCGTGCAGCAGATCAAAACATGGCTCTACGACGACAACAACCCGATTCCCGCGCCGGTCAGGGCGGGCGACAAGCTCGGCACGCTGACGCTCAAGCTCTCCGGCGAGACCCTTGCGGAGATCGACCTCGTGGCAAGCTCCTCCGTCGAGCGCTCCTTCTGGAAATACAACCTCGCGGAAATACCGGGCTTCTTCAAATCCAAGTATCTGAAAAAGACATGGGTCTGGGGACTGATTCTCAGCATCCTCTATATCGCATTGTGCATCTTCTTCGCAATCCGCTTCCGCATCGAGCGCAAAAAGCGCCCGCAGCGTCCCCGCAGACCGCAGTAAACAGCAGCAGCGCAGGCTCACGGAAAGCCTGCGCTGCTTTTTGATGCAGAAAACGCGCAGAGCATCACACTCTGCGCGTTTGTCTGTTATTTCGTACCGAAGATTCTGTCGCCGGCATCGCCCAGACCGGGCACGATATAGGCGTCTTCGTTCAGATGGCTGTCAAGGCAGCCGCAGTAGATGTCAATGTCCGGATGTGCCGCGCGCAGCGCCTTCAAGCCCTCCGGCGCCGCGATGATGCACATGAACTTGATATTATTGCAGCCCTTCTCCTTGATGAAATCGACTGCCTGAACCGCAGAGCCGCCGGTCGCGAGCATCGGGTCGCAAAGGATCACCAGTCTGTCCTCGATGCCGCCGGGCAGCTTGCAGTAATACTCGTGCGGCTCATGGGTCACCTCGTCGCGGTAGAGCCCGATGTGCCCGACCTTCGCAGACGGCACGAGCTTCAGGATGCCGTCAACCATGCCGAGACCCGCACGGAGGATCGGCACAACGGCGAGCTTCTTGCCCGAAAGCATCGGCACCATTGCCGTTGTGATCGGCGTCTTGACCTCGACCAGCTCGGTCGGCAGGTCGCGCAGTGCCTCAAAGCCCATCAGCATCGCGATCTCCTCGACCAGAATGCGGAAATCGCGCGTGCCCGTGCGCTCATCGCGCAGCAGCGAGATTTTGTGCTGAATCAGCGGATGCTCCAAAATAACAGTCTTTCCCATGATCTGATTTCCTTTCTGTGCAAGATTATTGTACCATGCGGTCACTGTTCAGGCGGAGAACTCCGCTCGAACGACCGAAGGAGGATATACTGTATCAGCGCAGAGACAATGAGCGGAACCGACACGAACGCCAGCGCAAATGCGCCGAGCAGTCCGCCGTATTCACCGCCGCACCAGATACAGACCGCCGCAGCGACCGAGATCGCCCCGGCGACCGCCGTGCACAGCGGCACGATCACCGCAGCACGCCCCTTTTTCCGGATGCACCGGACAAGCAGCGTCACCCAAAGCCCGAGCCCGAACGACAGACAGAAATCCGCACCGCAGAGCGCCGGGACAAGGTAGCGCGTCCCCGTGCATGCACGAAGAATCAGCATTGCCGCGCTGGCAGCGGAGAAAACAGCCGCAAACACGGCAGTCCGAAGCTTACCCTGACGCATCAGTGCTTCTTCTTTTTGCGCTGCTGCTGGGACTTATGTGCCGCGGGCTTTGCAGCGTTCTTTGCCTGTGCAGCCTTCTCAGCCTGCTCCGCCCTTGCGGCTGCCGACTGCGCCCAGATCGGCTCCTCGTTCGCCTTGGCGAGCATGAGATTTGTGAGGATGCCGAGAATCAGTGCAGTCGCGACCTCCGTGATCGTGACAGCGCCGAAATTCAGGCTCAGCCCGCCGATGCCCGAAATCAGAATCACAGAGGCGGTGAACAGGTTGCGGTTCTTGCCGAGATCGACCGTCTGGAGCATTTTCAGACCGGAGACCGCGATAAAGCCGTAAAGCGCGATGCAGACGCCGCCCATGACACATGCCGGGATCGAATCGACAAACGCGACCAGCGGCGTGATGAACGAGAACAGGATGCAGCCGACCGCCGCCGCAAAGATCGTGATCGTGCTGGCATTTCCGGTGATCGCGACACATGCGATCGACTCACCGTAGGTCGTATTCGGGCAGCCGCCGAAGAATGCACCGACCATCGAGCCGACGCCGTCGCCGAGCAGCGTGCGGGGCAGACCGGGCTCCTCGAGCAGGTCCTTGTTGATGATCGAGGAGAGATTCTTGTGGTCGGCGACATGCTCTGCGAAGACGACAAATGCGACCGGAACATACGCCGCAAAGAGCGTCGCGAAATAGGTGCCGGTGAACTCGCCCGTGCCCTTGAATGCCTCCATGAAGGTCAGGTCGGGAATGCTGAAAAATGTCGTCAGCGTCACGGCGCCGTCCGTGAGCATATAGCTGCGGAACACGTTAAAATCAACGATCTTCAGCGCGTCGATGCCGTCGTGAATACCGATCACGGTCATCAGCGCGGCACAGGCATAGCCGACCAGAATGCCGATGATAAACGGGATCAGCTTCATCATGCGCTTGCCGTAGGTCGAGCAGATCATGACCGTCGCCAGCGTGATCAGACCACATGCGATCGCAGCATAGGGAGAAGCGGCAGCAGACGAATCCGCAAGCAGCACATCGCCCTTCTGCAGGTCGCTGACCGCATTGCCGGCGAGCGACAGACCGATGATCGCGACCGTCGGACCGATGACGACCGGGGGCATCAGCTTGTTCAGCCAGCCCACGCCGACTGCTTTGATGATCAGGGCGATCAGGACATAGACAAAGCCAGCCATCGCGGCACCGATGATCAGACCGAGCATGCCGAGCTGCATCGAAACGCCGCCCGCAAATGCCGCAGACATCGACCCGAGGAAGGCGAAGGAAGAACCGAGGAACACCGGGCTCTTCCGCTGTGTGAACAGCCAGTAAACGATCGTACCGACGCCGGCGCCGAACATCGCAGCCGCAGGGGTCAGACCGTGACCGACGATCATCGGAACGGCGATTGTCGCAGCAAGAATCGCGAGCATCTGCTGGAGTGCAAACACGATGAGCTGCCCGGGGCGCGGCTTTGCCGAGATGCCGAATGTGAGATTCATATCTTGTCCTCCTCTTCCTGGATGGTCAAAAAAAACGCCCTGCCAATCATTTGACAAGACTGCCGGGCGCTGACGTGCCGGGATTACAGGCTTGTCCGCTTTTGACCGTTTCTATTATTATACCGCAGCCGCTCCCATTTGTCAAGCATGTTTTTGCCGGATTCCCGGTTTGTCTGTCGGAATCTGCACAAAAGCGCTTTACTTTTCCGGAATAATGTGATATAATAGATGTATCGTTGAGTGAAGGAGCAGAAAAATGAAAAAAGGGCTTCGGACTCTGTTCCCGGTACTGCTCTGTGCCGTCACGCTGCTCACAGGCTGCGGCAGGCATTCCGGGAACAGCGCTCCGGGGAATCACCCGGAGCAGACAAACCAGACCTACTCAGTCGTGATCGAGGATGCGACCAAAACAACGGCATCAAAAACAGATCAGACGACCGCGGCACCCGATACAACGACCGCAGAGCAGACGACCCCGCAGACAACGGCTGCTCCCCCGCCCCCGGAGACGACTGCCGCTCCGCCGGAAACCACCGTCACCGAGACGGAAACGACCTCGGCAGCGCAGACGCTGGACCCGGACGGGAGCTATAACTCGAAGGAGGATGTTGCGCTCTATATCCACACCTTCGGCAAGCTGCCGTCAAATTATATCACCAAGAAGGATGCGCAGAAGCTCGGCTGGACCGGCGGCTCGCTGGAGCCATACGCGCCGGGAAAATCCATCGGCGGGTCCTATTTCGGCAACTACGAGGAGCTGCTGCCGGTCAAAAGAGGGCGAAGCTATACCGAATGCGATATCGACACGGCGGGGAAATCCTCCCGCGGCGCCAAGCGCATCGTCTTTTCCAATGACGGACTGATCTACTACACGGAGGACCACTACAACACCTTTGAATTGCTTTACGGGGAGGAATGACCATGCAGCAGATTTCGATCGACTGCGCGGAGATTCGCAGTCGGGAGGATTTTCACAGAATCTTCGCAGCAAAGCTCCGTCTGCCGGAATGGTACGGCGAGAATCTCGACGCGCTCTTTGACTGCCTGACGACGATCTCTGCACCCACAACGCTGATTCTGCTCCATGTGCAGGCGCTGATCAACAATCTCGGCGGCTACGGCAGAGCGGCAATCAATATGATGGAACAGGCAGAGCGCGAAAACGGCGCGGCGCTGACGATCACAATGCTATAACAAACACCGGCTCCCCGTGATGAGGAGCCGGTTTCGTTTCAGAGCACATAGCGCAGGATCGCGATAGCCTGCAGCAGGCTGCCGAGGTCGACAAAAACATGGAACACGCTGTGCATGTAGCGGTGCTTCTTGCCGAGCCCGTAGAGCGCGGCACCGACCGTGTAGCAGAGCCCGCCGCCGAGCAGCCAGAGGAAGCCCGGGAAGGTCACGGTCTGCAAAGTCGGGCGGATGATGCCGACGATCGCCCAGCCCATCAGCAGATAGCAGACCATGCTCTGAAGGCTGTATTTTTTCAGGTCGATCGCGGTGAACACGCCTGCGGTCATCGCAGCGCCCCACTCAACCGCAAACACGACCCACGCGGCGACCGGGTGACCGGGACGGATGGCGGTCAGCAGGATCGGGGTGTAGGTGCCGGCGATCATGAAATAGATCGTGCAGTGGTCGATCACCTGCATCACGCGCTTTGCCATGCCGTCGGGCAGCCCGTGATAGATGCTCGAGACCGCAAACAGAATACAGGTCATAGCGCCGTAGATTGCACCGCTGACAATCGCCCATGCGTTCTGATGCGCCGCGCCGACCAGTATGCTGCCGATCAGGATCAGCATGCCGACTGCCCCGCCGACAATATGCGTCACCATGTTTGTGATCTCCTCGCCGCGGGTGTAATCCGGCAGCACGCGCTGATTCAGCGGAATGCGTTTGATATTTGTCATCGGAAGCCTCTCCCTTCTTTGAATGCTTTCACCCTTATCATACCCCATCCCGAATGAAAAAGCAACCTACTTCGCGGGAGAACGGCTCTCTGCCGCGGCCTGCGGAATTCTACCGCAAAAACCGCGCAGATGCGTCACTTCTACTTTCCGGAGAATTGCGGTTTTGCTCCGTAGACTGAGAATTCTACCGAAAAAGAGCAGCCGGAGGTTCCGACTGCTCTCAGAATCATTCTGCAGCCTCTGCTTCCTCGGCAGGCTGCTTTTTCTTCTTTTTCGGCTTTCTCTGCTTCTGCCAGACCTTACCCTCGGGCAGCAGCTCTGCAGCCGAGGTGCCGAGCAGCATCCAGAAGAGCGGTGCGACCGTCAGCACCGAGATACCGACGACCGCCGTCAGCGAATACAGCACCGAAGCGCCTGCCGCGGAGAGATAGATCCAGCCGTAGGCATCGCGGCGCTTCTTCCACGCGAGCATCAGCGACCAGACCACGACCGCCAGATGAATCAGCAGCGAGAGGATGCCGCGCGTGCCCGCGATGAACAGATAGTCATTGTACGGGCGGTCGATCGTATTGTGATTGAGTGCGAGGGTCATGCTCGAGTGATACTGCGTGTACGAGAAATTGTCGGGACCGACGCCGAAGATCGGGTCGATCTTTATGACGCGTATGCCCTCCTTCCAGCAGAACCGCAGCACCGACACCGAATCGTAGATATCAAAATCGTGCTCCTGCCAGTTGCTGTACGGACCCGAGGTCGACAGGCGGTAGTAGGAATCGTCCCACACCAGACCGCCGTCATACACCGCAAAGCCGTTCGGGAGCGCCTCGTCGTTGAAGGTCTTGTAGGCGCCGTTGAGGGTCGGCGTGAAATAGGTCCACACCAGCGACCCGCAGATGCCGATGAGCGCGACGGTCGGGAGCAGCCACTTTTTCCCCTGTGCCTGCCTGCGCGCCGCGATCAGCACGGCGAACAGGATCAAAGCACCGCCGATGCCGGCAATCCAGCCGGGAATCGTCTGTGTTTTGAAAACGCTCAGGAACGAGAGCCCTGCGCAGAGCAGTGCAAGCAGTCGGTCGACCGTCTTTTTCGCGCAGTATGCCGCCGGGACCGATACAGCGATCAGCATGGCGAGCAGCATCGCGAAGGTGCCGGGGCTGTCCGTCATGCCGCTGGGCAGCCGCAGATTCTGATACAGCAGCGGGTCGACCATTTTGTATTCGTTCGGGAAGTCGATCACCGGAATCATCTGCAGGATTGCCCAGACATTCTGCACGATGCCGAAGGCAAACAGCCCGCGGAAGAATTTTTCCGCATACTGCCCGCGCCGCAGCATGGTGCCGAGATAGAACATACAGAAATACATCGTCAGCGCAATCAGACCCTCGTCGCGCCCGTCCTGCCCGAAGAGCGAGTCAGAAACGCTGTAGGAGTGGCACAGCGAGGCAATGCCCCAGAGCACTGCGCCGCCGAGCAGCAGATAGAGCGGGACCGTCGTTTTCGGGAACTGCGTGCGCACCAAGCCGATGAACGTCCAGATCATCACCAGAACGCCGGCAATCGAGAACAGCGTTGCGACACTGCGCAGTGCCAGAAGCAGCAGCGCCAGTATCATTCCCCCGCCGCCCTCGCCGATCATGACTGCGAAATCCGCATTGACCGGGATCGTCGCCTGATTGACCGCCTCCGAGACCGCGGTCGTCCAGAGTGCCGCAAGCATCAGCCCCGCAGACATGGAACGGTAGCGCTCAAGATCGAGATTCAGGATAAAATTGGATTTGTCTGTCGTGTGAAAAAGTGTTTTTGCCATTACCGTACACCTACTTTATGAAAGGCGCATGACTCTTGCAGGAATCATGCGCCTTTTCGATATCGGATTACTTTGCGACATCAACTGCGCGGCTCTCGCGGATCAGGTTGACCTTGATCTGACCCGGATATTCCATCTCATCCTCGATCTGCTGCGCGATCTGTCTTGCGACGAGCACCATGCGCTCATCGTCGATGACCTCGGGCTTGACCATGATGCGGACCTCACGTCCTGCCTGCATGGCGTAGCACTTTTCGACGCCGTCATAGCTCATGCAGATCTCCTCGAGCTTCTGGAGACGCTTGATGTAGCTTTCAAGGTTCTCGCTGCGCGCGCCGGGTCTTGCCGCGGAGATCGCGTCGGCAGCCTGCACTATGCATGCGATGACGGTGCGCGGCTCGACGTCATTGTGGTGCGCCTCGACCGCGTGAATGACCTCGGGCGACTCCTTGTACTTCCGGCAGACATCGACACCGATCGCGACATGCGAGCCCTCGATCTCGGCGGTCAGCGCCTTGCCGATATCGTGGAGCAGACCGGCTCTGCGCGCAACATTCGCGTCGACGCCGAGCTCAGAGGCGAGAATGCCCGAGAGCAGCGAGACCTCAATGCTGTGGTTGAGCACGTTCTGGCGGTAGGATGTACGGAAGGTCAGTCTGCCGAGCAGCTTGACCAGCTCGGGGTTCAGCCCGTGGACATTGGTCTCCAGAACGGCGCGCTCGCCCTCCTGCTTGATGCGCTTTTCGACCTCGCGGCGTGCCTTGTCGACCTTTTCCTCGATGCTCGCCGGATGGATTCTGCCGTCGAGGATCAGCTTTTCGAGTGCGATGCGCGCGACCTCGCGGCGAACCGGGTCAAAGCAGGACAGCGTGATCGCCTCAGGGGTGTCGTCGATGATGAGATCGACGCCGGTCAGCGACTCGATCGAGCGGATGTTTCTGCCCTCGCGACCGATAATCCTGCCCTTCATTTCGTCATTGGGCAGCGGCACGACCGACACCGCGACCTCAGAGACCTGCTCTGCGGCGCATTTTGCGATTGCCATCGAAATGTGGCTTCTTGCGATATCCTCGCAGGTAGACTTGATCTGCTGCTCATAGGCAGTGATCTTGACCGCCTTCTCGTGCACGAGATCGGCGTCAAGCTGCTGCAGCAGATACTCTCTTGCCTGATCGCGGGAGAACTCCGCGATGCGCTCAAGCAGCTCGACCTGACTCTTCTTCATGCGCTCGAGCTCCTCGGCGGTCTCCTTCTTCTGCGCCTCAGCCTCTGCAAGGCGCTCGTCTGCTGCGTGGATCTTCTGCTGCAGCTGCTCCTCCTTGCGGTCGTACTGATCCGCCTTCTTGTCAAGGTTCTCTTCCTTCTGCTGGATTCTGCGCTCCTGACGGGACATATCCGCGCGGCGGTCCTTGATCTCGCGTTCGGCGTCGCTGCGCAGGCGGAAGATCTCATCCTTCGCCTCGACCAGCGCTGCCTTCTTCTTGTCGTCCGCCTCCTTTTCCGCAGAGCTGCGGATCCGCTCTGCCTCCTGCTCGGCACTTCCGATCGCTGCCTCAGCCTCACGCTTTCTCTGCTCGATGCCCTTCGTCACACCGCGCGATTCTGCGTCACTGATCTGTCGGTCAACATCTTTTTTCGCTCTGCTCATGCCCAGTGCAATGCCCGCGGCAGCACCGGCGATCAGCGCGATGATAATGAAGAGAACGGCAGTCGGGTTCGTGAGTGCCATCATAAGGGTAGAAAATGCCATGCTTACGATTTCCTCCTAACACGATCAAAATGATGGTACCTGTCCGGTACGATATGTATCATTTGATTTCGCGGCAGGAAGCACGCCGTTGGATGATTCCTTTTGACGTTTCATCATGATGCTCTGAGCCCTGATCTGTTTCTCTGCGGGCTCTCTTTATCAAAGCTGCGCCCGACCCTGACATCGGTGCAGCGGAACAAAAATGGAACGGGATCAACAGCGGCATCTGCCGCAAAACACCATCGGAAGCCGACAAAATGCCATGACTTCCGGTGCAATGCAATAATACACAAGATTATTATACCGCATTTTCAACGGAAAGTCAAGGCATTTTTCATATTTTCGTTATTCGGTGACGGTGACGGCGCCTGCATCGGCGAACAGAGCGGCAAAGTGCTGCTCCGTATCGTGTCGGATCAGATAAGAGGAGTCGACCAGCACGGGGGTATACACCGTTCCGGGGACAGCAGTCTCCGGGACCGTCAGGTCATACTCCATCAGCACTGCTTCCGCAGGGATCACCGTATTATGACCGTCATATGTGGACCAGACTGCGGAATAAACGCCGTCCGTGCTGCTGAGATTGAACAAAGCAGTCGACGTATCGAGATTGAATCTGCCGTTCGCAACGACCGGTGCCGGTGCTGCGGGTGTACTATTATAATACCAAAAGAGCTGCACGCCCGCATAGCGCACGGGCTCCTGTACCGTGACACGGATATGCACGGTATCGCCGGGGCGCGCAGATGTCCCGCTGACGGAGAGCAGCAGCTGATCGGTGAACGGGCGCTCCGCAGAGACAGTCGTCGATTCGGCGGTTTGCGCCGCTGTGGTCGATGCCGTCGACCGGCTCTCTGAGTCGGACACGGTCTGCTCCGTCGCCGAAGCGGTCGGCTCCTGCGTCGTCACGGCAGAATCGCTCACAGTGACGGGCGCGTCCGTCGCGGAGGTCGTCACCGCGGTCGGTGCCGTTGACGCCAAGGTCGTCTCCGAATCAGTCTGTCCGGTCGTCTCCGTCGGAGCGGTCGCTGCATCGGTCGATTCGGTTTCGGTCTGAGTGTCCTGCGCGGAGTCGGTCGGCGCTTCGGTTTCGGTCGTTTCTGTCGTGGTGCTGATCTCTGTCAGCTCCGCAGACAGCGACGTGACCGCTTCGGAGGACTCCCCGCTCTGTTGATCGGCGCGCGGCAGTCTGCGAAGCACGGCGAAATAGCCGAATGCCAGCGCCGCGACCAGACAGGCGGCGAGCACCGTTTCGGCGATATGGAGGGAGAAACGCTGCCCTTTCACGGGCGAAGCCGCACTGTCCGCAATGTCTGCGTGCTCTGAATGCTGCTGCAGAATGCGCTGCTCAACGGCATCGCGGCGCGCGGGCTGCATCGTAAACCGGGACCGCAGCCCGGCAAGGCGCTGCAGATCCTGATCGGTCGGCTTCATGGGGCATCCCTCCTCTCAAGCGCTTTGCGGAGCAGCTTGCGTGCGCGCTGGATCCGCGTGCGGACGGTGCTCTCCTTCAGCTTCAAAATGGATGCAGTCTCTGTGACGGAAAAGCCCTGCACAGCAAACAGCAGCAGCGGCAGCCGATAGCGCTCCGGCAAGCCGTACAGCGCAGTGAGCGTCTCGCTGAGCCTGCTGTCCGGCTGTTCTTCGGCGGGCTCGCTGAGCTGATCGATTTCCGTCCGGCGGGTGCGGACCCAGCTTTTCAGCAGATTTTTGCAGCGGTTGCGCACGGCAACGGTCAGCCACGCGCGCGCGTGTGCGTCGTCCTCAAATCGCATGTCGGTCTCCAGTATTTTCAGAAAGACATCGGCAGCGGCATCCTCCGCATCCGCAGGCACACGAAGAAAGGAGAGTGCGATGCCGTATACAAAATCCGCGTGTCTGCGGTAGAACGCAGAAAACGCTTCGTTTTCTTCGGTGCTGCGCATCTGACACTCCTTTCTGCGGGCATTTGCGCCCGAATCTGTCCCTGTCACCTGATTCACAATTTTTCGCTGAAAATGTCCCAATGCGCAGAAAAAATCGGCGATATGCACAATATCAGAATATACTATTTATGCAAAACGCCGATTTTCGGAAAATATTGAGACAAAACGCGGATTGGATTGTGAAATAGATACACGGCGAAATCCATCGCCGCTGCGCATCTGTACCCCATCTGACTGCATCAACCGTCAACAACAATGAAAAAGCGAGGTATTCTCCATGAAAAAGCAAATCATTTCCACAGTATCGGCGCTCTGCGCAGCCGCAGTCTGCTGCTGTGCGCTGACCGCGGTCCATGTCAGTGCCGCAGACTTTCAGCGCATGGGCGACATGAACAAAGACCTCTGCGTCGACGCAAAAGATGCGATCTCCGTTCTGCAGATCAGCAATCTCCAGATGATCGAAGCAGAGGAGGCAGGCGTCAGCGCCGAGAACTGCACCGGCGATATCGACATGAACGGCTCGATCGAGCCCAGAGACGCAAACGCCATTCTGCAGTATTTCAACCGCACGCTGATCGGGCTCCAGCCGCTCTGGGCGGACATCCGCGAGACCTCCTACGTCGACGGCATCTCTGAGGCGAATCCGGACAATCCCTTCACGCTCACCGGGCTCTATATCGAGATCGGCTGCGCTGCGGGCGCTCCGGGTGAGGAGGTCACTGTGCCGGTCTATGTCGCCGGCTGTAAGCGGCTTGCAGGCTTCCAGTATTATCAGAGCACACCTGACGCGCTGACCATGACCGGCGTGAAGGCGTACACAAACGAACTCGGTGAGCAGCCCTCCGAATCGGTGACCAACCCTGAAAACGGCGCGATCGTCTGGACGACCTTTGACGGGCACGACATCCAGATCGCCGACGGCTATCTGCTCGCGGAGTACACCTATCTGATTCCTGAGGATGCCGAGCCGGGCACCAATTACACCGTCACCGCGGACACGGAAACCAATCTCTTCGTCACGCAGGACTGTGTCTACAATTCCATCGACGGACGCTATCAGTATACGCTGCTCGACGGCGTCATTCATGTAAATTGAGCGCTGTTCATCCTTTCTGCTGACTGCGGGTTTCCGTGACCCGCAGTCCTTTTTATTCCGGAGCACTGCCGTAAAATTCGGGAATAAAGCTCTCGGACGCCGCCTCACCCTCCTGAATCAGCGCATGTGTCAGCCCGATCTGCTCGGCATAGCGCACGACCGAGGCGTATTCATGCGCCGTCACGCGGCGGGAGAGCAGCGGGTCACCCTGCACCTGCGGCATCGGCGTATACTGATTCATGATGCTGACACCAATCGCATCGCCGTAAGTTTTGTGCAGATACCACAGCACCTGCCGCGATTCCTGCGCATGCCCGGGCAGCACCAGATGCCGCACCTGCACGCCGCGCAGCAGCATCCCGTTTTCATCAAATATCTGCTCCGGCTGCTGGCGCACCATCTCTGCGAGCGCTGCCTTTGCAGCCTCCGGGTAATCCGGCGCGTTGGAATATGCCGCAGCTGTCTGCGGCGAGAGATATTTGAAGTCGGGCAGAAAGATATCGACCAAGCCCTTGAGCATTTTCAGCGCAGACACGGATTCATAGCCGCCGGAATTCCACACGACCGGGATCCGCAGCCCGCTTTCACGCGCTGTCCGCAGAACGGGCACAAGCTCCGCCGTGAAGTGGCTCGGCGTGACAAGATTGATATTGTGCACGCCCTTCGACTGGAGCGAAAGCATGATTCCGACCAGCTCCGCAGGGGTCACATCTCTGCCGATATGGCTGACGGCGATCTCGTGATTCTGACAGAACACGCAGCGAAGACTGCATCCGCTGAAAAAGACCGTGCCCGACCCGCACGACCCGCTGATCGCAGGCTCCTCCCAATAGTGCGGGGCTGCACGCGCGATGCGCAGGGTCCGGCTTTCTCCGCAATAGCCCGTGTGCCGATCGCGGTCGACCAGACAGCGCCGCGGGCAGAGCGCACATTTCTGCGGCATCGGGATATTCCCTCCTTCCGTTTGCGGAAAACCGTTGCTTTTTCCGCAGAAATCCGGTATAATAGAGCCGGAGGTGGTTGTATGACGATCACAGAGCGCTTATTTGCGCTGGCTGACGAAAAAAATGCTGCATTCACGGCAAGGCTTGCGCCCGATCTCCCCGCGGACCGCTTTCTCGGGGGACGCACGCCCGATCTGCGCGCACTCGCCAAGGAAATCAACGGGACAGCGGAGGCGGAAGCCTTCCTCCGCACGCTGCCCCATTTCTATTTTGATGAAAACCAGCTGCACGCCTTTCTGCTCTGCTGCATCCGTGATTTTGACGGCTGCCTCGACGGCGTCAACCGGTTTCTGCCCTATATCGACAACTGGGCAACCTGCGACCAGCTCTCCCCTGCCGTCTTTCGTCGGTATGCAGAAAAGCTGCTGCCGCACATCGACAGCTGGCTTCGCTCTGAACACTGCTACACGGTGCGGTTTGGCATCGGGATGCTGATGCAGCATTTCCTCGATGCGCGCTTTTCGCCGGAATATCCGCAACGGCTGGCACAGCTCGAAAGCGGCGAATACTATATCAATATGGAGCTTGCGTGGTATTTCGCGACAGCTCTTGCCAAGCAGCCTGACGCGATCCTCCCCTATTTCACCGAGCGCCGTCTCCCGGAATGGGTGCACCGCAAGGCGATCCAGAAATCCGTTGAGAGCCGCAGAATCCCGGAGGAGACCAAGGCACTGCTCCGCACGCTCCGGCAGAAATAGTCAGTCCGCGTTGAGAATGTCGATCTGGCAGCTCCGCATCGTTGCGAGGGCTGCCTCGTGCGCCGCAGGGGTCACACCGGCACAGCATGCGGCATCTACTGCGATCGCAGTCTCGGGATAATGCGCCTTCAGCAGCAGCGCATTCGACACCACACAGATATCGGTGCACAGACCGATCACTGTGAAGCTGACGGGTCCGCCGTCGCTCAGCACGCGGATGATCTGCGGAAGCTGCACGGAGCCGAAGGTCGGCTTCTCGACCGCGGTATACTTCTTTCCCGCGAGTGCCTCCTTGATTGCCGGATGCAGCTCCCAGCCCTCGGTCTCCCGGATGCAGTGCGGCACGGGGAGCTTTTTGCCCTCAGCCGTGTCGAGGTAATTCTCCTGATGCGTGTCGAGGGTCACGACGATCGGTCCTTCCCAGCTGCGGATACGCTCCGACACTGCACCGAGGATCGCAGCCGCCTCCGGTGTGCCCAGCGCCCCGTCGACAAAGTCGCGCTGCATGTCCACTACGATCAAAAAATTCTGCATGATATCCTCCTTATCGCCTATTGCAAATGCCGATGAACTGCTGCTCACCGGCATTTTTCGGTATTATGCATGCTTGTAATTCTTATAGAACAGAATATCAAGCCCTTTGAGCAGAAGCTCATCGTCGATCACGATCTCATGGCGGCAGTGCGGAATGATCAGCGGTGCAAGCCCGCCGCTTGCAACCACGACTGCACTGTAGCCGAGCTCGTCGAACATGCGGTCGATCAGCGCGTCCATCGCGCCCGCGTTGCCGTAGACAACACCCGCCTGCATACACTCGATCGTGTCGGTGTGGATGACGGTCTCCGGCGCCTTGAGCTGAATGTGCGGGAGCTGTGCGGTCCCCGATTCCAGCGACTGCAGCGCGATCGCAACGCCCGGATAAATGATGCCGCCGATGAAGCACTTGTTTTTGTCAACAACGGTCATGGTCGTCGCCGTGCCCATGTCGATGATGATGGACGGCGCGCCGTAATACTGCACTGCGGCGACCGCACCGACCACTAGGTCGGCACCGGCACTGGGCGGCAGAATGTTGATCCCGGTCTTCATGCCGGGTCCGACGACCATCGGACGGATGCCCGTCAGCTTCCGGATTGCCTGAAAGAGCAGATCGGTCAGCGGCGGAACGACCGACGAGATGATCGCGCCGTGCAGCGCCGTCACGTCGATCTGATGCAGCTCGAGCACAGCCTTGCAGCTCACGAGAAATTCCAGATCGGTCTTGTGCCGGTCGGAATACATCCGCTCGACAAACTCGACCTTGTGGTCGTTCACACAACCGATGCAGATATTCGAGTTGCCGATATCAATGGTCAGTATTTTCATATTCAGGCTCCCTGACTACCGACATCCGCACCGGCATTGCCGTGCTCAATGATGTTAAGGATCTGTACGATGGCAGTGCTCAGCACCATGTTGATGACGAGCTCAATGACGAAATTCAGACCGACAAATCCGAAGAGGAAATATGCGCCGACGTTCTCATAGCCGGCACCTGCGCCCCAAGCCTTGACGGTATCGAGGAAAAACACGAGGCAGCCGAGCAGAAACACTCCGGTGTTGACGACAGGGCATGCAATGCCTGCGCAGATCACACCTGCGAGCTTCGACTTCCTTGCGAAGAGCCGATAGACCAGACCTGCCGCAATGCCGGCGAGTGTGCCCTTGAGCACGCACAGAATGATCGTGGGCGCCACCTTGACCGCGAGGAACGGTCCGGCGTCACCGCTGAGCAGCACCATCACGCCGAAGACCAGCCCGAGCCAGCCGCCGGCCTTCCAGCCGTAGAGCGCTGCACCGATGACCATCGGGGCGAGCACCAGCGTGATGCTGAACGGTCCGAATTTGATCGCGCTTGCAAATGCCTGCAGCACGATGACGATTGCGGTCAGAATGCCCATTCCGACCAGAGTCTTTGTGGTTTGATTTTTCATAGAAACATCCTCCTCCTGTTATCATTCCCGACCTTCGGGATACAATACAAGCACGAGCAAAGCCTCGAGCGGGCTGCACAGTCTGTTCTCCTCGATCAGATCTTCGGCGGGAAGTATCCGTCTCAGCACACTGTGTGCCCGAATTCAGTATAGCACAAAACGGCTGCTTTGTCAAGTATTTCCGCGCAGTTTTCCGCGCGAATCTGCAGGTCAGCCTGATTTTGCACCGGAACGGGCACAAACGGACCGGCATCGCGGCTTATCACGGCAGTTCGCAGCCGCTGCCGGTCAAAGCATATCACAGGTTCGGGGGATTCCCCTGTTCCGGCGACGGCATTATGCGATCCGGAATGATGATGTCATAGACAGCAAGCCGATTTGTTGTATGGAATGTTCACCGGGATGCAGGCACTCTTACAGTCTGGCAAATCACATCGGCAATGAGGGTGCTTCGGTTCTCTCATTTTTCGGCTGCTTCCCCTGCCGTTGTGACAGCATCAGGGATTTTTTCATCGTTATGCATTGCATTTGCCGGCGTAATATGGTATACTGGATACATAGAAACGCTTCTGATGAAAGCAGAATCAACGTGGGGGTATTGCATATGAAACTGAAACAGCTGATCGCGCTTCTGACCGGTGCAGCCGCGGCACACTGCACGATGCTTTCCGGTATGCCGCTGCCGGAGGTCTCGGGCTTGCAGAACGCATCCGGGAATATTTCCGCGGAAATCGGACTAGTCGGCAATCTCATCTGCACGCCGGACAGCGACACCGCAGACCGTGCCGCGCTGCAATGGGCAACTACCCTCGATGCAAGCGGCTATGTGCTGTATCGCTCAACCGATGCAGAAACAGGCTATACGCCGATCTATGAGGGCTACGGCAGCTCCTTTGAGGACGACGGGCTGACGGTCGGCACGGAATATTTCTATCAGCTCAAAGTTCTGACGGCGGACGGCGCACAGTATTCCGGCGTGCGCTCCATAACGCCCTGTTCAGTTCCCTCCGGTCTCAGTATCTACGACAATCAGAAGGGAAGCAGTCTGGTCTATGAAACAAGCGGTTACAAGGTCGGCGATACCTATTACAGCTATGCGCTGAAATCGCACGGAAACGGCGATATCTATCTTGAAGAGACGACTTCATCGGACGGAAAGCGCTTCGGCAATGCGCGAAACGCCGCCGATTCCTCGCAGAATGACGCGCTCGCAAGCTGCAAGATCGAGTCGGTGCATATTGAATATCTGCCGTGGGCAAATAAGGTAGTTGTCTGGGCGCATTGGGAAAAGCCAAGCGGTTACAGCGACGGAAAGGCACTTGTCATCACGGGCACGCCGGGCGGGCAGTTTACCGTACATCATGTTTATAACCCGCTGGATATCGAGGTGCGCGACATGGCGATCTTCTTTGACGATGACGCCGCGCACACGGGCTACCTGATCGCAGCGGCGAATACAAAGGGACAGGGCGCCAATGCGACCATGTATATTTTCCGCATGAATGCGGATTACAGCGGCGTGACCGAGATCGTTCAGAAGCTGTTTCCCGATCAGTACCGAGAATTTCCGAATCTCATCAAAAAGAACGGCTATTATTTCCTGTTCACCTCGCAGGCGGCGGGCTGGTATCCGAGCAGCGGCGCCTATGCGGTCACGGACGATATTGCCGGTGCATGGAGCGATCTGCGTGCGATCGGCAACACATCGACCTTCTCGTCGCAGTCGGGCTGGATCGTCAATTTACAGGATCAGAATTATATGATGCACGCTTACCGCTGGCTGCATTCCGCCGATTCGAGCGGCACAACGCTCTGCCCGCTCTATTTCGACAACGGCTTTGCGTTCTACGACTATTATCCGTCGTTCCGCTACAGCACAAAAACCGGTGCACTTTTTCCGGAGCAGCAGGGGCAGCTTCTCTCGCAGGATAAACCTGCGTTCTCATCGCTGGCGGCACAGGGCAGCCGTGCGCCGTGCAAGGCATTTGACGGCGATTACCGAACATCGTTTTCCTCGGTCGAGGAAACAAAGGCTTGGCCGTTCACGCTGACGGTCGATCTTGAGCGCGTCTGCGATGTGAAGAACATACAGATCTCGTGGTATATCTGCAAGGGCTCCGAGGGCTATTATGCCTATACGGTCGAAGGGAGCACCGACGGGCAGAGCTGGACAACGATTTACGACCACAGCGACAAGAACCGCGAGGCGGTCTCGAAAACCTACGGCTTCAACAGCAATCTGATCTCGGGCAGGGCGCGGTATGTGCGGCTGAATGTCATAAGCGCAACGCTGCAGAACAACCCGAACAACAACTGGTATAATCCCGCGATCTACGAGGTGAAGATCTACGGCGAACCGCTCGGTGAAAGCGAACACCGCATTCGCTCCGCGGCATTCGATTTTGAGCAGACAAACGGAAAAACCGTTCCCGATATCACCGGGAACGGCAACGATCTCACGCTCTACGGCAAAACCGCGGTACAGAACGACCCCGAGCGCGGCAATGTGCTGTATTTCGGCGGCACGGCAGACGATTACGCGGCAATCGCGCCCGGACTGCTCGACGGCTGCCGGGAATACACAGTCTGCATGGACGCAAAATCCGCATCGGAGGGCGATTTCTTCACCTTTGCAGCCGGACAGGATCAGGACAAATATGCATTTTTCAAGATCGCAAAGGATCATTTCCGCTTTCAGACCACGGTCAATACATGGCGCGGCGAAACCGGTCTGCGCTATGATCTCGATGCAGCACAATGGCACAGATATGTATTGGCCGTGACGCCGACCGCGTGCAGGCTCTATGTGGACGGAAAGCTCGCCGCGGAAACGGATACGCTGACGACCTGCCCAGCGGACATGGGCAGCAATCTGAAGCTGCTGTTCGGCAAGTCGTTTTATCCCGAGGACGTCGGCTATGCGGGATATCTGGACAATATCGCCGTGTATTCCTACGCGCTCAGCGAGGCGGAGATCACAGGCGCCGGACAGAAGGGCGACGTCAATGCGGACGGCACGGTGAATGCCGCAGATGCCGCCTTGCTGCGCGATTATCTCATCACGAAAACTCGCACGCTCCCCGACTGGCAGGCAGGTGACATGGACGGCAGCGGCAGACTGAATGCTGCCGATCTCACATTGCTGAAACGGATGATCATGAAATAGCAGAAACGAGAGTTCTCATACTGCATGGATGCTTCATTCCGGGGCGGTCTGTGCGATAATGAAAAACAGAAAGACGGGGGATCCGGGAAGCGCTCCGGACAAACGATACAAAGATGAAGGCAGGCGCAGCGGTGAGCGTTATGATCGCAGTCACCAACTCGCTGCTCTGCGGTTTTTCATCCGGCGGACAGATCATGCAGACCGTTCTTGCAGTCTGCGGTCTGTCCGGGATGCTGAGCGTGGTCTATGTCTTCCGGTGGTTCGGCGAATCGGCAAAGGGATAGGCAGTGCATATCGGAAAGGGAGAACGATCATGAGAATCAACGAATATCATTCGCTGGAAGAATTTTTGAGCGAATACATCGGTGTATGGAATCCGTCAGGCGGTCATTGGTTTGGTCTGGATATCAGATATAACGGCGTTACATATCGCCTTCATACCGGTAAAATGTATCGTCAGGAGGCGACGGAAGAGAAGAAGTGTTTGGCATCTATCGGCTGATCAATGAAACCGCCGATGATTCCAGCTATACCTTGCTCGGCAAATATGCAGATATGAACGACATGTTAGAAAGCACTGTGATTGACGGGCGAAAATTCAGAGACATTATTATGGATGACACGACAGAAATACTTGGGAAAGACTGAGCTCAGATGCCGCATACCCACAAAGCACCTGTATCGGGTGTCAAATCGCTGTTTTTGCCCAGAAAAATCCCGACAAGCCTTGCGGTTTGCCGGGATTTCGTGTTTCAACGCATTTACGCTGTTTTCAGCTTATTTCATAGCCTCTTCAACAGCAACTGCGCAGGCAACGGTAGCGCCGACCATCGGGTTGTTGCCCATGCCGATCAGACCCATCATCTCGACGTGTGCCGGAACGGAGGAGGAGCCTGCAAACTGTGCGTCAGAGTGCATTCTGCCCATCGTGTCGGTCATGCCGTAGGATGCCGGACCTGCTGCCATG
>JAEEGL014765332.1_pt1 | contig 50107 bp, 40 predicted proteins | sample 9134231 | NCBI WGS metagenome assembly JAEEGL01 (sample SAMN16246548, study PRJNA631951) | gut metagenome | biome: gut microbiome; feature: rumen; material: fiber-attached | host: Bos | place: Iran: Karaj | collected 2018-10 | reverse complement strand
CTTCCCGATATGGAAAACCGCTACCAAGACCGTGGTTATCCCGACCGGGAAGAAGGTCCCGACCGAGCCAATCAAGGTCAACGTCAAGAAGGATACCATCGTCGAGCCAAGTGACTACCTTGTGCTGAAAATCAGCATCGAGTCCGGTGCCGTTCTCCCGAACAACAAGACCGATGGCGAGCTCAAAATCAAGATTATCGACGCCGACCACACGCTCAAGGTGGAATTCGACACGACAGCCGTCTACTCCGAGAAGGAGAACTACACCGGCGTCGTCGACAACATCAAGATTATGAACGGCTCCGACTCCACCAGGTTCATACTGGATTCCGCATACGCGGGCCGCTACTCGCTGGATTCCGTTACCGGCGTGCTTACCCTGCTTACCCCGGTGGACTACGAGACGACCCCGGTGGATACCATCAAGGTCACGCTCAAGGATACTGCCGGATACTCCGTCACTGGATACATCCCGGTGTCCGTCGTTGACGTGAACGAGGCCCCGGAAATCACGACAGCGGAAGTGGTCTTCAGCGAAAACTTGCCGGTACCGGCAAAAATAGGCACCATTTCATGGACTGACGAGGATATTCTTGCCGCATTCCGCAACAACGCGGTCGAGGTTCTCGTCCCGGCAGACGGCATTACCGTCCAGGCAGACGGCTCCGTCTACACTACAAAGGTGTTCGACTACGAGACCGACCCGAAGGAAATCGAGCTTACCGTCCGCGTGTATGACAAGGGCAACCCGGCGCTTGCCGATACCGCCACCGTGAAATTCGTCCTCTCCGATATCGACGAGAGCCCGAGCGTCCGCGATACCACGTTCCATGTCTCCGAGAACACTACCGGTCCAATCGGCACGCTCGTTGCTAAGGACCCGGAAGGCAAGGGACTGACCTACACAATCGTAGGCGATACACACGGCTTCACCATTGACAGCACCGGCAAGATTACCAATACCGTGCCGTTCGACTACGAGACCGAAAAGACCGCCACGATTACGGTGAATGTATCCGACGGAACCAAGACCTCCACCGCTACGGTCAAGATTGTCGTTGACAACGTGAACGAGCCCGTCCACGCCACGGATACGACATTTGCCGTTGAAGAGGGGAAGACCGGGGTAATCGGCAAGGTTACAGCCACTGACGAGGACAAGACCCCCGTCAAGTACAGCGTATCCGATACCTCCAAGTATTCAATCGATTCTACCGGGAACCTCACGCTGAAGACCGCCTACGACTATAACGACACCAAGGCCGACACGGTCGAAGTCATCGTTACCGACGGCGAGTTCTACGATACGGCGAAGGTCGTTGTCAATGTCATCAACCGCAACGAGCCTCCGGTGCTTCAGCAGAACGACTCGCTCACTGTCCCGGAGAACTGCGGCAACTGCATCGTCGGCATCATCACGGCGACTGACCCGGACAAGGATACCCTGACGTTCAAGGTTCTGGAACCAGGTTTCACCATTGACTCCGCCGGCGTGCTCAAGCTCACCGACCCGCTTGACTACGAGAATACCCCGGTTGTTACCGTTACCATTACGGTCAGCGACCCTGCCGGAGCTTCCGACACCATGACCTACACGGTCAAGGTCAGCGACATCAACGAGCCCGTCCACGTCAAGGATACTACCTGTGCCGTGGCGGAAAATGCTACCGGCAAGACAGGCTGCAAGGTTACCGCATGGGACGAGGACAAGACCAAGCCGACATTCATCATCACCGATACCACAAGGTACTCCATCGACTCCACCGGGGAAATCACCGTGAAGGAGCCGTTCGACTATGAGAAGTCCCCGACGGATACGGTCAAGGTCATCGTTACCGACGGCGAGTTCAGCGATACGGCTACTGTCGTAATCAAGGTTCTCGACGTTCCGGAAAAGACAGAGATTACCGAAGTCGATGGCGAGCCGAAGCGCGACACCATCCGTACCAACAATCCTGACCACACAATCGACTACCGCATCTGCGAAGCCACCGATTGCCGGTTCGATACGCTCGGCGTTACCGTCCGCAAGGATACCACGGTCAAGGTGTGCAACGAGAAGAAGACTTCCTGCGACCAGGTTGTGTTCATCTTCAACGATGTCCCGCCTGTCGTGATTCTTTCCAATGCCAAGAACACCGACGCAATGATTGACTACATTACAATCGAGGAAGCTGCCGATGACGGAATCTACGTGAACAAGAAGGACAATGACCTTCGCGTTACCGTCAAGGATACTGTTCACAAGACTGAGAAAAGCTTCGACATCGGCGTGAAGCTGGATACGGTTTCCGTGAAGTCCTCTTCTGTCAAGGACTACAGCTACATCATTGACGAGAGCAAGGCAAAAGTGACTCCGATTGGCAACGGCAAGGCAGAGGTCAAGGAAGTCGTCACTGTTGACGACATCAAGGTCACCCTGACCAAGATTGTCGACATCAATACGATGGAACCGGTAGATACCCTGCAGACTGTAACCTATACGGTCAAGGAAGGCGGCAAGGACGTGACCATCATGTACACTACCGACAACATGACCGGCGAACGCATCGGCAACTACCACATCTCATACAATGTAGATTCCTGCACGACAGTTTCCTACGACCTGAACGACCAGAAGAAGGTCGTGAAGAACGAGGAAGGCAATATCGGCTACGTGGTCCGCTACGACTACGTTGACGATTTCGGCAACCGTGCGTCCGCGGAAGTCTCCATCGTATTCGATGACATCCCGCCAAAGCTCGAAATCCTCGACCCGATTGCGAACGCCGTTTACAAGACCAACGCAATCCCGGTCAAGTGGACTGTCAACGGTGAAGTACAGGATACCCTGACTCTCCAGAGACTTGAGAAGGGCCCGAACAGGGTCATCCGCCGTTACGTTGACAAGGCCGGTAACGTCGCTGCCGATACTGTCCTAATCATCATGAAGGAAGCCAAGGATATCGACGTTTCCATCATCCACCCGGTTACCGAGGTTGACAAGGACAAGGTCGAGGAATACTATGGCGACGGCAACAAGTATGACACGAAGAAGCCGTTTACCGTGCAGTTCACCGACCCGAAGGATGGGGAACTCCCGGAAACCATCGGCGTAGGCTTCAAGATTGACATCGCCCTCCCAAGCGTCTCCGCTACCGGTGGCCTCGCAACCCTGGACGATATCGTCAAGAACGGACAGATTCCAGTTGATGACAAGGGCAACATCGTCGGTGCCTCCACCAAGGGCATCCCGGTAGACCAGTATGTCTCCGAGCACTGCACCGCGGAATTCCAGGAGGACTACAGGAAGAACGGCCTGAACATCACGCTCTATGATGTGAAATACACGATGCACCTGTGGGTCTACACCACCCAGGCAAACTACGTCAACGACTTCTACGTAGAATACGACCTGAACGACCAGGCAAAGGCTACCGAGGCTGGCACCGTCCAGATGGTTGTCGACTGGCTCGCCGACCGTGACGGGAACGTCAAGGCGAAAAACGGCAAGGCGCTCGGCACGTCCAGCTACATCACGAAGCTGTATAGCAAGTCCGTCGCCAAGCATCGCTGCGACTACAAGGAACAGGTCAAGGGCGACAAGACCGTCAAGAAGGACGACGACATGACCATCTTCGGCTACAAGCGTCCGAAAGCCAAATAATCCGAGATAGAGAGAAACAGAAAGAGCCCCGGGTTGCGACCGGGGCTCTTTGATATATTGATTTCTCTCAACAGGAATCAAAAAGTCTATTTCTTCTTTGCCGGAGTGCAGAGCATCGCGAAGATGTTTCCTGCCGCGGACGGGGCGGAGATTGTAGCGTCGGGGATGGACGCCACTGCTTCCTCGTAGAGGCGTTCCATGACACCTGCGGAGTGTGCCATCATGCGACCGCGGAAACGGACGCTGAGACGCACGGGATGTCCTTCGCTGACGAATTCCGCAGCCCTGGAGAACAGGCGCACACGGTCACCCTTTGACGAGTCGGACGTATCGGCCGGAAGTTTGAGTTCCTTCATCTCGTTCGACTTGGCTGCCGAACGCTGCTTCTTCTCGTTTTCCTTCGCGGCTTTCTTGCGCTCGTATTCGTACTTCTTCCTGTCCCCGAGCATGCAGACGTTCGGGTCTGCCTTCGGGTTGAGGACGATGATGTCTTCCCCGCGTTCCTCGGCGAGCTTGCGGGCATCTTCGGCACTCATGATGCCGAGATTTTCGCGGTTGCTGTCCATGAGGCGGACCGTAGCCGTGGAGATTTCATCCGTCGGGCCGTTGCCGAGTGCATATACGGGAGGCCTTGCCATGCCGTCAACGAGGACAAGCTGAATGTCCTTGTTGTTGGCAATTTCCTTGGCCTTGCCTGCGGGCATCGTTCCGAGGGATTTACGGTTTTCGTCCAGGAGAAGGACGTAGGGCGACTGAATGAAGAAATTGTTGCGCATCTGTTTCCTTATTTTCCGATGAAAGAGGGCATTTCCTCGATGCTGGACTCGGAGAAGCGCGGGGCCTTGCGGGAGCCGCTAATCCAGGCGTTCCAGGTGAGGATGGTATAACCGAGACGGGTACGTTCGCTGACCTTGACGGTACGGTTGGAAAGGTTCCACTTGCGGAGCTTGTCGATGACACCGTTGGAGCTGGTATCAAACGAGCAGAGTTCGCGGATGAACTTTTCAACCTTGGCTTCGTCCTGCTTGAGGTCATGGACAAGGTAGTAGTAGATGGAGCCGGCCAGCTTCGGGGTCATGGAATGGGATTCCGCGACAGCGGTAGCGCTGACTGCGGCGGCACGGTTGTAGAGGTCAGCATTTGCATTGTAGTCAGCGAGGGCCGCGGTGTTGGAAAGACGCTTTTCCTTCATGTCGGTATGGCCGACGGAACGAATTTCGGACGAGCCGCGAATGATACTGGCGATGAGTGCATTGTACTTGACGTCAGCCAACTGGAGCACCTGGGAGGTCGTACGGACGCGACCGCAGTCCATCGTGTCAAAGGTATCTGCTTCGACACCGGTCATGACGATGGTCTGGAACGGGATGCCGGCGAGGACGCATGCATGGAGACGGTGCTGACCGTCAAGAATGCGGCCATCGGCGTCAAGACGGATTGCGTCGCCGTTGAGTTTCCAGCGGTTGGAACGAATTTCGTTTGCGTAGAGTTCAACATGCCTGTTGTTGAGCTTACGGTTGATTGCGCCGAGTTCGGCGGATGTCTGGAGCATGGCCTCGGCCATGGCCGGGGTGATTATCTTGGTTCTTACCTTGATTGACATGGTTATGCTTTCCTTTTTAAGCGGTGGTTATTGTTTCGTTAAAGTAAATATAGCAAAAAAGTAACGGAGCGGAGTGCCCCGTACTTTTTAGAAGTTGGTAACTACGTACCAGAATGACTTGTAACATATGTACAGCCACCCGAACAGGCCATGGAAAATAGCCTGGAACATCGAGTGGTTGAATATCCAAGACATGCAGGCGGCCCCGGTAAACCCGATGAGCATCAGGAAGGAGAACCAGAGGACGCACCCGCAGCCGGCGGTAGGGCTCTCGCCGGAATACCACTTGCTGTCCTTCTGCATCCCGCGCTCTACCGCCTCGATTAGCTTCCTCTTGTGTATTTCCTCAAGGGAGTGCATCGCAGTACGGTACTGCTGGTTTAGCTCCTGGTCCTGTGACTCTTTCTTCGATTCGTCGCTCATATCGAATAGTCCGGGGATTTCGCCTTGAAGGATACGGAGTAGTCGTCCTTGAGACGGAGGACCAGTCCTTCCCTGAGGTGCTTGGGGTTGTTGCCGAATACCGTCTTGCCGGTGGAGATGCGGAGCATATCCTGCACGTCAGCCGGGAGCTTGAAGTTGTCGTCGATGACCGGAACGTACGGGAACCCGTACTTCTCGGAGAACTCGAGGCTTTCCTGGTAGTTGAGCTTCTTCACGAACTTACCGGCTTCCTTGTCGAACGGCATGAAGTCGTAGAACCTGATGTCGTTGCCGGGGAGGCAGTAGATGTTCTTCTGGATGCCGTCGCCGACATGCTCGCCGCGGATGAACCATTCACCAGGAACAGCCTTCAGCTTCTCGTCGTAGCCGTGCTTCTTCACGGTCTTCCAGAACTTCATCGTGGAGCAGCCCTTCCATGGAAGGTTGCGGGTACGCGAAGCGACGTAAATCTTCTTTTTCTTCTTGCCGAATAACCCGGTGACCTCGCGTGAGCAGATTGTGATGGACTGGCCTTCCAGTTTCTCGGTGGCCACCCATACACGGTCTCCGTACTTCTCTAGGAGTTCCGAGTAAATCTTCTGTGCGTTGGTCTCGTCGGACTTTGCCGGGAACCACGGGAACCACTCGGCCTTCTCGGAGCGAGACTTCTTCCAGTTGCGGTACCAGGCGTAGCGCATCAGCTTCTTGTCGAAGAACTTGAACGGGCCCCAGAGAGGCTTGGCGGTAAGGCCGGCCTCTTCCTCGTCCTCAACCTCCTCGGTGATGGCGAATCGTTCAGTGAAGTCTGCGCCGAGCTTTACCTCGGACGGCTTCAGGCCGATTACGTCGGTCTTGAACAGGATGCCCTGGGAAATCACGTTGAACTTGGTGAGGTTCATCGTCTTAATCTTGAACTTCCTCGGACGGAGGAACTCGAAGTACGGATACTTGGATTTCGCTTGGATTTCGGCCATTTCCTTCTCTGCATCTTCCTGCGGCATGAGCTCGGTATTGGGAGCAGGGGGTTCCTTGCCCTTTTCCTGTGCCTTGGCGCAGGCATTTGCATACTTCTTGTGCTCGGAGATAATCTTCTCCAATTCCTTCACGCGGATACGGTCGGCATCCTCCAGGCCATCCGGGAGAATCGCACCGATTTCGACATAGAGGGCAAGGTCGCCAACCTGGAACTCGCCCTTCTTGGCGACAAGGTTCCAGTCGAGCACTGTCACGCGCTCGATGTTGTCGGCACCCTCGATTGGATGGATTGCCTTGATTTTCTCGATATGTGCTAGGGATTTTCCGTACATGCTTTCTCCTGTGTCAGTATAGGTTTCTCGGGGTCGACTTTACCGAGGCATTCCTCGAAAAGTTCATCATGTTTCTTCTGCATTTCGTCCGCATATACCTGCAGCATCTGTATGAACTGTTCATCCGTTAGCCATTCATACTGAAACTTAGTGTCCCAGTCTATCAGATGCTGCAGCACTTGCGGTATGGACCAGTCCGGGAATTCCTTCTTGTGGATATCCCGGATTTTCTCGTAAAGTGCATCGAGCCGGTCAGGGTTCAACATGCTGTCCACTACCTTGCCGTCATCGTACGTTCTCGTGAATATTTCCGCCATTGCTACTCTCCATTTTGTTAAGAAGTCGTCGTGCCCATTTCTGAATATCCTTGATATCCTCGTCGGTAAGGTGTACGCCAGGTACTCGCTTTACGACAATCGGGTTGTTCTTGCGGTGCTTACGCATCTGGCTCACCATCCGTCTTGTCCACCGGTACAAGCTGCAGGTTGTCATCAGGTTCGGGCGACTTGCGGCGAGATGGCTTCTCGTCCGGTGCCTCGTAGAACACGTAGTAGTCCCCGCCGAACTTGGCGAGACCATACACAATCTGTACCTGGTCCAGCCTTAGGCCGGAGTCGTTCAGGAACTTGTCGACGTCTGATACGCCGTGACATTTCTGATGCTTTACCATAGCTACCGTTAAATCATTTTGTACAATTATGCACAATGCTTAATTGAACTAGTGATTTCCTGCTTCAACGACCTGCACTGTTCCTGTGTTTCAAAGAACTGTAACCTCAAGTCTTTCGGGCGTGGTTCTGAACCACTACCTTCCCGTAGGCATTCGTCCACAGGGCAAGCTGCCACGGCGTAACTCGCCGCAGTCTGTTGCATGGCGTAACCAAGCAACCACAAGCCATAGAAACGCAAGTTCCTGGCTGCATTTATATCCCTGTCGTGGTGGTAGCCACAATGTGGACATGTCCACTCACGGTCAGTGAGTTTCAAATCTTTCTTTTGATAGCATCCGCACTCGGAACAATACTGGCTCGAAGCATATAACTGTGGAGCTTTAACTAGCCTGATGCCAAGCCACTTGCACTTATATGCTAACTGAGTAGCTATGCGATTGAAGTTGGCATCGAGAACGGATGAAGCCAGCTTTCTGTTCCGGCTCATGTTCTTCGGCTTTAGCGACTCAATTACTAGCATCTTCGGTGCCAGCTTCCTCGTTAAGGAAGTGGTACACTGGTGAGCCGAATTGATGCGGATGTTGGTGATTCTTCTGTGCAAATCGGTTACCTTGCGTATAGCCTTCTTGCGGTTCTTGGACCCTTTCTTCCTACGGGAAATCTTCCTCTGCCAGCGTTTGAGCCTCTGCAAGTGCTTCTTGTATGATTTCGGATTGGCGATGACTTCGCCATAGGAAGTTATAGACAAGTCCGTCACGCCGAGGTCAACACCTACGACATCATATTCGTCATCGGTAATCTCAACATTATCATATAGCGGGATAATGTCCGTCTTGTATGCGAACGACACATACCAATGGGTGCCTTGCCGTGATACCGTAGCCATCGGTATAGGAACCTTGTCGGAACCATCGGGAATGGTTATATAGTTCTTCTCTTTGAGTTTGACCTTGCCCAGCGAGGGAAGCTGAACGAAATCCCGACCGATGTACACGGAGCCGGTAAGTCGGAACGAATCCAGTTCACCGAACCGGTGGAACTGCGGATGCTTGCTAGTTCCCTTGAAGAACTTCTGCCAGGCAGTTCCGAGGTCACGTAGCGCTTCCTGGCCACAGCACTTGGACAGGTCCATCAGCCACTTGTTGCCTTCTAGGTGCTTATACTCGACCCATTCCTTGTGCCAATCAATAGGAGAACCGAGCTTGCACGTGACCTTCTGTCCTTCTGGAGTATTCTGCTTGGCTAGTTCGTAGGCGGCGTTCTGTGCAGCAAGTTTCCAGTTGTAGGCTCGGCGTGCAGCAGCACAAGAACGGAAACATATCCGTTCTTGTTCCTCGTTGAGTCGTAGCTCTATCTTTCTGCCGCACTGCTGTTCCATCATCTAGTCCTTATGCTAAATCACCATACTGATTCGCAGTAATATGTGAATGGATTAAGACTGATATGTCCACGGTTATCTTTAATTACCGTGGTATCAGACTTATGTACCATTGCCATTTTCTGGCAATGCCATTCCACCCTATGGCCTATCATGTGGTAATCGTACCAGCAATCACCAAACTGTCCCCTTCCACGAAAGAAATGGTATAATGTGTCATTGGTATTCGGATTCCAAACAGTAAACTTTTTGCAAGTACCATCTCCTCCAAGTGATATTGCAGAGCAAAATAGGATAATTAATAATATGAATTTCATTTAGTATCTCCTTTGCCAAATATAGCAATTAAATAAGAACGTGGAGTCTCTTGGCCGCACGGGTGAACGCCGTGTACTTCAGTTTGTTGCGCTCGATTACGTCCTGGTTCAGGTTCATGTCGCGCTCCACGACGAAGACATTCTGCACAGTTGTGCCCTGGGCCTCGTGCGTGGTCATCGCGTAGATGTAGTCAACCCACAGATAGTAGCGGCGGAGGTCGTTGTACGGGGCCCAGGCCTCCTTCTTGGTGTACAGGTGGCCCTTCCCGTCATGACCCGGCTCCTTCTCTCGCTCCTTGCACTCCGCTGCCTTCTCGGTCAGCAGGATGTTGTACTTCTCGATGGAAGTCTTCTTCAAGATGTACGCGATTGTGGTCGTACGGTTCTTCGGCAGGGCGCGGAAGTTACATACGGTAACCTTGTAGCACTCCAGTTCGTACCTGGGGTCGGTATCTTCCTCGACATCGAGAATCTTCAGGCGCTCCTCCATGGAATACACCGGGTAGAACACGTCCTTCTTTCCCGGGACAGGCCGGCGGAACGCGATTGCCGTGCGGACTTCCTCGCCCTCGGCATATTCAGCCTCCATGTCCGGGTAGATACGCTTCCTGACCTTGGCGTTGATTGCGTCGACCGAGATGTTCCGCCAAGCCACGGCCATGCAGTGGTCGGTGTCCTTCTTGTATTCCTCAGACAGAAAGCATTCGTACATGGTTTCCATGAACTCGCGACGGTTATCGTAGAACCTGACCCCGTCGCCTTCCTCAGTAAGGGAATCGACATATTCGAACTTGTCGCCTTCCGAAGTCATGTCCTCGCGCATGCCGGTGACCAGCTTCAGGATAGGGTTGTCGAGCGCAGTCCTCATGACCTTCGTCAGCTCGAACCACAGCGGAAGCTGGAAGACCATGGACTCGCTCATGCCGAGCTGCTTATCGGAAACAGGGGGAAGCTGGCACGGGTCACCGATGTAGATTACCTTCGGACGGCTGTGCTCGAGAAGGTCATACTCGATTTCCTGTATCAACTGTAACGGGACCATCGACGCTTCGTCGACGATAATCAGGTCGTAGTCCTTCAGCTTGGACTGGGCACCCGGCTCGCGGACCAGTTTAGCGCCACGGTCGTCCTCGTCCTTCACGGTGAGCCCTTCCAGGGAGTAGATGGTACGGTCGAACTCGCGCCCGGTGTTCCTGGAAATGACTTCGACGGCCTTGTTGGTGGTCGCCGTGCAGATATACTCGAAAAACTTGGCCTTGTCCAGCTCCGCCAAAAGCACATTAACGAGAGAGGTCTTGCCGGTACCGGCTGGTCCGCGGAGTACCATTTCCCGGTTGGGGCCCTCGATAAAGTCGTGCATGTACTGTAATGCCTCTTTCTGGTCGTCCGTAAGCTGGTCTTTGGTAAGTAATTTCACGATAGGTTCCTGCAAAAGTGTCCATACAAATATAGCAAAAGATACATAAACTTGCAATTCGAGGACACGTTTTATGACCGAACTGAACGAAAGACAGAAGAAATTCATCGGGGCGGTGCTCGCCAGGAAGACAGATGACAACAAGCCCATCCTAGAGGCAGTACTCAAGTCGTACGCCATCAACGAGGGCATCGTGGACTTTGCCAAGAAATTCGCCGGGAAGACCAAGGCTGCCGCCGGTAAGGCTCTGAACAAGGCAAAGGACGCTACCTCGGTTGAAATGGAGCCTATCCCGGAAAAGAAGTCCATTCCTGACTATGCGGCTCTCAGGAGAGCTATGATGTTTGAAGCGGACTGCTGGGACAGGGACCTCACCAAGTTCTACCAGAACTGCGAACTCGTCCAGTACTACCTGTCGAACTACGGCATCCGCGACTTCAACGCGATTGTAGGTTCTGAGGCGTTCAAGAAGGCCGTCGAGGCCGGAAAGACCCTGGACAAGATGCGAGTGAACCCGCTTGCCAAGGATGACGCCCGCCGCAGGAACATGCATGAATGCCTGGAGAGGTTCTACGAAGGCGACGCCCGTGTACTCATCGAGGGTATCATGTCGGACTTCGACGAGAGCGAGACCGTCACAATCGGACTCGTCCCGATGTTCGAGGCACGTGAGGACAACATCGGTTCGTTCCGCGAGGCCATGGCCGGCATCGCCAACTTCATCCGCAGGCACGGGTACTACCCGTGGGGCAAGTTCCTGAAGGAAAACCAGATGCTCCTCGCCAGGGCGCACCGGTTCGACCAGACGGAATACCCGGAAGCCCCGGAACGTCCATGCGGAAAACTGGCCGCCGACATCATAAAGGCGTACAGTTCCGGGTCATCGGAAGACTAGATAATTTCTGTTTCGATGGAATTGATGATGCCGAGGGAGATTGCTTCCTCGGCATTTACGTACGTATCGCTGGCTAGCATGTGCTCGATGGTTGCCTGGTCCAGGCCGACTTTGGCCATCAATTCGCGGAACACCCCGTCGCTCAGCGACAGCTCGTCGTGCATCTTCTGCAGTTCAACTGCCGTCAGCGTCCTGCCGTCATCGGCACCTTCGAACCTACTGGCGTGGAACATCAGCCTTGAGTGTGGATAGATTGTGCGGGTGTCGCCGGTACATACGATGTAAGCGGCCATGGAGTAGGCCTTGCCGGAAACCACGGTATGGATGGGGCAATCCCTGTTCTTCGCAATCCGGAGGGCGTCGATTATCCGAAGACCCTCCTCTATGTCCCCGCCTTCGCTGGACACGATAACGATGATTTCGCCCGGGATTTTTGCGACTCTGTTAAGATTAAGGATAAATTTCTCGGAGGTTTCCTCCGAGATTTCTCCCGTAAGTCGGATTATTCGCTCCGCAGTACTCTCCCGGGCGAAATCTTCGCCATCGTCTGTTTCGTCCATATTTGAAGATTATACTAACGGGCTTCCGGCACGGACTCCGGTTGTATGTTGGCTTCCTGTTGATATATTGTTGATATATTGTTGATAACGACTCATTCCCCCGGAAAAGTGCATAAAAAGCGAAGAAACTCCCCCGGAAAAGTGTCACGAATAATTGAAAAATATTTTTTACTCCAGGTTGGAATACAATGAAAATTTTCTTTTTTCGTGTTTTTCGCGCTTTTGCCCTGGACATTCGCTAAACTTGAGGTATATTTGGAAACGTGGGGCGAACCCACGCGACCAGGTCGCAAAGTGAACACATTCAGAAGGATGCTCATGAGCAAGCAGACGGCACGCGCCGATGAATTCGAACAGGGCTTCCGCGGGGCGGAAATCATCCGCACCAGGAAGGGGAAACCAATCTACGCACGCACGGAAGGACAGCAGGCCCTCGTCGATGCGATTTCAGCCAACGACATCATTTTTGTAAACGGACCGTCAGGCACCGGAAAGACCGCCATAGCCACCTGGCTTGGCATCGCCGGCATTGACGCCGGGGTTTACGAGCGCCTTGTCCTGACGCGCCCGGTAGTTACATCGGGCGAGGAACTGGGGTTCCTACCGGGAACTATGGACGAGAAGGTCGCCCCGTATATGCAGCCCCTCTATGACGCGATATCGCTAATCAAGGGCGGCAGGGACGAGAAGCTGTCCGAACCGGAACAGCTACCGCAGATGCTTTCCGCAAAGGAAAAGAAACGCCTCCGTGCCGAACGGAAGGACGAGGACGCCCGCGAGCGCAAGTCCTTCTACGACCTCGTGCAGGTCTGCCCTCTGGCCTACATCCGCGGTTCGACTCTGGCCAACAGCTTCATCGTGTGCGACGAGTTCCAGAACGTGACCGTATCCCAGATGAAGACGATGCTCACAAGGCTCGGACGAAACTCCAAGATGGTCATCTGCGGCGACAGCCAGCAGTGCGACCTGCCGTCCAAGGTGACCTCCGGGTTCACCCACGCAATCGAACTGCTGAGGGGAGTCCGCCGCGTCGGGTTCGTCGAACTCGATGTCGAGGACATCATCAGGCACAAGCTCATCAAGGACATCATCCTCCGGTACGAGCGGCCGGAACTGCAGCACCTGTCCTCCCCGGAAGAGGAGGCCAAGGACTACATGAACAAGACGCACTTCCCTGGCTGGAACCCGGAAGAGGACGGGGTTGACTTCTCCGAGGACTACCTGGAAGACGAGCCGACACAGGAAGACATAGACGCCGAGAACGAACGCTTCGCGGAAGACTGGCGTCAGTCCCACGCGTCGTAGGAATGTAAGCATTAAATAAGGGGCCGTTCAGCGATGGACGGCCCTTTCAATATGCCGCCACGGCTATAAACTGGATAACATAGAAGGACAGGGTTTTTCAAGATGGACCTCTCGCAATTTACATCGTATATCCAGTTGTTCTCATCTTTCCTGGTGGCACTTACAGGCGCTGTAGTCGCCGTAGGTGCGGTCATACGACCGGTGAGGAAGTGGATTGTCGGTATTCTGAGCAAGGAGAAGGAATACAAGAATCTCGCAAGCTCCGTGGACGACGTGAAGCAGACACTCTCCGCCGAGATGGCTGAACAGAAGCTGATGAAGGAAGCATACATCTGCCTCACCAGGAACGCACTCACCGAAATTTGGCACCGCGCAGAAGAACAAGGATACATATGCGACTGGGACCGCGAGAACTTTGAACGGATGTACGCGGCATACTCCGCACTGGGCGGAAACTCATACATACACGAGGCGCATGCCCAGATACTGAAGCTCCCATCAAAACCCAAGAAGCCAAGGAAGACCACGAAGAAAACCAAGAGGTAGCGCATGCCGAGAACCCCCTTCGACAAGGTAACGCCGGAGTACAGAAGCGCCGTCGTCCCGGGCAACCACTGGATGTCCGTGTGCCACCCATACTTCATCCCCAACCAGCCGCCTCCGCCACCTTGCGGATGCTGCCCACCGCCACCCCCGGTCATTCCCGTTCCGCCCCCTTGCGGATGCAAGGGTCCACTGCTGGACAAGGCACCGGCCCCGTGCGGATTCATCGAGGGAAAACGTCCCAAGCCAGTCATTTCCCCATTAGGCCATGCCGTCCCAGGTTCCCCCGAGGCGATGCCGGTACGTCCGGCAGAAGCAGGCAAGAGGAACCCGCTTGATTACGACGGTCTCCGTACAGCCCCGCACCCGTACATCTACTGGCTTGCCAAGCGCGAGGTCAATGTCGAAGCAGGTGACAATGTCGATGTGTCGCTGTCTGTCGACAAGGTAACCGGCGACAAGACCTACACCGTATCGTCGCACACGCCTGAAGAAGAAATGAAGCGTCTTGCCAAGATAGAGCAGAACCTTGCCGCACAGCTCGAAGAGGTCCGCCGCATCAAGGCCAACATGCTCACCGTTTCCGAGGACGACACCGAGGACGGCAACGGAATCGTGTTCAAGGAAGGCATGGAAGACGAGTCCACGTAATCTTCGTTTTAACGCAAATTTAGCACGACGCCGGGGTTTCCCGGCGTCATTTTTAGTGCCAGTGAGCATAAACTACAGGTCATGAAACACTGTGACTGCATGCCGCCTCCTCCGATACCCCATAAGGGCCCGTCGGAGTACATCCCGTCCAGGACATACCCGGACCCGTTCGTCAACATGGTCCCGGGCTACGTGCCCATGCACAGGGCAGGCTGCTGTGGCCCGTTCGTTCCAGTATGTCCCTGTCCGCCTCCGCCACCGCCTCCCGACCCGCAGCCGGAATGGGGTTGCCCGCCGAAAATATACAGGAACCCTCCTGAAATCGAGGTAAAGGCCGGCGAGCATATCACCGTCGACAAGGAAATTGGAAAAGACAACGTCCTAGCGACATACACGGTCAATTCCGTACAGTGGCCAGTCAAGATAGACGAGGCGTCCGAGGACGTACTCTACGGAGACGGCACACCGGAAAATCCGCTTGGTGTCTATGACTTCGTCGGTGCAACCGCTTCGTCAGATGGCAAACCGGGTACCGTGCCCGCTCCAGCCAAGAACGAACGCGACAATTTCCTTCGTGGAGACGGTACATGGTCCCCGATAGTAATCCCGGAACAGGTACAGAGCGACTGGACAGAGGAATCGGAGCTATCGCCGGCATTCATCAGGAACAAGCCGGATATCAAGTCGATGATATCGAGGGCCGTCTCCACGGAACGTGACAGGGCAACTGAAGCCGAATCGGAGCTCCATACGGAAATCGTTACCGAAACCGAACGGGCAATCTCTGGTGAAGCTGCCGCGACTACCGAGGTAAAGGCTGGCGAGAACGCTACCGTAACAGAAGAAACTGCAGCAGACGGTCACAAAATCTATACGGTGAATGCCGACGGCAAGCCACAGGTCCAGGCTGACTGGGCGCAGGATGACGAAACCAAGGTCGACTACATCAAGAATCGTCCTGACATTGAGGCAATGATAGAGTCCGCCGTGTCGACTGAACGTGACAGGGCTACCGAAGCGGAAGCAACTCTCCATACGGAAATCGTTGCCGAGACTGAACGGGCGACCGAGGCTGAAACCAATCTCCATACGGAAATCGTTGCCGAAACCGAACGGGCAATCGAGGTTGAAACCAATCTCCATACAGAAATCGGTACCGAGACTGAACGGGCAATCGCCGGTGAAGCTGCCGCGACTACCGAGGTAGCTGCCGGAAACAATGTGACCGTAGATAATTCAGTTGCTGCGGACGGACACAACATTTACACAGTAACAGTTAACGAATGCAGTGCGGCCATGATGGACGCATGGCTGGATGAGGTTGGATAATGTCAGAAATCAAGTATATGGCGGGAAAAGAAGGTATCCAGGAGCTTTGGCGGAGAATCAAGGCAGAAATTGTCAAGTTTACTGCATTCCAGAAGGCCGAACCTGCTGCCGACGGAACACCAGATATCGCTCTGGCCGACCGGAAGACCAATATCATCTACTTGGTCCCGATAAGCGGTTCGGCCGACCCGGACCACTACATGGAATGGATTTGGTCCGTCCCAGAGTCAGCTGACCCTGAATGGGCGTGTATCGGCGATACGTCGACCGATGTACCTAAATATGTCGATGTGCCCGGTACCGTAACCGGTACCACACTGACCGCGACGCTTACACACAACAGGTATGCCAAACTAACTGTCGATAACACGATTACCGACATAGTAATCAATTTGCCCGCAGAAGATTTGCCGAAGGTCGGCTGGTTTAAGTTCGAATTCACCCTACCGGAAGATACCGAATTGGAAAGCGTCCACGTTCTGGATGCCTCAGGCAACGACTGCCTGGTGTTCGCTCCCATGAGCTGGCCGGGACTGGTCACCTACCAGGGCGAGGTGACCGACCAGATTGCGAAGATTATAGGGTTCTCCCCGGAAGTGCCTGACACCTACGGAAATAACTTATGCACCGAGACCGGTGCGAACATAGTAACCGGTGACGGCAAAGTGCTCCAGTACCGGATAGTAGAAGATTAACAAGAGGGATAGGAAAATGGCTATCAACAACCAAGACAAGACAGAAATTCACAACCTTCCAGAAGTTACGACCCTCCAGCCAGGTATGATGGTGGCCGTTGACAGTGAGCCGACCGGTTCCAAGAGCTTCAACCTGACTACAGCGCTTGAAGGAAAGGTTGACACGCCGACCACTACTCCAGCAGAAGGTCAAGTGCTGACATTTAATGGTTCCGACAACACTTGGGCAAATCCGCCAGAGGGCGTCTACGTGCTGAAGTACAGCGAAGTTACTAACCTTGATGATGTAGATATTGATAAAGCGACAACTATTCCTACATTCATTTTGATTGACTCTAAACAGATACTTGTAATAGGAAATGGTTCATCTGGTACAACTATTACTGTAAATGCGGGCACAATTATGCGTCTAGAGGAAGTAGGGGAACCTGATGATGCCGGAAAACCCAAGTTACTTACATTCGTTAATGATTATGGTAAGTCAGCTACAGGCGGCACATATATGACTTATGGAAACTACTTTGTTCGATTAGTAGTGTCCAAGAGCATGTATGGAGGAGTTAGTAAGAAATTTGGGGTATCTGCTGATATTTGGAATTCTAATCTATTTAGGTCACAGCAAATTCCTGTTGTAAAGAAATATGATAACGCAAGAGGTCCTGCTGAATCAAGTGGTAATCTTAACGGAGATGCAAATTCATTGATTGTCTCTTTTGAAGATGCCGGAAGCAATAAGAGAAGACAGTTACTACCGCCAGCTGAATTAGCATCTCACGATTTCTCTTCTGATACAACACCAGAGCAGATTCAGTTCATGGGCTGGGACGCTACATCGAACCGTGCTGGTTATAAAGAACTTATTACGGCAAATTCCAACATAGAGGATGACCAGATTCCATTGCAGACGCCTACGGTAAGCATTACGAAAATGAATATTGGCAACCCGGCGTCTCTTGAAGAAGACCAGGTAGTTCCTCTTATAACCACAACCGTTAAAGATACGTCCGGTACATCGTCCACTATTGACGGGTACTTAATTCCAAGAATTCCGTCTATACAAGGTGAAAAGGTATATTTACAATATTATTGGGAAGGGCAGAAAGGGCATCTTGACTGGGCCAAGATTGATGCCATGTCAGACTTGGTTCTCGTAACAGGGGAAACCGGCACAGAAAAGGCGGCCAACTGCCAGGCAATCATAGATGCCGGAAAACTGCCTATTTACAATGCAGCATGGAAAGATAACGGTGTGTCCTATAACCAAGTGCTTGTATATCAATGCTCCGATGACAATAATTTCTATTTCATGGGATGCTATCCGACATACTTCGTTAACGGCACATTTAAATTTAGGGCAGATACAAACGATATCCAGATTGGGTTGTGGCATTTCGATAAAACCTCATTTAGCAATGGCTATACCGTCAGAACAATCGATGACCTGCTTGTAAACTCAGCGCCGATTTCTAGTACAACGTCATCGGCAACTATATCGAATAACCGACTCACCATAATTGGTTCTTCATATACAAACAATCAAAGCACATATACTGTGCAAATAAATAGCACCGGATATGCAACTAATGCCGCGTTCGAAATAAATCCAAATGTCAATATGACATTGACAGTGGAACGACGAACCGCCGCTGGTACCACTACTCTGAAGTACAGTGCCGCAGCAGGAAATCAGCTCGAGGCGGGCAAATACTACCAGGTCACAGCGGTGGGCAACTGCTGGACATTGGCTGAATTCTCTGCAACGTAGGAGACTAGTAACATGATTCTGACTCACCATGGGATAAATGCTTTAGAGTTACATACTGACCCACACCACTATTCATCGGTGACCATTAACGGGAAAACTTACAAGACACTTGTGATGGGTAATTACGAAGTGATGGTAGAGAACCTAGCCGATGATACCTTCGGTGGAACATGGTATAAGCAAGATGAAGCAACGTATAGTGATGTGGGTAAACTCTACACATGGGCAGAAGCCTCTGCTATTTCTGTCGATGGGTGGCATTGTCCAACAAAGGCCGAGTGGGCAGAGATAAAAGAAAATGATTATAACGGAGTTGGCCTGAAGTCCGTGGAAATGTGGAGTGCTCATCCCGGAACAAATAGCACTGGATTCAATGCATTACCAGCAGGATATGGATATCATTATAAAGCACAAGATATATGGGGATTCAGTTCCAGAAATTCAGCAACCAATTTCTGGGTAAGTGATATGCAATCTGGCACATATAAGTATGAAGTAGTAAATTTAACAAATCTAAATGATACTTCATATTTCGGGGGAATTCCGTCTGAGTATATCACTGGGAATCAGGTTTATTATTATTCCGTAAGACTAGCACGCGCGGTATAGATAATCCCATCGTAATTAGTCATTCGACCGTCCTAGTACGGTCGTTTTTGCATTATATCCGCAGCAGTAAATATATAAACTATGGGAAAACGTGTTTCCGCCACGTAGACCTATATGCAAGGATGATGCTATGAGCAAGAAAATTCGTCTGGGTTACGACATTCTATCCAAGAGGGCCACCGAGACCGAGTCCGGTGTCAACATCGACGAGGCACTCAAGAAGATTACTAGCTATAAGAAAGTTCCTGGTACCGGTGACGACAATCATCCGGATGAACCTCGTCCCAGTACCAAGGTCATTTATATCGTCAAGGTAGACGGAGCAAGCCAGCCAGACATTTACAAGGAATGGATATGGAACCAGCCAGTAGACGGCGTCGGCAACTGGGAATGCATTGGCGGAACTTCGGATGACGCTAACTCGTGGAAACGTTGGTCCGAGACTCGTGGTAGTACTGGCGAAGGCGAGTCTGTATATCTAGGCGTAAATGATGTTGCTAATCGAGATGAGACCTATGTACTAGGTAAGAATAATACCACCGTAGTCAATGACAATACAGACTATACTAATACGGATATTGTAGGTGTTGGTTCTGATAATACTGCTACTAATGCGGCCAACGCTTACCAAATCGGCAGGGAAAACACCGTTACCGGAAACAACCTGGCCAACAAAGACCAGTACCCGCATAGCATGGCGATGAACCTTGGCCGAAATAACGCGATTACCGGAGAAGGTGTCAACATCGGTAAAGACAACGTAGCATCCACTTTTGGTATCAATATCGGCCAGCGGAACCAGGCAACTAATGCTAGCGTAGCTATTGGCGAGGATGTCGATTCATACAGTGGTTCAATAAGTATTGGACACGGTAAACCATCCAGTGGTTCTACTATGCTGTCTATGCTGGCAATGACCGTCGACGGCGAAGAGATACCGGCTCAAAAAGTTAAGCTGGATTTGACCGAATATACTTACTATGAATCCGCAGCAGTATTCAAAACTGCGTCAAACACATATGAATGGGGTGAGATAAACGACTTCTCTACACGTATAGTCATTTTTGTCAACGAAACATTGAATACATATCTAGTTGGCGGAAATACCTGTACCTATGAAACTGTTACTGGTTATTTTGATGAAAATGGCAGCTTTATCTCATCGACTGACCCGGAGCATGATGTAAAGACCTATAGACGCATATTTTCAACCAATGATGTTTCGTTAAATCCGTTATTCTATTGTTCAATGCATCCCGATGATGGTACTATGGTTCAAGTACCTGGCTATGTGCGCAAAACAGATACTCAGCCAGCTACTGGAACCGTACTAGATTCCGCGGGATTTTCCGAGTTATCGGCTAGGATGTCAATAAATGATAATAGCTATGATAATATCAATGTACATACGGATGATTTAGCCGCACCGGCAATGAAATGTTATTATGGCGGTACTAACAGACCGTTCTATACACAATATTCTGTGTATGGATATAGGGACGACAACAACAACTTCATTCCGTATAACGATGTAACCAAATACAAATCCAATGCATTTACCTGGGAAACAATTTCAGCAGATGATTTGCATACAAGTGTACTGGACCCAGCGGTAGTTGGATACGAAACCCCCAAAACAATAAGCCGAAATGACTCTATTGCTATCGGAAAATCCATGGAAGCCGATACATCATCATTCGGTATCGGCATTGGTACACTGTACCCACAGGTTATGTATGAAAGAGAATCTGATGCAGGTTGGTGGATAGGTTACACGGATACAAGGTATCAAACATTAACCATCAGCCAAGTGGATGGAAGCGTTGCACGGAGTGGCTGGATAACATATAATCGTGTTTGGTTTAATTCCAAGGTTGACGACGTGTCATGGAGTGTAAGCGCTCCATCTCGCACGGTAATGGGTAACAGCATTGCTATAGTCAATACCGGGTCAAGTTCGTCATACCATAACTATCTCTCAGGCGCATCTGTCGGTATAGGCAACGGTCTGAAACTAACCGACAACTCATTTGGATTTGGAAACAACATTGAAGGTGATAATAATAGCGTACTAGTTGGTGCAAACCTTACCGCGCAAGTAGGAGGCAGTACACTTGTTGGACGTGATATATCGGTAAAAATCGGTGATTCAGACAATGATGGCGGAAGCATAAATGGCGAATATGATGGTGGGCTAGTTGCATTCGGTATGTCTATAGCGCCGTCACCTGGGTCTGTTACGGTGGGACGGTCTGGCGTGACTACCGGACGTGGTTCCATTGCTGTTGGCGCGAATGGCATATCCGCTACGCGAGGTAGCGTCGTATATGGACGTAATTCAGTGTCTGCCGAAGGACAAGCTACTGCCATTGGTACGGATGGAATTAGTGCAAAAAATGCATCCATTACCGTTGGGCTAGATGGCATTAGCGCGGAAGATGGTTCCGCTGTGTTTGGTAGTAATGGGATATCAGCATATTCTGGCAGCATATCCATTGGACGAGACGGAAATTCGGCTAGAAGTGGGTCACTTGCACTTGGATTTAGAAACCAGGTAGAAAACGGTTCTACGTCGGTTGGCGCTCAGTCTGTTGCGCGGTCTGGTGCATTTACGTTCGGCCGTGGAATGACCGCCGAATCTGCCGGTATTTCCATTGGAACTACCGGCGGAAGTCAAGCCGCTGGAGGCCGTAGTGCGCAAGGTGAGATTGTCAAGTACAAGAATCCAGATAACATTTATGTCCCGATAAAGGGAAGTATTCGTGTAAAGTCCGGATATTCCATCGACCATGTACGCGTATTTAGAAATGTGTCATATAACGGCACGACATACGACTATGCGGTTCTTGGTATTGATAGCGGTTATTACAATTCAAACTCTACGGTGTATTTATATAAGAATGGCACTGAGGTTACTAGCGTATATAGAACTGATATACGCAATGCCTTTAGTACATCTTCCGAAGAATATTGGCGCATCAAAAATGGGTCAACCTATTCTTTTGTTCGCTTCGTTGCAGAAAAGACCTATAACGAATTAGGCAATCTTAAAAACCTAAAAGAATACCTTGAGATAAACCCTAGAACATTTACACAAAATGAACAAGTATATGTATATGCCGACGGGTTCAACTATCCAACTACGGGGCTTACATCTAATAACTGGATACCATTATCTTCATGCACATTTGACGTGTATGATTACTGGAGCGGCGTAATGCTTGGCTATGACGCAGATGGTTGGAATAAGTTAACCGCATCTGGTGGATATAACAAGGGTATAGCTATTGGTGCAAATGCGCATGCGGAAGGCTGTTCATTTGCTATGGCTCCAAACTATGATGTGATGGATTCTAGCACTACCGTAAGCATTGGCAATAAGTTGTATGCCTCACCAAATGGATTACCAACGAGTCTTTTGTATGATATTTATTATAATGGCAACAGTATATCCGCCAATGGATATTCTGCTGCAATCGGTCTAGAGAGCATTACGGCTACAGGGCATTCATTTGCTCTGGGTAATCAATCCTTGCGGGCATACGGGCACTCTACTGCGATTGGTACAGATGGCGTATATGCGGATAGATATTCATTGTCTATTGGTTGTAAAACCAACGACGCGTACAATTATTCTTTTGCAATAGGTCAAAATAGCAATTTTGCTACCGGCTATTCCTTTGCTATAGGAAACAATTCAAATACTGCGTCTGGATATTCTCTTGCAATAGGTACCAATTCAAACCAGGCCAGGGACTATAGTCTAGCCATAGGTGATGGAAACAACGCGGAAACATATAGTAGCGTTTTTGGATATAATAGCAAGGCGTACCACAGTTCTTTTGTGCTAGGGAAATATGCATCGGCGTTTGATTATTCTACATCTATTGGTATCAATACGAAAGCGTATAATAGCTCTACTGCGATTGGCGATGGTATCGAAGCATATGACTCATCATTTGGTTTTGGCCGGTGGGGCACAGTGAAAAATTACTCAGTGTCTATTGGTGAAAGCAACTATGTAGAGCATTATGCATTGGCGATGGGTCGATGGAATAATTCAGATAATCGCAGTGTCGCTGTTGGCGATAATAACCAGTCATCACAGTATGCTGTTGCCATGGGTAGGGAGAATAATGCTCGTGGCGAAAACGTTGCAATAGGTATACGGAATAGTGTCAACAATGATTCGTATTCTGGTTCCCATGGCATAGCTATTGGCGAAGGCAATACTAGCCAAGTAGGTGGTTACAACATATCATTCGGGTTGAACAATGCGGCATCTCAAGAAGCCGTTTCCATCGGAACTAGCAATACCGTTCACGGTTGGTCTATCGCACTCGGTCGCAGCAACACTTCTTATGACGGTCCCGGTGGTCACGCTACGATGATTGGACAGTACAACACCTCTACATCTAACCAGGAAATCATTCATAAAGAGTTCCAAGGTGACTTCATCCCTGGCGTTCCGTATGAACCTACTGAAATTGAGCTGGCTCAGGTAAGTCAATATCGCACCGCAGTACACAATGTGCTAGCCACCGGGTTGACCTCTTCTGAACTTGCCATATTCGATAGTTACTATTCTCAATATGAAGACTGGGGTCTTGGAAGGACTGATAATTATCCGTCTGCAAGTCAGGAAATGATTGATATATCGAACCACTTTAAAACTATGCCCCCATATAGTCTAACAACTGAAGATAAAGCGACTGCAGTAGACCTCTTTAGTGGCACTCCACCATTTGATGACTGGGAAGCTATGAAGTCTCTCTACCTCAGTATATTTGAGATAGCTTCTAAATATGACTCGAGTGTGACTAATGCCTTCATTCAAGGGCTTAGAAACACTAATTCCGAGGAAGAATTAGCATCATTCTTAAATAATCATCCAGAGATGAATGTGCCTGTCATGAAATTGCAAGAGTCCGCATTTTATGAAGGTGAGCCGATTCAGGGAAAACTAACTGAAGAGCAGTATAATATCTTCGAGTCGAATAACTATTCTCTAAGCAACCTTTTGAGGCAGATACGAAGAAAGATAGACACTAGTTCGGAAGGACACTATGAGACCATTGATGAAGATGTTGTATGCAATAGCTTCCTTGTCGGAAGCAACAACAAATCTAACCACTATAACTCTATCTTGATAGGGGCCCTCAACGAGTCACAGGCTCCGCAAGTTCAGCCAGACCCCACATATCATACAACCGATGACGACGGTTTCATGATAGCTGTCGGCTACAGAAATGTCGTTGGTAGAAACTACGACATGGCCTTTGGCTATCTGTCTAAGGCGATTGGTGGCGAGAACGTCGCACTGCAGCATTCCGAGGCTAAGGGATATAGAAACTTCGCCGCATTCGATTCTAGTATAGAAGGTACCGGTAATATATCGGTTATGGAATCCAATGCAAATATAACTCTTTCCGAATCGGCCAAAGCAGTGACCAGCTCTGTGCTTCACAACACGCTTCTTAATACTAAAGTCAATGTTGACGGCAATAATTGGTATTCGTCAAGTACTGGCACATATGTGGTTCTCAAGAACATCATGGCCAACTGCAAGCTGGATGGGAATATGTATGATGACCCACAGAGCAAGGCGTGCGGTCTATACGCCTACTCAGTTGGGTACAATATCATGTCGAACCTCTATAGAGGACGCATAGATTCGTATTCCATATGGGATAACGTTCTCATTGGAAATGACACCCAGAATTCCGCGTCATATGACTATGAATATGCAAGATATGACGTCAATAATACGCAATCGTTCTCGAGAAACTTTATCTTCCGTCCACGTGGAGGAAGTCGGAATTATTCAACCGGTGAAACCTTTAATGGTGGCATACATATAACCGACGCACTCGCGTTTGATGAGAACGTATTATTCTTGTCATCTATAGACATACCGAAGCCTACTGGTGAAGATGAATCTTACAAGTATATGTATGTAAGTAATAACTTCTTGATGCATTCTCGCTTAATCGGTAATCCGAAGGCGGTCGTTGACAATGTACTCTTCGGTGATTCCATACTTTCGGCTGATTACGTTAGAACCGGTACAACTGCCATATCCAATAACTTCTTGCTCAATTCACATCTCAGGGCGACTGCGTATGGACACCGTGATAACAGTAAACGCGGTATATTGAATACCAACTTCCTTATTGGCACGGATGCCGTAGACGTTGAGGCTACATTCAGTTTCACCGACAGGGGCGGAAAGGCTGAACAGCCAAAGTACTTCTTGTTGCATAGAACATTCCGTTGTGCAAACTTCGGCGATAACGACATGTCGTTCGCTAATGATACATTTGTGCAAGGCAGCTCTAACTCTATATCCTGTATCACGCACTCTTCCATATTCGGTAACCGGAATAAAGTAAGTGGAACCGACGATTATATCCAATATATTGAGGAGCATGACTGGATTAGTAACGGCATCAATTCGCTTCACGTGATGGGTGACGATAACTATGTATTCTACAAGCGTCCTGACAACGCGTCCTACTACTGGGATTATTTATCACGTACATGCATATTAGGTGCTAATAATACTGTAATTGGCGATGCGCTTGGCGCAAATACCATAATAGGCGACTATAATGACATAGATGACTATTATCCTCTGCTAACCGAAAACGAACTCATAGCAAAACAGAATCAACTGGCGACAACAAGCTATTACAGCCTATCCGAAAATGCTGTCTATTACACGTTGACAAATGGTCAAAAGACACCCATTACAACCAATAGTCAAATAAGTACCAATAGCTTCGTATCGGGTGATAGGATAGCAAGCGAATATTCGAGCACAGCAACCGAAATACAATGGAGTGAGTTTGCATCTAGATATAACAATGGTACTCTGGCAAAGGGATACTATAAAATTACCGGTACAATAAATGTAAACTTGCTGACAGCTACTCTTTATAAGGGTACGTATCGACCGTATCATGCCATCATCACGATGACAGATGGCGTTGTGGCAAGCCATAGTGATTATGCGCAGAATAGAAGCGACGCACACGGTACCACGAAAAACATATTGATTGGTAGTCATAACCGCATACGTTCTCAGATACATGCATATGCCCTTATCGGTAGCGACAACGAAGTTCTAAATACCCACGCCGGTAGCACAGAAAATCAATACAATGTTAAATACGGAATAGGAAACGGCTTCTTGCAGGGTAATAACAACTATGCTGAAGACGGTTCCAACATTATCTTGATGGGTAACGGAAATACTGGTTACGGACACAACGCAGTCGCCATCGGTTGCCAGCTAAAATCGAACCAGTGGCAGACCGTTATCGGCAAGTACAACCAGCCGGTCGATGGGCCTGACAGGCTGACTTCCGCAGATGACCCGTCTCAGTCGAATAAGGCACTGTTCATCGTCGGTAATGGTTATTCTACCAAGGATGACCGCGATTGGCAAGATGAACAATTCATCACTCGTTCCAATGCCATGGTGGTGTACGCAAACGGAGACACTGTGTTCAGCGGAAACGTCAACTCGACCAACTTGCCGCCTGCACCGTCGACCGATGGCCGTTATGCGCTCAACTGCATTGTCACGAACGGCGTCCCGTCGTACAGCTGGGTTCCAGTTGGGACGGTAACGGTATAGTTTCAGAGGGACATTCACCCGAAGGTATTCTTATGAAGATTTCAGTAGCACTGACCAACCATAACCAGCATGCCTTGGTCAAGGAGACCATAGAGCTGCTACTGTCGGCGGCGACAAAGCCGTCGCACATTTACGTGCTTTCAGACGGGAAACCGTACTGGGACTTCACGAAAAATCCAAAGATTGTTCCCCTGAACAACACCGGGCACTTCACCGGGAGATGCGGGAACCGCAACTCGGTAATCTCCCCGTTCCTTGACTCGGACGACGACGCCCTCGTATTCATGGACGGCGACTGCTTCCCGGACAGCCCGGACTTCCTGGACAAGTATGCCCTGCTCCTTGAGAACCACGACCTCGTGTTCGGAACTAGGCGTCATACCGACATCACCGGTCTGGAAATGCCCCCGTCCGACCTCCTCACGGCAAACATGGACCGGATGTACCACGGCGAAAAGCTGTCCTACACGGACCTCAGGCTCGTGTCGGGTGCCGTTGGCGCTTGGCGCGAATCCACCAACTTCAGCGAGAAGCTCGACCTGATGCTGACCGGCATGATTGGCTGGAGCTGCAACTTCGGTTTCTCCCGGAAGGGCCTGGAGAAGCTCCGGGAGTTCCAGAAGGATACCTACGGACTAGACGAGGGCATATTCGACTCTTGTGCGTTCCAGGACGGCTGGGGCTACGAGGACGTGGCGATGGGCATAGACGCCCTGTATGCCGGCCTGGACATCACCATCACCGACGGTGTCCGCGTAGGCCACCACTCGCACAACCGGTCGGACGGCCTGTTCGACCACGTAAAGGGCCGGCACGCCATCATGGAGCGTTACAGGAACCTGGAGAACTCAATCCGTTCCTGGGAGAACATCAAGCGGGCGGCAATCGTCGCATCCGCGTTCTTCACCGGAGGACTCATCACGGGGCTCGTCACATACGCAGTTGCCGTGCAGAATATGCTGGGCATGTAGATAAACTACTGACAACACAGGAAACGAGATGCCGACAGCGGCAGGAGGGCTTAGAAGATGGCCAGGTGCAACTGCGCCCCACACCCGTCATGCAACCCGTCCCCTACGGGACCGGCCCCGCTGAACTACAGCGGGAACCGTCAGGCACCGCACCCGTACGTATACTGGATGTCCCGGAGGACCGTCAACGTCGATGCCGGGAAGAATGTCGACGTCGAACTATGCACCGACGAGAAGACCGGTGACAAGACGTATACCGTGTCGGCCAAGACGGACCCTACGGTAACTACGCATCTTGCCAGGCTCGATGAGACCGTCGACCAGAAAGCAGACATCTCCTACGTCAATACCGAACTTGCGAAAAAGGCCAATAAGGCAGATGTCGCCCGTGCTCTGGCGAAGAAGGCTGATACTACCTATGTAAACACCGAACTAGCCAAGAAAGCCGACAAGACATACGTAAACACCGAGCTTGCTAAGAAGGCGGACAATAGTTACGTCAATACGGAGCTTGCCAAGAAGGCAGATACCGCCTACGTGAATACCGAGCTGGCAAAGAAGGCCAACACCTCCTATGTCAACACGGAACTGGCGAAGAAGGCCGATACAGCATACGTCAATACTGAATTGGCGAAGAAGGCCGATACAGCATACGTCAATACTGAGTTGGCGAAGAAGGCAGATATCTCCTACGTGAACACGGAACTCGCCAAGAAAGCGAACCAGTCCGACATGGAAGCTGCACTCGCCGTCAAAGTCGACAAGGAGCCAGGCAAGGGGCTTTCCACCAACGACTATACCGATGCAGACAAGGAAAAGCTAACCAACATCGTCTTGCGCCCAGCCGAGGAAGGCGGCAGCGAGATTTCCCTTGTGACGACCGGCGAAAAATTCACCTGGAATGCCAAGCAGGACCAGATAGATTATTACCTGGAAGGAGCCAGGGTAGACGATGGCACCCTGGTCATCACCCGTAACGACGGAACAGAGGTGACGTTTGCGGGTACTGGCGTAATCGACAATGTGGCCACTCCGGAGGGCGACCTGGAAATCATCGGCAAGCGGGTGACAATCCCACTGGCCACGGCTGTCCCGGGAAGCACCGGCGCATCCGGGCTTGTACAGGGAATATGTGAAGAATTTAACGAAAGTGGCCAGGTAACCGGGCCATAAACTACGCACGAAACGCGGAAACCAAGAGGGAATAACATGGCAAACGAAACATTATGGACTGGGTTTAACGGGCGCAAGCTGTTCGCTGAACGAGCCAAGAACGACGAAAAAGGACGCAGTCTCGCTTCCGCCATCGACAGGCAATACGTCTCCGATGCTACGGTGGACAGCAATACAGACACATTGACCATTACGGTCAACAACGACGGCAACTCCGCAGGTACTACCAGGAGCGTGACGTTCACCGGTCAGCAGAATACCATTGAGCATATATTTGTCGGCCCGGTGGCCGGCGGTAACGAGCTTGTGCCCGATGCCGACAAGAATGTCGAACTTCCAGTCGCCGGCGAATCCAGCGGTACTGCCTATGGCGGTCTTTTGTCCGATAGCCTCTCAGCAAAACTGCACGGCATCGAGGACGGTGCACAGGAAAACATCATTGAGGAAGTCCAGGTAAACGGCAGCGCACTTACCCCGGATGGCAACAAGGCAGTCAATGTCGTTATCCCGGTGACCGGCGTACAGCGTAACGGCACTGACCTTACTCCCGATGCCAACCATAAGGTCAACGTCGAAGTGCCTGTCCTCGGTATCCAAATCGAGGGCGACGCCAACCCGCTTACCCCGGATTCTACGACGAAAATAGTGGAGATTCCTCTTGCAACCGCTTCCGGAACCGGTGTCACCGGCAACTCTGGTGTCATTTCCGCTGGTGACCTGGCAGACCTCGAATACCTCGCCACTGCCAAGCCGACCGGCGCGTCCGCCAACAACCCGTTGATTACGCAGACAGACCTCCAGACCGCCATCGCCGACTTTGGCGGCTTCAGGGAAGTCCCGGGTGACCCGACGACCGGAGAACCTGTGCTTCCGTCCGGCGAGACGCCGTCTACCAAGATTGTCTACCTTGTCGAGGATTCGTCCGCAACCGGCGATGACAAGTTCAAGGAATGGATTTACGATTCTACCACCAGCAGCTGGAAGCTCATCGGCGATACCACGATGTCAATGTCCGGGTACGCCAAGATTCCGTCCAGCAAGACTGCCGGTAATATCGTAGAATTCACGTCGACCGATACACTGGCCGATTCCGGGAAGACTGTGGCCGACCTGGAGAACGTCGTGGAATCCGTTTCCATCGGTGCTGGCTCTGCCATTTCTCCGGCCAGCGGTTCAAAGAACGTAGTCATCCCTCTTGCAGCAAACAACAGCGGCACCGGTACTGACGGTGCCATGTCCGGCGCAGACAAGGTCAAGCTCGATGGAATCGAGGACGGAGCACAGGTCAACACTATTGCAACCGTAAGCATCAACGGCGGTACTCCGGTATCACCGGACGGAAACAAGAACATCGACTTGACCGTTTCCATTCCTGCGGCCAGCTCTGCTACGCCACAGATGGATGATGATACGGCATCCGCCGGTAGTTCAACCGATTACGCACGTGCGGACCACGTCCACCCGTCCGATACGGCCAAGGCTGACAAAGTCACAAGTGCAACTGACGGTAACCTGGCTGGCCTTGACGCAAACGGCAATCTCACCGATTCCGGTGTTGCTCCAGGCGATTTCCTTACCGGCGTCCAGCTAGAAGGCGCTCAAAGTGCACTGACCCCGTCGTCCGGTGTGGTCACTATCCCGAACGCGGTGGCTACCACTGGTCAGAATCCTACTAACGGTCTCATGACGTCGGCTCAGGCTACGGAACTCGACCAGATTGCCGCATGGACATGGTCTTATGCTCCGTTCACTGACCAAGGCGAAGGTACTGAGGCTACGGCAACGTTCCCGTTCACTGTGTCGTAAAATGAACTAATTTCGTAATGTACATGAGGAATTCCTGAATATGCCAGGTACTACCGAAACATTATGGACCGGGTTCAATGGCCGAAAGGTTGGTGCCGAACGGGCCATCAAGGACGAAAAGGGAAGGAACCTTGCCGACAGCATCGACAAGATTCCCTCCACCTATGTGTCCGGCGCTGCCCTGAGCAACAACAACAAGACGCTCACGCTGACGGTCACCGACCAGTCGGCCTCTCCTGCTACCACGACTACGGTCGCGCTCACTGACACGGGCGACGCTAACGTACAGTCGGATTGGGCGGAAACCGACACTAGCTCCGACTCATATATCGACAATAAGCCGGATATAATTATCCCGCTGGCAAGTGCAAACTACGCAGCCCCGGAATTTTTGACTGTATTAAGTACCCTTCCTTCTACTAGGGACCCCACAACAATCTACCTCGTGCCGGAAACGCTAACATGATTTTTAACGGTACTGACGGCAATACTCGCACCGGAGGACTCCGGGAGTTGCGCTTCGGCGACAAGCGCATCCGTGAAGGATATTTCGGGAATGACCGGATATTCTTCCAGCCGTACGTCAAGATTATGTTCTACTTCGACAGGACGAACATCAACCCGAGAAACAGGTTCGGTACGCGTCCTCCTCTGTGCGGAGCAGAATGGCGTTCTACGTCGGACCCGCATGTATGGTACGTCATCACCCCGGTATACCGCATGGGCGTATCCGATGTCGACTATACGATGGGTATAGGCCAGCTGTTCTGCAATAGAAGCGGGGAGACCGGGAAACTCCTGGAAAGCCAGGTAGGAACGTGCCAGGTAACTGACATCATTGGCGATGTAGACTGCATTGCCAACCTCGACCGTACGTTCAAGGGATGTACGGCAATCACCAGCATCAGCCAGACTTTCTGGGAAAGATTCCGCGGTAGTACCGCCCTGACGAACGTAGGCGGCATGTGCGCCAACTGCACGGGCATCACCGACGGCTCTTCCCTGTACGGATACAATCTCCTGCATGATACCTGCCCGAATATCACCGCCCACCCTGACGCATTCGTAAATGCGGACTCTGCCACCAACCTGGCGCAGATTCCTACATCGTGGGGCGGAACAATGGCTCCACCAGCGACCCAACTGAGCTGTCTCAAGTACAACAATGCTGGATGGACAGTGGACACTACCGACCCGAACTGCCCGGACTTCACCACGGTGACGTCACTCAACGTTTTCACTACGGTAAGTATATCCCAGTACTCCGGCGTAAACATGAAAAAATCGAGCATCTGGAACAAGATAGCGCCGTTCGTCACCACTACCGCGACATATTACTATCCGGCATTCATGCAGGGTACTGGAACATGGCCTACTAGTGGAAGCAGCAGGTTCAGGCCGACATGGGTGTTCGCGCCAGATAACTATAACGGCACGCTGACCGCCGCCCAGACTACCGGTGATATGCCCGGTATCCTTGACCATGAAGCGCTGGGTCCGTTCAGCACAAAGTACGGTACATTCGACAGCACCCAGACGACCTATTTCGGTTTCCTCGTGTTCAACAGCGAAACAGACCTGGCTACGTTTGACCCGAACTCGACAGGGTACGGTATACATTCCAACCAGTACTTCGTGGACATGACCCTGAACTGGTTCATTCCGGTATAGATAGATGCTTTATTAGTGCCGATTTAGGGCAAATTATCAAGCAAATCATTGAACCGGAACAGTTTAGGACGGGGCGAGCTGTCGCATACAGTCTGGCATTCGGCATATTTCTTCTTCCACTGAGAATATCCCCGGTATCTGCAGTGGAGCAGTCGAATGCGTTCGTCTGTCAAGACATGGCCTTCCTGTATACCGCAGCCGAGACAGGCACTCCCATCGCACATTACGGCCCCGTAGAAGCATGTATGTTTCGGCACGTGCCCGCCAGCCGGGTTCTCCCAGGTTTCCTCGTAGTGCACCTCGCCATATCTCTCTACAATAGTCTTGATGCCACGGTCTCCAAGCGGCATGAAAGTCTTGGCTAGCTCTGGGTTTTCCACGGTGCAGTAGTCGAGCACCTTCCCGGTTCTCTCTGAATGGAACTTCTCCGGGAACAGGTGCTTCCACCTGATGCCGAGCATCATCATGTGCGGGAACTTCTGCTTGTAGTACCTTATCGCCTGTCCAACTGATTCGAACCCATCAAGCCAGAGGAACTCATCGTCGTCGATGGGCATTACCCACCTGGCAGTCGAATGACAGTTGACATACGAGTCGTACAGACGGTACTGCCTGGGATGACCGTATACGCGTTCATACGAGACCCGTGGGCCATATGAATCGCATACTTCCTTCAGGTTCCCCTTTGTGGTATTATCGAACACATGTACCCGTCCGAACTGTACTTTGTACAGGTGGTGGTCAAGCCATTCCCGCAAGTCATCGGGGGTGATGTACCTGGTCAGTAGCATCGCCTCGGTATCGCAGTGGTAGGTCCGTGGGAACGAGATTCTCCTATCGAACCTAACAGGAGATACCGGGAGATTGCACAGGTAGTAGTACTGGTCGTAGTTGTTGTACGGAGTTACTGGGTTTTGTGTCTTGTGACCGTAGTAGGTCATGTATGTTGACTGGATTAGTTGGATTGATACTAGGAACAAGTCTAGCTTGTCCTTATACTGCTCAAGTAGCTTATGAGCTACAATCTCATCCTGCCGGTTCGGAATACCGTATTGCCCGAGAGCCAACAGGTAACGCCATACATGCTTGTTGAATCGATTTACTGTCGGCGTATTTTTCTGTGCAATGAAGGCACGTCCGATAGAACCCTTCCAGTTCTCCTGGTTGAACTTCTTGACAAATGCCGTGACCCGGTCGGCGTCTTCTTTCGACATGCGTGGAAGATGTACCGTCCACTGCTTAAGCTTGTCCTCGTCCGTCCTGTAGTTAGTCATGATGAGTGCATATTCGTGTGGGAGGAATTCCTTGACGATTGGTGCGAGCGAGTCGTTCATCTGGATAGATGCATCGAGAGTGATTACCGTATCAGTATTCGCATATTCGAACGGATGGTACCTGACATAGTATGCTGCATAGATGGGGTTACGGTTAACAAGCCTCTCGTCGACTATGACTTTCCAGTGTGGGGACTTTACCGGCTTGTCTGTGACGAAGATATATTCTGCTTCCGGGTCAGTGACCTTTGGTTCGCGGATGATGTCGTAATCGCCGAAATTGAAAGACAGTACTGTATATTTGGGCTTCATATACAGTAAACTACATTATATTAGTTAAAATAATAGTATGACCCGCTACCCTGTTCTTTATCTATTCGCCATCTTGGTGATGAAACATTTGTTATAGTATTATTCTCATCTACTGTAATTACGACTGTAAGTTGAAGCTCATTTTCATATGTTGTAGGGCCATCTGAGCCGTTCTTGCCAATCAATTCTTGTACGTCAGGTAAAGCAAGACCGCCTCCTTGCGGTGCAGCCCAAACTATTTCATCGGATTGAGCATTATAAGTCAATACATCGCCATCATTTGCTTGGTGCCAACCTTTTGGGTCAGGAACAGGAAAAGCTAATCTAATATCGCCATTAGTTGTATCAACCAAAATATCATTATTACCTGGTGAACACCATACGGCATGTGGTTCAATACCCTGTGCGCCAGATTGCCAGCATAAAATTGCTCCTTCCCCAGATGTATTATCGGGAACAGGAACTGCAACACTTAACCGGTTTGGCTTTTCTTCTCCCTGATGATAAGTTGTAGTCAATGTATCATCATAAGCAAGGTCATAACCGCCGGTACCATCACTGATGTCAACATATAATGGTCCTATTGCTCCACTGAATGACACGCTAAGATTACCGTTTTCATTCAGGTCAAGCATGTTTCCTATACTTTTAATGTTCACTAGGTTGTCTAGCTTGCTCTTGTCGGTAGATGACATCGCACCGGCTGCAGCCGTCGTAGCCAGCGGGATATTCACTTGCTTATTCACCGGTTCAATCGGGGTACCGGCGACAGTGATTGATTCAATCTTGTTCTCGACAGTTGCCAACAATTCGCTACCGGTAGCCTTCCTTGTAGTCAATTCGCCCGAAATGGTACCCCTGACAGGAACGAATGCAGTATCGATAAACGCCTGCTTCTGCTCCGCGCCCATGTCGTCAAGACCTTGAAGGTCGTCAATTATAGTTCCGGCGGCACTCCATTCATAGGCACCGGCCTCGCCGGATTTTAATATGAGGCCAGCCACATCAGGAACCGGGACCACCGGGACTTCCTGCTCGCCGTATGTCTTGTGGACAGTCATGGTGCGTCCGGAGACGGACACGGACTTCACCTTGCGGTCCGAGATTTTGTCGCCGTTCTCGTCAGCGGAGGCGTAGTCGGCAAACTTTGCGTAAATTTCCCTGTCATTGAGCTTCTTGATTAATTTCTTGGCCATTTCTCGGACTCGCTGTGTCGTTGTTGGTAGTTTATAGGTTTTCGGAGCCCTTCACCCGTATAAACTACCGGTTGTACAAGTACGAAACAGGTAACAAGATGGCAGAAACAAGAGTACCTTCGGTATTGTGGAACGTGTCCCAATCACTCAGCAAAGCAGAGAAGGGGACTGCGCGGACCAATATTGGTGTCAACGGGATAATTCATAATTCCGTTGCGCATGAATTTGTCAGCGCGATAACTGAAGATTCAAACGGCAACTTATCAGTTTCCGGTGCAGTTCCAACCACAGCTGACATCAGTGGCCTAGATACCGCATTAAGCACTTTGCAATCAAAAATCGATAACCATAAGCATAAAGTTCAGTTCAACAGTGAAACTGCCATCGACCTGACTACCAACAACAGTACTGCCATCTCGTTGAACCATAGTCACGGAGCAATCACTACAGATGGTAAGATTACAGGAAATGCCGTTAGTATTGCGTCCGGCATGTCCCTTCTCATAGCCAATAGTAGCAAGGAAATTAAAAACTCGAGCCTTACGTTTGGGACAGATTCGACAAAATACCTGAACAATAAAGGTGAATGGGCCCAGCCATTCTTCCATAGATTTTCTTATACAACAACTACGGAAACCTACTACAGTCAGCTGTCGGTTCGTGAAACCCCTTCAACTAACGAAGGCTTGTATTTGGATGAGTCACGACAGGGCTATCTGGTTCCCGAGATGGACACGAACTGGGTAAAAGGCCAGGTTCTTTCCCTTTATCGTGGTGACCAGGTTACTATAAATAGGCCGATACGGTGGGGCAACCCATATCTTACCGCGTACAACACGGTTGAATCCAATCAATACACACCCACCCTGCATGCCGGTCTGCACCTCGGTGATGGATTCGGCTGGGGGTTAAGTAATACTATAGAGACCCCGTATAACGGCAATACGTTCCCGACAGACACTGTGCTTATCATGGAAGGTGCTTCCATCACCATGTCGAAGATTGGTATGTACAATGGCGGCCAAAGTTCAACAGGTGCACTTTATGAAGTATGGAACAAGAATAAAATATCAAGCGAAACATATAAAGATATGCTATGTGGTGGAGACCATACCGGCCATCATCAGTATAACACGAGCTACGTATCTACACTAGGCGAAGCCGGTAATGGCCAGGCTCGAATCTGTCGAGTCCCGCCGCACCACTGGGTAATTGCGTCCTTACACATGCAGACCCATTACCAGTATTCAACCACAACAACAATACCGTTTGCATGCAAACTCGTTGATGAAGACACATCTGTCGATTCTAGTCCTGATTCCGATACATGTGGAATGGGTTATCAAGTATTTAATAGTTCCACTATTAGTTATCATAATTTTACTACTATCGCGCATAACAACTCAGATAAAATCAAATCGCTAAAATTGGCTATTTACGAACTATCGGGCGGAACCTTCGGTTCAACCATCTATAAACAATTTGTCATATTTAAAATGCCAGAAGAAGACGGAGCATTCAATACACCTGATGTAGACGTCTGGCCAGATGATTAGATTAGCTAAGTATAGAGGAGCATTATGGCTAAAAACGGAAAGATGTTCGGACCTCCCGGGTACTTCAGGCCTCCCTGCGGGATGCCCCCGATACCCCCGTCTATCCCTACACTGCCTGATATGCCGCCACTCCGCGGTCCGGTCAAGGTACGCGACTGGCGGTTCTCCCGGGACGGCCAGTATGACCTCGTGCATTTCCGCAACGGGATGCCCGGCGTAATACCGCATGGATATGTGTTCGATGGATATGGATTCAGGGGTAACGGGCCCAGGTTCCTTGATACGCACGACATACGTGGAGACATTTCCAATTCCGAGGGAATGGACGCACCTAACCTGTGGTTCAATAATTCGGATTGCGGGCAGAACTTCTAATGCAAAGTGTATCGAAAATAGTATACGAGTCGGTTTCCTCGGCAAACATGAGGAAAGCCATCAACGCCGCCTATACGGCCCTGTTCGAGGGACTCACCCCCCAGCAAAAGACCCGCCGGGCACTCAGGCAGAGCCTCCCCACGCCGCCAGGCGGCTGGGACTCCCCGGCAGTCAGCGAGTCCGGCGCACCGCTCCGCACGTCGGAGAATGCCCGCCCGATGTCTTTTGCCGAATGCCTGGAATACAACGTCCGCAACATGTTCTTCCATGACGGCGGGCGCAGCAACCCCAAGTTCGAACCTGGGGTAGCCAGGATTGCATATACGGAACTCGGGCTGTGGCCGGAAAGCCTGTTAGACTGGAGCGGCAAATCCCATACGCCCGACTGGCCGAAGGCCAAGGTGCTTTCGTCCATATTGAGGAATATCACGTCGTCGCATGCCGACGACTACGACTTTGACCTGAACGGGATGACCTTCGATGAACTGTCCACCAGGTTCGCCCACGGCTCATCCGATACGGGCGCGGTCAACGAGGACGCCGACGGTTCCGGCTGCCGCTACAAGGTTACCTGGATTCCCGACTTCAAGACCGCCCAGCAGTATGCTAAGTACACGGCCGGGACACAGACCTGGTGTCTCACGGAGGACCGTTCCCAGTGGAACCGGTACATGAAGGGCAACACGGTGAAGATGTACATCTGCACCAGGCCAGGATTCGAGGACGTCCCGGGGGTTCCCGGGGATAACTGCCCCCTGGACGAATATGGATTGTCGATGATTGGTGTGTCGGTGAACCCGGACGGCTCGCTGGACACTTGCTGTACCCGGTGGAACCACCTGCATGGCGGCAGCGACATGGCCATGGACGAGGCCGAGCTCTGCAAGGTGCTGAATGTCAGGAAACTATCCGATGCCTGCCCACCGTATAGCAAGGAGGAACTGGCCGAACGCGGCAAGCCGGGAACGGAGCACCTGCTGAGCATTATCAGGAATCCTGACTCATGGAACCGCCATGCCTATGCCTTCAAGACAAAAGGCTTCGAGTTTGGCGACCTGTCCATGTGGGAAGTCTATCTGAACGGGGTCGGATGGTACCTGCTGCTGGACTCGTCCGGCAACCCTGTATTGAAATACCCGTTGTCTTTCTATAAAATTTTCGGCGGAGTGACGCTGCTCGGCCACTTCGACCCGTACGCCGATTACGACGCGCCGGCATCTGAGCAAAATGACGAGGAAGACGAGGAGGTGCTGCTATTTTCCCGGATTTCCGGCAAGGCATACTATTTCAACGAACCCGGCGCTGGGGACGATGCCGACAACAATTATTATGCGGGCGCAGGTCACGCGGGAGACCTCGATTTCGATGACATAATCTGTACCAGCGTTTACCCGAACACCTACGACTTCAAGCAAGATGACTTGATAGAGGGTATCGCCCTATCCGTCAACGTTGCGTTCGAGGGCACACACCTTTTCGATGCCACACACATTTTCGATGCGGGCCGGATGGATTTTGTCTCGGGGACAAATGGCGGTTATGTGGGTATCAGGACAGGAAACATGTTCGAGAAGGACCAGAACGTATTCCTGGTTACCAAGGACAGGGTGGTGAATTATGGTGACCTGCTAGCGAAATCGGTCGACCCGGGATATCCCCGGAAAATGCCAGATACGGGCCGTCCTTACCGATGGCATGCCGAATTATACACATCCAGCAAAATTGACAAGGTTGGTATACTGTTGAGGGAAGGAACCACCGGCTGGTTCTTTATTGCCAATCCGCTGGACGGTACCGTCATAAGGCAAATCGACGATGTACTCTCTGCACATCGCAATGAGGAACAGTTTGGTGATGGATGCTTTGTGTTGCACCATGAAGACGGGCAACGCGGTGTCGTGCGTCTGGATGGCAAGACAATAGTGGCAACCTAGTGCGCGGCAAAAATTTTCCCGAACTGCGAAATGAACTCAGCCGCGTTTTGCGCAGCTAGCTCGGGATACATGCTTTCGCCCGCCTCTGGTGCGGGACCGGAGTATTCCTTCTTGAACTCACCATACGGGTCACCATCGACGTTGTAGCCGTGGTCTTCCACGCCATCCAGCCACAGGGTCTGCACGAACTCGTCAAGTTCCGGTTCCTCGTCCTGCAGCATGTAGAACTTGGAATTGTCGAACTTGCTCATAGTATCGAGGATATCGTTATGACCGTACATGGGGTCATTTATGGCCATACGGTTGAACCGGGAGATTGCCGGTTCACCCTCAAGCGGGCTAGAGTCCCAGCCCGGGCCATCGACCATAACGAGGCCGCCTATTTCACCGCACTCATCGGCCATAGCCCGACTCTTCTCCTGGGTCTACCGGGTCAACCGTGATGAGCCTGCGACGGCCATCAGCGCCACGTGTTGTAAGTCTAGTGCGAAGGTCCGGTCCGACATCGGCAACAGCCTGGCCGCCACACCGTTCCATTTCCTCGCCAATCTCCTGCATCGTCATCTGAATCATCTGTAGCAGACGCTCGCGGTTACCTAGCTGGAGACTGCCGTCAGCCGAGCTGTAGGTCCCGTCGCCGTTCTCCACCACATTGTTCAGAATCTGAGGGGCGATTGCGCGTGCTTCTTCCGGGACATTCATCGCATCCATGATTTGGGTCATACCGCGTTCAGCAGCAACCGTAGGAGCCGCCGTTGCAGGAAGAGGAGCCTGATGTTCATGACCGATGGCCCTGCCAGCCCTAGGATACTGTACATCCACAGGCTGCTGTCCAGGCAGTGTTCGTGCATTACGACGACGCTTTTCCTCACCAATCATGCCAAGAAGAGTGCCTATCGCGTTGGTGAACTGGTTCTCTGACGGGACAATGCCGGAATGGCACTGGTTAAGCACGTCAAGCACGCCGTTAAGCGGATTGTTGTCATCACGACGTCCGGCACCCGTGTCATTGAAAACGTCCTGTCTTCTCATTAGATTACGTCTAGGCGGCATCTTAGAACTCCTGGATTGTCATCAACAGTTTATACACCCGGAACTCCCGGATTCGGCAAAATGGAGTAATTTTGTGCCATAGAATACCGGAGAAACGATGATTTATACCGTTGGCGCAACCAAGAATTCCTTCCTCCTCATGGGCGATTTCCGTGTAAAGTTCCTTGTGGACCAGAAACACGCGGGTGACAACATCGACCGCCTCAATCCATACTACTGCGAGCTTACCGGGCTTTATTACATGTGGAAACACGATACGGACGACATCGTTGGCCTGGAGCACTACCGCAGGTACTTTTACACCGGAAGCCGTATGCTGTCCAGGGAAGATGCCGAGGAAAAGTTAGCCCATAGCGACATCATACTTATCCCTCATCATCACCCAAGGAAACGCACCACATACGAGTGGTTCATAACAGCACAGAAACAGTCCGACTTCGACAAGTGGCTACTGTGTGTCGATACGGCATGCCCGGATTTCATGCCGGTATTCATGGACTATCTCAACAGCAACCTGCTGTACATCTGCAACATGTTCGTTACCAGGAAGGAAATACTGGACGAGTGGTGCTCATGGATTTTCCCCATGCTTTCCCTTTATGACCGTGCAGCTGGCCTTACCGAGTTCAACAAGCGCATTGACGGATACCTGGCAGAACACACGCTAGGCGCGTGGTGTCTATGGAAAAAACTAAGGATAGCCGAAGGCAACATGCACATGGTTTAGAAAAAGACGGGGCGCAGGCCCCGTCTTCGTTTGTTACCCCTCTCACAAGGTAGACCCGCTTAGCGAAGGTCACCGGAGGACGCCTTCTTCGCCTGTATGGCAGCGTCACGTTGGTAGTAGGTCTTGCGCGATGCTGTACGGCTTCCGGTGAAGCTGTCGATGACGACATCCAGGTCTTCCTGGGTGTAGGTGTCCTTCTTGCCGTTCTTGACGTAAATCTGACGGCTGAAGTTTTCCACGTCGGCGGCAGAGATGTTTGCCTTGACCAGCTTGGCAACCGTAGCCTTGTAGACTTCATCCGGGATGTTGTATCCTTCTCGGCTGCAGTAGCTGCGGACCAGGTGTTCCATGAGTTCCTCGTCCGGGAACCCGACTTCGATAGTTTCGTCGATACGGCCGGAGCGTTCCATGATGGACTCGTGGACCTTCAGCGGGTCGTTGATTGTGGACATGATGATGGTCGGGAACTTGGACTCGCGTACCTTGGCGAAGAAGTTGATAAGCTGGTTCGTCTCGGAGCACTTGTTCTGGATGCTCAGGGAGTCAAGTTCATCGAGCAGGATTACCGCCTTCTGTGTCATGTTAATGCAGAACTGGATACGGTCGAGCGTAGTGTCGAGAGACCGGTCTTCGAGCTTGCAGTTGATAATCATGAAGCCCTTTGTGGCAAGGTCGTCCATGATGTGCTCGCAGGTGGATGTCTTGCCCGTACCGAGGGGACCGACAAGCGCGTATGACATGGACTGGTTCTTCTCGGCTGCGCGAGAGCACCATTCGGAAATCTGTGTCATCGTCTTCGAACGGACCCAGAACTCGGAGTCCGTGCGCGGTTCGTTCGGGCGGACGTAGATGCGGCTGGAGTCGACGTAGTAGTGGTACTTCGCCGGGTCAAGTTCGCGATAGATGTATGCGAGACATGCCTGCACCGGGTCCTCATTGGCAATGGTCGGGTGTTCCAGGACGAACGCGGCATGTTCGGTGAGAATCTGGCCGCCGATGTACTTGGAGCCGTCACCGTCGGAAGTAAGGGCGCTCATGCCGCCTTCCTTGGTTGCGTTGTCGATGGAGAACTTTTCCATCTTCAGGACATAGAGTGTCTCGACCAGAGGTTCGCCGCCCTTTGCCTTCAGCCTGCGGCAACGGATAAGTACGCAAAGCGGACTGGTAATGATGATGTTGCCGGTAGAATTGATGGTCGGCGGGTTGCCTTCGATGCCTTCTATAGTGAAGTCGTACTCGCCATCGTCGGCGCTGAACTCGTAGGTTGACTTCACCTTCATCTTGTAGGTGAGGTACATGAGGATGTCCCCAAGAGGAATGGCTCCGGCACATGCACCGGAGTAATGGTCACAGATGGGAATCTCTACATTGAATTTGTTCGCAATCTCCTTCCAGAACACAATTTCGGCCCTGTTCTCCATGGAGTTCGACGGTTGCACGTTCGCGTGGATGTTGTCGAGGACGTAGTACAGCGCGATGCTGTTACGGGTAAACCCGATAAAGTCCTTCAGTGTCCTGTTGGTGGACTTTTCGAACAGCCTGGAAGCCAGGTCGGTCGCGATGGAGCATGCCGGGAGGATGCTCTTGAAACTTGCCCCGCGGACAGTGCGCTTGAGCTTCTTCCAGTCAAGCCCTTCCGGAGTGATAAAGTCAGTGGAGAAGCGGGGAATCTGGTTCCCGAGTTCCTTCAAAAGGTCAAGAAAATTGGTTTCAGACATGGGGTTCCTGTTAAATATGTTATTTCGTTATCCCAAATATAGCAAAATCGGGCGTTCCGATATAAACTTTAGTAAAAATTTTGCATCAGGGGCATAAAATGCGCGACTATCTTACCTTTGAAAGCGAATTCGACCGTTTGAAGGATTATTTCCTACTTGAAGGCGTCGGGAATGACGACGACCTGGAGGAAGGTTCCAACGACGAAGATAACTCATCTAAATCCGAGGACAAGGAAGACCCGTCCGAGAACACGGAAGACACCGGGTCAACAGAGGAAACCGATACCGAAGACAATGGTGATGGCGACGGCCAGGACGCGCTCAGCGACCTTGACGGCGACAGCGACCTTGGCGACCTTACCGGGAATCCCGGCGACGCTCCCTCGGAGGAAGACGTTAACAAGGAAGACGGCGCACCCGGCGCAATCAACCCGGAGAACCTGATTAAGGAACTCACCGATGGAGAGGATAATATCTACACAAGGGTCGGAAAGGCAATGGCCGAGCAGTTCCCGGGACAACCTACAGTAAAGGAAATCGAGGAACCACTGCGTAAATCAGTCGCGCATGCAGTGAAAGCCTACATGAAGAACAAGAACTATGCCCCGCTGACAAAGGAAGCCATGAAGGGTGTCTGTGATAAGCTCGCGGACATGGTCCTCCGTAAGGCAGTCAAATCAGCCAAGGACAAGAAGGACGGCAATGGCGAAAAGCAGCAAGGTAATGCGGCAACCGAAGCAATCTACTTCGTGAAGAAGGCCCCGGTGTTCGAATCGGAGGAGCTCTTGGAGAGCTTCTGGAAGAATGCCGCTGCTGCAGCGGCCATTGGATTGGCTGGCGCAAATGCAGCTCATGCGGCTACCGCTGAATCGGCCCCAGATGCCACGAAGATGGGTACACCGGCTTACGCTAGGCTAGTTGACCAGGCAAATAAGACTACAGAGCAGAAAAAAGGTGAGGCCCAGAAGACCAATAAGCAGGCATCAAACAGCTCTGTCCAGTCCAGCAGTTCCACTGTCCCGCAGACCAGTAACCCAGGTTCAGTCGTATTCAACCAGGACAGTACCTACAATCTGACCCCGGATGACTACGTGACCTACAAGCTTGCAAACAACCTGCCGGCTCATTACACAGTGACCGGTGGTAGCGAAAAGGCTCCGGCCAGTAGCAATGCAAAGGCCACGACCGGCAAGGCAGGCGTGCAGAAGAAAGGAACGGGTTCCGCATCACAGTCCGCCGTGAAGACTGATACCAAGGCTAGCGTGAATAAGGGCAACAGCAAACCCAGTCGTTCCGGCGCAGAACGCTGTGTGGCTCCTCAGGAAGAGAAATCCGAAGGCTGGGGACAGAAATTCCACCGCTGGGCCCACAAGGCAGTCGACAAGGGCGGCGAGATTGGTGCCGGCGTAATAGGCGGTGCGGTCGGTGCAGCCAAGGGCCTATACAATGGAGCAAATGAAGGCTACTCAAAGGCAAAGAAAGCACTCGAAAAAGACCACGACGAAATGATTAACGAACGTGGGCACCATTAACAAAAAGGACCGCCGATGCGGTCCTTTTTAATTCTATCCAAGATATGGATTAGTCTTGGTTTCAGGCCACCATAGTATCCTGAACGCACCGTGAGGATTATTTACCATCGGGTGCGCAGGCTTCACCTCATAGCCGAGGCCAAACAGGCAACGGGTAACTTCATCGATGTTGTATTCGTGCCTGCGGTTCTCTATGTATATTTCGCGACCACACTTGATGCTGCCAAGCAGTTCAGAGAGCCGGCGTACCAATTCGGGATGTTCTTTCCGGTAGTTTTCACCTTCCCTTGCGACATCCTTCTTGATACGGTCTACCATCTGTGAGGCAGTAGGTATTGTCGGCAGTTCAACAGGTTCCTGTGGCTCTGCAGTTTCAATTTCGTTCTTTTCCATTCTATGCCCCCATAAAGAGTTCGGCGTAACGGTCAGACTTAGTTTCCTGCTCGTTCATGTGCCGTTCCATGTGAATGACCGCATCAAGAATCTTTGCGCGTTCCATCGCGTATCTGTCCTGCCTGTCGTAGTCAGACTGGCGCGGCGACGAAATCCTGGCCAAGTCCATGTTGTTGTCCAAGTCGACCAGCTTTACCTTGGCCGCAAGGAGATTTTCTGATACTCGTTCAATGTAGACTTCCCTATCCTCGGATTTCTTGCGGGTAAGGATTTCCACGACCTTCCATACTACCGGAGGAAACCACATCATAAGGTCGGATATGGTAAATCCGCCATCCTCCACTACATCGTGCAAATAGGCGATTGCCGTGAGGTTGTCATCCTGATACCTCCTCGCAGCTTCCTTTCCTACAGCAGAAACGTGTTCCATGTACTTGTGGCCGCCCTTGTCGACCTGCCCGTCGTGTGCGAACTCGGCAAACTTCACCGCACGCTCCACGATACTACTTCCTGACGGAATTCCCGTCCTGACAAACGCTTTAATCTCGTCCCTTGACCGCATATTTCCTACTTCCGGTTTTAAGGGTTAATACAAATATCCTCCGGTATTCTACCGGTTCACGAATTAAACTATTACTTTTCGCGCATACATGGTAAAGAATATACTAATTTTATACCAGAATCAAGGGCATAATAATGAAAATTCCAGTTATCGACGACCGGTTCAACTTCACCACGCAGAAGGTGGAAAAGATGTCAGTCGACATCATGGCTGACCTGAAGCAGGAGGCCATAAGCGTGCTATCTATGGTTACCCAGTGCGATACTAACGTCGTGCTGGAATCTCCAGTGAAACTACGCACGATAGCAGGGTTCGACTACTACTGTTCCAATGGCGAATTTTCGTCCGGCGACGCATACGGAACAATCAGTTTCAGCTGGACAGTCAGGCAGATTGACCCGCAATACTACGATGTAAACAAGATTAGCATAAAGCTAGGAGAACTGGGCTGGTGCGACATCGACTGGCGTTCACACAATGCCTTCCTTGACCGCATGACACAGGAATACCAGCTGTTCCTTGAAGCAAACAAATTTGTGCCGAAGAGGTATGCGGAAATAGAGGATATACTCGAGAAAATCCGCGCACTCGACATGCCTAAAAAGTATCACGACCAGGTTACCAAACTGGTCGACAAGGTAAGCGCCCTCCTCGGGAACGCAACAGGAAAAAAGGAGCCGAAAGATGGCAAATGAAACCAACTACTACCAATATGAAGACGCCTCATCAGTTGACGCGTTGAAGTTCATCGACGAAACAATCGATAGCATCGACCTTCCTGGCGCGAACATAGCGAGACTTTCCCCGAGGAGCTTCCGGGTATCCTATAGCGAACCTGAACTTGGCGACTTCTGCCATTACGACATCTCACTCAGGGCGTCAAATTCCCGCAGCGCGGCAACCAAGGGCCACTTCAGCGTAAAACTCAACCTGACCCTCGCTGACGGTACCGTGGCAGGCTCACGCAGGTTCAAGGACATTACCGCCGAATCCCTAACCGCAATCATCCAGGGGATGTACAAGGAAGTGAAGAAGTCGCGGTCAATGTCAATGGGCGAACTAGAGGAATTCCGTAAAATCGTCACCGACGACCTTACTTCCCAGGGATATTCCTGTATCGGCATATCGCCGTACTCGATGGCCTTCCGCGGAAACAACAAGAATGTATCCGTAACAATATCGGAACTCGGACGCTTCCGCGCTATTATCCGCCTGACCCGCAAGAAGGACGGGGTACGCCGAGCATTCGAGACAGGTGCCGCTGTTTCGGCAGACAATGCCAAACTGCTGGTGCAGAAAATCAACTCACTCTAAGAAGAAAGCCTCCCGGAAGGGAGGCTTAATTCATTTGCGGAGCCGGGCTATGTCCGGCTTTTCCAGTATCCTCTGGTTCCTGCTTCCACGGAACTGCAGCGTAAGGTCGCGCTGTTCCAGGATAAAGGGGCCATCCACGAGTACATCTACCGCATCGAGAATACGGTCGGTAATCACCGGTACGTACTTGCGCTGACCCTGGAGCAGGTCTCGTTCAAGGATATACCCGGTAAACATCCATAGGGTCTTTCCCGGGTACGTGTCGCGGAAACGATTAATTAGCGTCAATAGGGCAGCCTGGTTTTCCTGCTCCATAGGCTCACCGCCGAGGATGGTCATCCCGTCGATGTACTTTGGTGCGCAGGCGGCAATCACCTCGTTCTCCTCTATCGGGGTAAAAGGCTTGCCGTAATTGAAATCCCAGGTATCCTCGTTGAAGCATCCCTTGCAATGGTTGCGGCAGCCGGAGACGAATAGCGTCACTCGGCAGCCCTCGCCATCCACGATAGACATAGGGTCAATCTTGGAATAGTTCATCAGATGTTGTTCCTGTCACCAAGTTCAGCGAGCTTGCCGTCATTCCAGGAGCGCACAATGGACTTCCTGGGAGCGCCGGTAAGGTATCCGGTGATGCGACGGACACGAACGAACTTATCCTCGTTCTTGCATCCGCACTTAGGGCATTCGTTGTTGATGATACCGTGGAACCCACATTCAAGGCAGTCGTCCGAATCCATGGTCACCGTGAAGTAACCAAGGTCTCCGTCATACATGGCGTCGATTGCAGCCTTCACCGCGGCGGTATTCTTCGTCAAGTCACCGTTGAGCTTGTAGTAGAAGATATGGCCGGCATTGGTAATCTTGTGGAACGGGGCCTCCGTAGCAATCTTGTTCTCGAGCGTGGTGTCGAGCGAGAAATCCATCATGTGGCTGTTCGTGTAGTAGCCCTTGCCGAAGAGACGCATGATGTCAACATCCTCGAGGCCCTTGACCGGCTTGAGAATACGGCCGGCAGCATTTTCGGTAGTGACCACGGTGAACTTGTTCTTGTCGATGTTGGCGAAGCGACCTGCGACAGCTTCAGCCGGAGTAGCGAAGCAGCTCCAGTTGAGGTGCGTTTCCTTCTGGGTCTTGTCGCAGTATTCGCGGATGCGCTTCACGATTGACAGAGCGAACTCGTCAACGTCATGGTCGACGCCGTAAGTCTTCCCGGTAATAAGGGAAACAACCTCGGCAATACCGATGTAACCGATGGACAGAGTGGACTGCTTCATCACCTCGGCGATGGAATCATGGATATCATGTTCCTTATCGTTGGCGGTGAGATAAAGGCCCTGCTGCATAGTGAACGGATAGTTCTCATATGTCCTGGTGCTGCAGAGCAGATTGAAGCGGTCGAGCAAGCTATCGCGTGCATCCTGCAGCATGCCGTCCAGCTTCGAGAAGAACAGTTCCTTGCGCTTCTCGGTATCCTTGGTCTCGATGTGTGCCTCGATGGCGAGACGCGGGAGGTTGATTGTGTGGAACGCGAAGTTGCCGCGTGCGGTCGTCTGTTCCGGACCGTTGATGTTACCGATGACACGGGTACGACAACCCATAGTAGAAATCGTGGTATTCGGAATAAGCTTGCGGAGCTTGAGCTTGGTACCGGATACTTCAACCACTTCCCAGTAGTCGCCCACACCGGCATCATACTCATATGCATACGGCGCGACAGCCTTGCCGTTCTGTGTAAGTTCGGACAGGATAAACGTAGAACCTGCACCGCGGAGTTTCAGCTTGGCTTCCTTTGTTACATCCAGTTCCTTGGTTTCGTACTTGACATACGGGAGGTTGAAACTGGAGTCGACCTTGACGAAGTTCGGATAGAAACGGCGAGCGAGGCAGTCGATTGCCTGGAGATACAGGTCATAGTTCGGGTCAGCCTCATCCTTCGTATAGCCACGCATGAGCTTGAAGATGAGAATCGGGAAAATCGGGGTAAGGCCGTCACCCATGCCTTCATATTGGGCACGCATAAGGTTGCGGCTGACCATTCGCCCACAGTTGCTGGTGTCGAGACCGAAGTTCAGTGATGAGAACGGAACCTGGTTACCGGAACGAGACTGCAGCGAGTTGAGGTTATGCACGAGTGCTTCCATAGCCTGGTGCGTTTGGTTGTCGGTAACGGCGATGGCGTTCTTCACCAGGGACGGCTTGAAGCGGAGATACAGCAGATGCTCCGGGGTATTCATGGAAACATCATCAAGCAGCTTAACGATGTTCTTGATGACATCCGGGTCAGCCGGGCAGCCGGCATAATCCTTATATGCACGGTCTTCCGAGTATTCGGCATACCTGTTGAGTTCTACTGCTAGGTTCGTACGGAACGACATATCGACGAACGGTGCAAGGTCAAAATCGAAGTTGTCACAGGCAATGCCGCCGTATTGCTGATTCGATTGCAACTGGAAAATCACTGCGGCCAAGGATGCAGCAGTCTGGATAGACTTGGCTGGACGGATAAATCCGGTGCCAGAATCAAAGCCGGTCCTGAGTAAGCCTCCGACCGGCGCAAAAAGACAGTTGAATGTAAGGTTGTAGAAGTTGAGGTCATGAATATGGAGGTATCCCTCCTTGTGTTCGCGTGCGAACTTCTTGTTGACCTTGTTGAGCAAATTGTAGACCTTGTTGGTCTCGGATGCAATCTTGCTGTATGTGCCTGCCGGGGTTGAACCAGCCTCGTTGGCGTTATCGCGAAGGATATTTGAGCTCTTCAGCCCAGGAGTAGACTCGGAAATCTCCTTGATGGTCTTAATGATGTCGGTCTGGTTAAGCCTTTCTCGGTCACGCTCAGTCCTGAACTCGATGTACTCTCTGACGGTATCCTTGTATCCGGCATCCATCAGCACGTCCTCGATAGTCTTCTGTATCTTTCCAGCCTGCACCGACTTAGCGTTGTTTGCCGAAATGGTGTCCACAACCTTTCCAACGAGTTCGTCTAGTTCTTCTTCAGAGATTTTTTCCTTGGAATCCCCGAACGCAGCCTTGATGGCATCATATATGTGGGACACGTCAAACTTCTTTCTTCTCTTTCCGTCCTTCTTGGTAACGTAGGTAAGCATACTCTTCCTTCTAGTTCAATTTTATATTCAAGCGGTATTCGTTTATCAGTTTCCGGTTTCCCGAAAAACCCAATATCTAGTGCTCAAATGTACCATACTGCCGCAACATATGGTAGTAGAGCCGTTTAGCCATGAAGGTTATTTTTTCCTTACATCGGGAGGTCGTCGTCGGACTTTTCCGATGCTGGCGAAGTCGAGTTTATTGGCTTCGACTCCACCTTCAGGACCGCCGGTGGAGGTCCGTCCACGATGTGACCGTCATCCCTCGCGACCATCCTTGCATACTTGATTGTAGCAATCCTTCTGGACACCAGCTCGATGAATTTTTCCACACTCATGTCACCGTCAGAGAACTTTACCATGTCCCCGACAACGCCTGAAATATAGGCATGTGTAAGGTGCGCATTGAAGACAAGTTCACATGCGAAAACGAACCGCAAGTTATCCGGAGTTACCCACTCAGGCTTCTCGCGCCCGAGGTGCTTGAAGGATTGCTCGACCACGTCGCAGACTCCCTCGACCGTGTCGGGGTTCTTCACGTAGATGATGTCGTCGATACGCCCTGGCCGCAGCTTGATTGTACTGTGAAGCTTCTGCGGCTCGTTGATTATGAGTATCGTGATGCCACGGTACTTCGGGGAGTTGGTCTCGTCAATATAGTTGATGAACGCACCGGTGAG
>JAEEGL013577081.1_pt1 | contig 50114 bp, 68 predicted proteins | sample 9134231 | NCBI WGS metagenome assembly JAEEGL01 (sample SAMN16246548, study PRJNA631951) | gut metagenome | biome: gut microbiome; feature: rumen; material: fiber-attached | host: Bos | place: Iran: Karaj | collected 2018-10 | reverse complement strand
CCGGAATGGCGGACCCATTGCGGATGAAGGATCCGGCGGAACACCATGTCGATCCCGTCGACTTCGATGGTCGCGGTGACTTCGCAATCCACCTTGTCCATCACTTCGTGATCGACGACGGGCGCGATTTCGTGATCCTTGCGGTCGAACTGATCCTTGCCGAATAGACACCAAAGGAAGGCGTCGAACATGGAAGACTTGCCGGCTTCGTTGTCGCCGGACACGGTTGTCACTTCGCCGAAATTCGCCGTGAAGTCGTTGAATTTCCGCCAATTGACCAGATGCAATGTTTTAAGAATAACGTGTTTCATTGCTAATTTGTTGTATTAGAATAAGTTTGAAAGAATGCTTCACGTTGTGCCATTTTGGCGACGCCGGCGATTTCCATGCGGTCGATCCTGACCGCGTGATTCTTGTCGCCGTCCTTGACCTTGCGGACCAGACCCATCCGGATCCACTTGTCGACGTCGTGTTTCCCGTACATGCGATATGCATCGGTCAGTTTCATCATCGGCGAAATGACGCCGACGTCGATCAATGCCTTCCGGGCGCCGACTTCGGCCGCATCGATCAGGGCGTTCCGAAATTCGATTTCGGTTTGTGGAATCTGGATCATGGCGCGTTCAGGCTTCGTTTGATTTCTGGTCGATCTTGCCTTCCGGGAACACCTTGTTGACGACGATGCACACGACGGCGAAGTTGATCAGGATGCAGATGTACAACCAGAACCATGAATCGAATTCGGCTTGCGTCCCGTTGTCGTTCGGGCCGATGAAAAGGGCCGTGAAGGAAAGGACGAACCAGATCTTGACGATGAATTCAATGATTTTCTTTTTCATATTGTTGCTATTGAATTAAAGTTCGAACGTGTCGCCTTCGTCCCGTCTGGAACGGCGTCCGGCACGCGCTTCCGTTCTTGTCCTTGTGCGGAAGACCCGGACCGGCTGATCTTCGGTGAAGAAGGTCGAAATGACCAGACCGAAAAGGAACACGCCGATGATTTGTTTCTTCAAAGGTGATTCGGTGAAGGGAATGTGAAAACGGGTGCAGAACCACCATGCAGACAATTCGGTCGCCTTCTGGATCCGCAACTTTTCGAAGATCGTCCGCACATGGTTTTCGACGGTCCTTGTAGAGATCGACAACCGGTCGGCGACTTCCTTCTTCGCGGCGCCCCAAGCGATTAATTCGGCGATTTCCATTTCCCTTTTCGATAGATCAGGCCCCCCAACAATCGGTGATGCCATATTCTGCAAAGACTTTTTCGACGTTCTTCCGGGTTGTTTCCCATTCAGAAACGCGCGGTTCAAATACGCCATAAAGGCGATTGTAGAAAGATGATCTGGACGTCAGGTTCATCGCCTTCATGATCTTGTCACATGCTTCCGGGACAACGCCGATCGGCAACTGACGAAAACCTTTCAGGAACGAAAACTTTTCATGTCCTTCCGGGATCCTTGAAGGATTGAATCGGATTGGTGTGAATTTTTTTTCTTCCATTTCACGACGGTTTTTAAGTAATTTTTGCTATTTTTATTGTTCACTTGCTTTGTAACTTTGTGTAGTTGTAGCGAACTGTTGCAAAGTAACGTAATATTTCGTGAAAAACCAAACATTTCCACCAAATATTTCGTGTGAATTTTTAAGATAAATCGCAAATGGCTGAAAACGAACAACTTAACATCGTTCAAAAAATCCGGAAAAAGTACGGATACACGCAAAAAAGGCTTGCCGAACTGATCGGCGTGTCAGAAAAGACCGTCCAAAATTGGGAATATGGCAAGGCGATCCCGAAAACAAAACACCAAATATTGCGTGAAATGCTTGATCGGGATCATCCAGACGAAACGCCATTGCGGCCGGTTGAATATTACGGCGGCGATCCGGCCGGTGAAAAAACGATCCTTCTTCCGTTGGTCCCGATCGGCGCCGGCGCGGCCCTTCCGGGCGATGATCAGGAAGGCGTGACGCCGGCCGACTGCGAAATGTACGCGGTCCCGGAATTCACGGCCGTCGGCGCGAAGTATCTGATCCGGGTGCATGGCGAATCGATGGTGCCGGAATATCAGGACGGCGACCTTTTGGCGTGCCGGAAGATCGACGAACTTCTTTTCGTGCAACCCGGCCGCATTTACGTCCTTGACACGAATCAAGGCCAATTGGTGAAGATGATCATGGAAGACAAGGATCACCCGGACATGCTGACGTGCCATTCCCTGAACACGGAACGGTTCGCCGACTTCCAGATCCCGAAATCCGCGATCCGATCCATTTCGATCGTCGTCGGCGTCGTTTCAATCAGGACCGAATAATATGGACACAAGAAGAAGTGAAGAATTGAACCTTTGCGGCCAGATCGTCGCGGTTCTTGGACTTGTCGCGTCCGGGATCGGGATCATCGGCATGGCGGCCGATGCCGTCGATATGAAGATCGCCGGTGCCGCCATCGGCGCCGGGATCATCCTTTTCGTTATCGGCGAAGTCTTGAAGGGACTTTCGACAATTGTCAAGGCGTCTGAATTCTATCTTTCAAGACATGAAGATCAGGAAGAAAACACAATAAAATAATACAATTGTATTTCAAATGAATTTCTTTTGTTATACAAACACTTTCCTTTTATATCCTTTGTAATAATATTTATCTTCCTATTTAGAAAGAAGAATCATGAAAGAAGAAATGATCACGATCAATAACATCGACTATTATGATAAGCCGGAATATTGGCCGTTCATGCCGAAGGAAATGTTCGACATCTTGGAATTGGCCGAACTGAAAGGATCCTTTCGCGGCGAACTGATCGTCGCCGAAGTCCCGAAGCGACTTTTTGACAAGATGATGTCAGACTACAACGCCGCGAAGCGATGAACCAACGAAGGATCAGCGAACGGACCGACCAGATCCACCGTCGGTTCTTCAAGGCCGTCGACGACCTGATCGCGATGGACAAGATGCCGTCGTTCACGTCATGGTGCGACGGTCACGGCCTTCACCGGCCGAAATACACGACGATTCGCCGGTTCTACAAGGAAGGCGTCGTCGCGGATCACATGTACAAGGCGATCGATCTGGACGCGCTTGCCTATTTGTCCGCCGACTTCGGCGTGTCGGCCGATTGGTTGCTTTCCGGCGCCGGCAACGAATTCAGATAGTCGATGATCTTCCGGTTGGCCGCGTCGATCAGCGACCAATCCTTTTCGATGTACACGTCGGCCATCTTCTTCGCCTGATCGACATGATTCAATGAAAGGTCGATGTCGTCGACGGAAACGCCGGCCCGATTCCGGCCAATCGTCGACCATGTGTGCCGGGCGTAATATGTCGTCAGTTCTTCTTCGCCGACCAGACCGGCGATGTCCTTCAACCCGTTGTTGACGGCCCGTGCGAAATTCTTCCGGTCCTTGTATGTGTGATAAAAGCCGAAGGCCCGTTGTCCGGCCGGATCCGCGAACTTCCTGACCAGATCTTCACATTCCGGTTGGATCTGGATCGAAATGAATGCTTCGTCCTTCCGGCGTTTCCGGGTCTTTTGGCGCTTGTATTCGATCCGGCCGTCGACGATCGGCGGACACGTCAGGACGTCGGCGATGTTGATGCCGCAAAGGTAGAAGATCAGCATGAAGACGTCGCGTGCCATCTTCGCGATCGGCCGTTCGATCTTGTCGTCTGGAAGATCCCGGATTATTGCCATCTTTTCGGCCGTGATGTTCCGCTTGTCGGCCAACGTGCGGACGATCTTCACCTTCTTGAACGGATAATGCGGAATCCTGATCAGGTCCTTTTCGTCGTCGTTGAATTCTTCGATCGCCTTGTTGAAGATCGTGCGGATGTCGGTCATGTACGCGGCGACCGTGTTGTCCGACGCGGCCGGATGCGTGACCGTGATGTCCTTGCCGTGATTCTTCCGGGTCAACGTCCGTTCCGATTTCAGATATTCCGTGAAGGCCCGAAGGAAGGACACCGTGATTTCCGACGCCATGATCCTTTCCCGGCCATTGCAGAAGTCGATCAGGCCGTTCAGGGTCCGCCGGTACAATTGCGCCGTCGATGCGCGGTCGGCACGGTCCAGACGATCGGCCAATTCACGGCCGAAGGCGACGAAATCCACATCGCCGGCACCTTCTTTCAGGGCGTCGGCGAAATACGCGGCAAGTTCCTTCGCGTCGTAATTGTGGATCCTGAATCCAAGTTGCTTCGACTTGATGTCTTCCAATTTCAGGATCCGTTCGTTCAGTTCCTTGATGATGTACGGATCTTTGACGGCGAATGTCTTCTTGTTGATCTGGTTGTCGGTCACATAATATTCGGTCTTGATGTAACCATATCCGCGCTTCCAACAAACGCGGATCGTCACCGGATATTTCCCATCGGTCCGGCGCTGATGTTTGTAAATGCAGATCTTGAACGTCGCCATGTCTTCGTAACACAATCGTAACACAAACTTTTGCAAATGTACAAAAAAGTATGATTATGTGTCAACGGCGTTGAAAGATCTGGAAGAATGCAACCTATCTGCATTGTTTCGCGTAAGTGATTGATATACAAACAAAAAACGACCGCCGGAAGGGCGATCGAATTTGGTGCTTTTTGGTAGCGGGAGCCGGGCATGATCCGGCGACCTTCGGATTATGAATAAAACGTTTTCTTCGTGTTTCGTGTCTGATAATCAATTAGTTGCGTGTCGGTCTGAAAATTTTCGTAACACTATCGTAACACACGGCCCAATTTTCAATGAAAACGGCGGCGGATCAAGGACAATCCGCCACCGTTGCAACAATATGATTTTTCATGAATCACATCGCAAAGGTAATCATTTTCGGCGGAATCCAAAAAACCAGAAGAAGGCACCGACCAGAAGAAGGACGATCGTGATCCAGATCACGGCCTTCATCTTCAATGACCCCTTCGATCCGCCGGCAACTTCCTTCGTGTCGTCCATGTGATCGTCGACGGTTTCTTTTGCGACGACCTTCGTCGAATCGGATACCGTTTTGGATCCGGACGATGACGTCGCGGTCGAATCGGACCGGTTGATGTCGACCGTCGTGATCGACTTGATGTCACCGATCCGGCCGGCGATCACACTTGCGATCTGGTCGCGGACCGACGCGTCGTCTTCGTCATCCTTCGTCACGATCACGACCGGATCCGTCGCCGTCGAATCGCCTTCCTTCCGGTTACGGTCCGAATCGAAGAATTCGATCTTCGTGATCTGGACGTTGGTCGCGGAATTGTGGACCGAATCGGACCAGATCCGTTCGATTTCGTTCCGAATCTGGACGGACCCGTAATCGACCGTCTGATGATGGTCGGTCACGACGTGACGGGTCGTTCCGCAAGATGCGGTGATCGCCAATGCGATGATCAGGAAGAAAAACCGCTTCATGGTCACTTGATGTTGATGATGTCGTTCAGGCGGTTCATCCATCCGATCTTGAACCGGACGTAAGTGTACTTTTTCAGTTCCTTGTCCGTCGCCTTCCGGCCGATCTTTATTTCATATTGCGCGACGGATCGCGCGATGATGTCGTTGAAGTAGTCAACACGAAGGTCGTACAAGGCTTTGTAAAGCACATTCGGATCCAGATTGTTAATCGTTGCCAACGTCTTCGGACCGACGATGCCGTCCGGGTTCAGGCGAAGCGCCCTTTGCGGAATCTTGATCCCGTAGACGCCGGACCCCCAAACCCAATCGACAAGGATGTTGGCGATCTTCTGCGACTTGATTTGATCGGCCTTCCACCGGTTCCAATAAAGGGTCCGAAGGATGTCCAACCATTCGTCGAACGTGATGTTCTTCAAGTCCGCGACGGTCGGCGCCGGCTTTCCGACCTTCTTCCGATAGGAAGTGAAGGTGCCGATGGTGACGCCGCACATGGTCGCGCCGCCGGAATCTGCCGGATCGTTGGCGAAGGCCGTCTGACGGGCCATTTCGAATTGTTCGCGGACCGGCAATGACCGGTATTTGACCGGAAGGCCGGATTCCCACTTGATGAAGAAAGGAATGATCTTGTTAATATCTGCCATTGTCTTCGTCGGTTTCGTCGTTGAATTCTGGATGATGATGATGATGATGATGACCACCGAAATCAGGGCCGGACGGACGCGCGGACGGCGTGTCCTTCGGGCGATCTTCTTCCGGTATGTCTTGACGTGCCAAAGATCCATCCTTGAATTCATGCAGATCGACGTCGAAGTGACGTTCCGTCTTGTCAACCATGATCCGTTGAAGGACTTTCGCCCAACGGGACGTGTTGCATGACGATTCGTTTTCAAGCATCGACCAGATTTGCCAGAAGCAAATCGCGCCGGCGACGATGTTCGTCAGCCGGATCGGCAAGTCTTCGAAGATGTATCTTTGGATGAAGGCCGCAAGGACGATCAGGGCGTAAATCTTCAAAAGTGTCACGAAGATCTTTCCGGCATGTTCGGATTTGAACTTGCCGTCGGCCTTGTCGGGATATTTCTTCCGCACGCGCCGCCCCAATTGCCACGCCGTGAAGCAATCCATCAGGACCGCCAACGTGCATATCAGCATGAAAGGGATCTGCGGTTCCACGACCGCCCAAACCGCGCCCAAAAAGACGAAGAAGAATTTGGCGATCGGCGAAAGAATTTGTGATGTTGTAAGGTGATGAATCATATCAGTTCAGGTGAAAACATTTGCCTACCTTGACAATCGTTGCGTCGATTGGATAAAGATTTAGCGGCGCAAGGCCCTTTTCGGCACGTTTCGCGTTTTCACGGACGATGGCGGATTCCGCCATTTCGATTTCCTTCATCAGATTGTCGGACGCCGTGAACACACACCGGCGGTCGCCGATGGCAACGCCGTTCTGGTCCTTCGTGAAATAGTCCCCGGCCGGATCTGGATCCGCATTGAAGGTCGCAAGGACGACTTGCATCTGCATGACTTTCCCGGATGCGTTCTTTCCGGGAAATTTGGATTGGTCGATCCGGACCTTTTCAATCAGGATCCGTTTGTCGAAAAGGTCTTCAATCTCGATGCCTTTCCCGACAATGGCATCAGTCTGAACACCCAAATCGCTAAATCTTGCCATAGCATCAGGCGGTTATGTCGCCGGCGTATTCGACCAGATCGCGTTCGACCTGATCCTTGATGGCGTCGACCGTTTGAAGATATTCGATGTACTTCGTCCTGAACGATTCGTCTTTGGACAACCCAAGTTGGAAACGTTGGAAGTTGTTTTGAAAATTGATTTCTTCGCTAACGGTGTAGACTTCCGCGATTGCGGCGGCCTTGACGTTGTTTTCGTTCGGTTGTTCGAAGATGCGGCATTCGTCGTAATGCCATTCGGTGCGCGTTTCACCCGTTTCGGGATCTTCGACCGTCACCATCTGGACATTGAAACGATACCACCATGATCCGTCACCGACCTTTTCGAAGATCTTCGGTTTATCGTCGGAAATTGACTTCATAAGGCAATTGAATGAAAAGTGTTTGACAAAGGTGTTTGGAATCGGAATACTTCAACCAACCCCACCATGACGCGATGTTCCGCTTGATCTTCATCCACTTGATCTTGTACTTCGACATCAGGCGGACGATGTGTGCAACCCGGCGGCACAAATTCCGCTTGATGCCTTTCCTGATCAAAGTGTGCGTGTGATAGAAACGGAATCCAAGAAAGTCGACGCCGCGCGAATCTACCGGGAACACCTGAAAATTCCGCTTGACGGTCAGTTTCAGGTTGTCCCGAAGGTATTCGCGCATTTCGTTCAGAAGGGTGTGCAACGCGGCCTTTTCCGGGCCGAAGACAACGATGTCGTCCGCGTACCGGTAATAATATTTGACGTGCTTCACTTCCTTCATCCAATGGTCGAAATACATCAGGTAAACGTTCGCGAAGTATTGAGAAAGGTAATTCCCGATCGGGACGCCATCGGCCGAATCGATGATCTCGTCCAACAACCAAAGAAGATCGTTGTCCTTGATCTTGCGGCGGATGATCCCTTTCAGGATTTCATGGTCAATGGAAGGATAGAACTTCCGGATGTCGATTTTCAGGCAATACCGCGTTCCATCCGGATCTTCCTTCAAGGCCCGGCGCACCTTCTTCGCGGCAAGATGGATGCCGCGATTCTTGATGCATGAATATGTGTCGGCCGTGAAGGAAGACACCCAAATCGATTCCATCACGTTCATGACGGCGTGATGGACGATCCGGTCCGGATAATACGGCAATTGGTAAATCTTGCGTTCCTTCGGTTCGTGAATGGTGAAAATGTGATAATTGGAAGTCCGGAAACGTTTCGCGGCCAGATCATCGTGAAGTTTCTGGATGTTGGCGGCGCGGTTCCGGTCATGCAGACGCACGCCATACGAACGTGTCTTGCCTTTCCGGGCCTTTTCGTCCGCCGACATCAGGTTTTCAACCGATATGATCTTTTCCCAAAGGTTTCCGATCCGTTTCATGATTGCTTGTTCTAATGGTGTTCTTCGACATCCTTGCGGATCCTACCAAACACGTTCAATCGATCTTGATCTTTTGCCATGCCGCGACAAGTCGCGGTGCGTGCCTGACTGATCAGGCCGTTGGCAAGGTCCCGGCCATATAGCAAAACGGCATTGCTGAGAACCGATATTCGCATTCGCATTCGACGGCGAATTATTCGAATTCGCGTACACGAAACCGTCATTCGTCCCATTATTCGAATTACCGCTGAACAAAAGGCCCCGATGGCCGACAACCCTTTTCATCATTTCACTTGCTTCTGGAAAACGTTCGAATTACGTCCTGACGGACGTCCGGTCCGCGCCCATCGATCTACGGAATAAAGCAAAGCCGAGAACCGATATGCGCATACGCAGTCGACGGCGAATTATACGAATACGCGCACACGAAACCGCCACACGTCCCATAATTCGAACTACCGCCGAACAAAAGGCCCCTTGTTGCGGAACCGGACGACGGAAGGGACGTATAGAAGTAATCGCAAAAGTACGTCGAAGCGCTTCCGCCGTTCACGGTCGGAAGGATGTCGCCATTGACGCCGAATGCGGCTTCCTTCATCCATCCAGACGCACGCGGAAGTTCGATCCCGGCGTCGTGATAGTCTTCGGTGATGGTCGACGCGTATTTGTCCGGATCGTCGCAAAGGTAAACTTTCGACTTTCCGTCGTCGCCGGCTTCGATGTCGGCAAGGATGCCGTCCGTCCACTTCCAGATGTGACCGAAAGGATTTTCGACGCCGCGATAAGACGGAACCGGTGCGGCGTAATATACGGTCGTACCATCGGATGCATACACATTGTATGTGACAACACCGGTGTTGTTTCCAAGTGAATTCGTTGCGCCGCAAGGGATGCTTGGATTGTAAGAATTATAATTTCCCCAATCCGGCATGCCGGACACGCCGGCACCCAAACCGCCCTTGTGATAGCCTTCTTCGGTCAGTTCGGCCGTGTGTGCGGCTTGCGAATTCAGGGTCGCATATTCCACGACGAAAAGCCAATAAAGGTCGCGTTGTACGGCGTAGGTGTTGCAATTCCACTTGGAATCGCGGCCGACGCGTGCGGCGGTCCGGAAGTCCGTCAGGGACTTCGACGTCACCGGCATACCGCGAAGATCGCGATATGTGTCATCCCATGCGGAAGTGTTGTTTCCGCCCCGGAAGTCATCGGTCGTGTTGACGACGGAACAAAGTTGCGACGTCGAACGTTTCATCGCGGCTTCGTATGCGCTGACGTAATACTTCGGGATCTTGACGAATCCCGGAAGATTGTGCGCCGACATCATGACGCGCCGTTTGGTGCCTTCGGCTTCGAACTTGACGTAATGATCCGGGACTTCGACCATGACCTGACCAGACGCGCCGGAAAGGTCGGCGTCGCCGCCGGTCGCGTACTTCGTCGAATCGGACGGATCCAGATAGTGTGTCACAACGCCGGCGTCGCTGACAAGGCAACGCCGCATCATGGACTGAATCGGAAGCGACACATGCAGTTCCGCGCGGCCGATCCGGGTGCAACCGGGCGCCGACACGGAAGTGTCGAATTCAACCCCGTAGAAGTAATCATACGGGAACGTCGGCCGGTTCTGACCGACACCAATCAAGATTCCCATACTAATACCCCCATTTGATGTGAACGTTGGAAAGGGACGCGGCCTTGATTTCCCGGATCAGTTCGGGATTCCAACCCACGTCGAAGGCGCAAGACACGAATTCGCCGGTTTCCGATGCCGCCGGAATGACTTCCAACGTCACGATCGCGGATCCTTCGTTCTTGATCACGAAAGAATTCCCATCAGGCAACTTGAAGTTGTTGGTTGCAAGTTCGCTGATGTCGATGTCGCCAAATTTTGCAACTTGCGGCGACACCATTTCGCCAGATCTTGTTTCCATGCTTGAACAAAAATTTTAGTGTGTACAAAGATACCGAAAAAAGGTATCACTTTGATACGGGATTCAACCGTTGTTCAACCCTTTTCCGGAAAAGCCGTTTTCCCGGCACGGCTTCGGAAGGGCGTGCGCCCGGATCCCGGCGACCCGGACGCGCCGCCATCATCTGCATTTGGGCCGCTTCGAACGTCGATATGCACGCAAGATCGCGCCTTGACCGTTGAAGGCTTCGCGTTCCCACGGCCGCCATTGGTAGTCGTAATCGGACGGGAACGTCTGACCTTTCCATGTGAAGATCTTCCGTTCCATGTCCAACGTCAGGTCGCCCCGGACGAACTGCGAAAGATGGATCGCTTCGTGACAAAGGATCAGTTGAAGCGGATCTTCCGGCCGTTCCCGGATGATCAGTTCGTATGTGTTCGGGATCGGCGTCTTGTGCATGATCGCGTTGACGTGCCACTTTTCCGAATCGAACTTGTTCAGGATCTTTTCGTTGTGGATCACGACGACATCGACGCCATCGATGTTCAGGCGGTCGGCGGCGAAGGCGAACACTTCCAGATCGCCGCCGATTTCCGCGTAATCAGTAATCTTGATCATTGCCGTTCATTGTTATAACGATGTCCACCCGGATCCGCGATTGATCTGGACGCCTGACGACGTGATCCGAAGGCCGACGGTCTGGTTGCTTGAATTCAGACCTTGCAGAAGCATCGTCGGCGTGCCGGAATCCAACGCGAACACGGCGGAAAAACTATTTCCAAGATGGATCGCGATTCCGTTGGCGCCGATGTTGATCGACTGAACCGTGTTTGATGCGACGACAACGTTCCCGGTCGTTTTGTCGTAACCGGAGAAATCAACCGTGTTCCAATATGGCGGTTCGTTGTCAACGGACCATTCATAAGAAACCGCGACGTTGATCTTGTATGTTCCGGCCGACAATGACAACGTTTGCGCTTGCGTCGTCCACGTCTGGTCGCTTGATCCGCTTGAATTCAATAGTGTTGCAACGGCCGACGAATTCTTCGTCAAAGTGATCTGGATCGTGAAATTGTCGATCGAACCGCCATAATATTGTTGATATGTTCTTGTTTCGAAAGACAACGCCGGAATCTGGACGTTCGATCCGCCCGAAGGGACGGTGAACGTGCATATATCGACCGATGCCTGATCCTGACCGCTTCCGCCTTGCGTGTCGTAATACTTGCTGAATCCGCCGCCGTTCGTCGGATAGGATGTCGTCGGTGATCCAACACTAATATTGTCGCCCTTGATGTTCAGTTTCTGGACGCCGCTTGCGTCGTACATCGACATTTCGTTGTTCTGGATCACGATACGTTTCCCGGAATCAGCCGTTCGAAGGATTCGGACGACCGCGTTGTCGATCACGGCTTGTTGCGCGAAGAAGAATCCGGTCGCAAGGTTTTCGTAAGACGCGCCGAATTGTTGCCAATAGGCTTCATCCGTCGGCGCATGGCCGGAAAACGATGCCGTTGGTGCGTTCGGGTTTGCACGGTAATAGGTATTGTTATATTTCACAATATCCGTTCGCGTAGCATTGCCGTAGTACGTCGTTTGCGAATCGTAATCACCCCGGAATGGCGATGAAGGCGACACGCCGTCGACGCCGTTGATCGCGATCGGGTCGGACCATGTGCCGGCAACGCCGTCCGTCACAAGGGCGCACGACATCCAGACCTTGACCGTGATGTCTTCCACGTCAAGGACGGTGACGGTCATGTTGTCGTTGTTCCCGACTCGCGAAGAATCCTTGACGTAACCCACCCAAAAGAAGTGTGTGCCGGCCGTCGGGACGACGACGAAAACCGTGCTTGTTTCCACTCCGGAAACACGGGCCAGATAGTTCGTCGTCGACTGATCGGCGTCAAGGCCGCAAATGTAACCCTTATCGTAATTCGGTTCCGACGATGCGGTGATCTTCAACGCAACGACGGTGTTCGCTTGCGACGTCGTGATCTGGATCTTTTCCCACGTCGATTCGGAATGATCGATCGCGTTGGACACGATCCTTTTCCCGGTCACGGTCCAATTGCCCGTGAACGTCGGCGTGTGATCGGCGAAGTTCGGCGGCGCGTCGTACCATCCGGAAGGGATCGGATTCGTCCCGGTCGGCTTCGACGGCTTCGTCGTAGCCGGCTTGAAGACGAAGGACTTGTAAGGTCCATCGGCGCCATCCTGACCGTCTTGACCATCTTGTCCGTTTTGGCCGGGATTACCCTTTTCGCCGACGATCCTGATCGCGGAAGACCATGATCCGGATCCGACGCGTTCACGCATGTAAAGGTCGCCGGTCGTGAAGGACGAATGCCAATTCACCGTGTCGGCGGAAAACTGAACCTGAATGGAAGCGCCATCGGATCCATTGGTTCCGTTCGTGCCGTTGGTGCCGGGATCGCCCTTTTCACCCTTGATCTTCGTCACGTCCCACGATCCCCATTCGCCATTCTTGCATTTGCGGACCGCCATCCAGATGTCGGACGACGTTGCCGTGTTGTGCCAATTGTTCGGACTTGAAGTCGGCGTTCCGGGATTCGATTCGACGGCGGAATATTCGAAATCGATGTCGGCCGTGTCAGTCAACGGGCGCGGCGTCGTCCACGCGGATTGTTGCGGCGATTGGCCATCGCTTGTGAAGATGCGCGTCGACATCCACAATTGGGCGTCACCTGACGGGATCCCGTCGGACCATCCTGATGTCGTCGGGACCGGCGACGCGAAGGATCCACCCGTCGGCGCGGACACCGATGCGGCGTTCACGCGGCGGAAGACCGTCGACTTGAAGGAAGACTGACCGTCCGTTCCGTTCGTGCCGTTGGTGCCATTCGTTCCGTCCTGACCTTTTTCGCCTTTGATCTTGTTGATTTCCCATGATTCCCACGTCCCGTTCTTACATTTCCGCACGGCCATCCAGATGTCCGAAGAAGTCGCGGCGTCATGCCAATTCGACGGGTTGTCCGTCGGGTTTCCGGGATTGGTCGCAACGGCCGAATATTCAAAGTCAATGTCCGCCGTATCGGTGACGGGTCGCGGTGTTGACCATGACGATTCTTGCGGTGACGCACCGTCACTTGTGAAGATTCTGGTCGTCATCCAAAGTTGCGCGTCGCCGGAAGGCACGCCGTCAGACCAACCCGTCGTTGTCGGCGTCGGTGATGCATACGATCCGCCGGTTGGCGCCGACACGGAAGACGAATTGGTCCGCTTGAATGCGAATGCCTTGAAGGACGATTGTCCGGATGCGCCGGCCTGACCGTCGGCACCGTCCTTGCCGGTTGCGACCGGCTTCCAATAGGCCGTTTCCGTCGGAAGATGGCCGGACGTCGCGGTCTGGTTGATGTACCGGTATGTGATCGTCTTTCCGCCGGACGTGTAGTCCACTTCGTCGCCGGAATAGTACGTCGCCGTCGAAGACCATGCGCCGCGATAGACGGGAATGTCCCACGCGTCGCCGGATCCTGACACGACCTTGACGTTCCGCAAGGAAAACTGACCGTTCTGCGTGACGTTCCAATCGATATAACACGATTGGTTGCCGAACCGGATCTTGTTTTCGTCCAGATCGATGTAATTGTTGCCGTCGGCGGATTGGATCCGGCCGGTCGTGATGTAACGGCCGTTGATCTGCGTGAAGCCGTATGAAAGCGAAATGGCACGCGTGCCGGTGTTCGCGTCCTTCGAATGCAGTACACCGACCCAAAAATAATAAAAGTTCGGATCGGATTCGCACTTGATCGGATCCGTCGAAAAGACGAAGTTACCGGAATTGGTCGTCCGATTGCATTTCGCGTAAATGTAGTACACGCCGGAATCGGATTGCATCGTAAAGTCGCCGTTCTGCATGGTCCACGACACGGCTTGTTGATCGTCGATCGTGTAATGGACCAACGTGCCGCCGGTCACGACGACGCGGTTCCCGTTGCCGCCGTAATTCGGTTGAAATACGGTGCCGACAAGGCCGAATTGCATCGACTTCGCGCCGACCGTCATGGCGATCGTTTCGATGGATGCCGGCCGGATCTTGTCGGTGAAATAGCCGTCTGGATCGAAGACCATGCCGATCAGTTCTTGCGCGTCCTTCCAATTGCGACGGGCGCGTGCCGGATCGTTCAGTTGGTTGATCTGGATGATCTTGTCCTTTTCGATCATGTCCGCGATGATCCGCGTCTGGATCGACACCGTGAAGGCGATGTCGCTGATCGTGATCTGATAGTTGTAAAGATCCATCAGGTCGCGCGTGAATCCGGTGATCCTGATCGCCTTGTCGACGCCGATGTCGTCGTCCTTGATCGGGATGAAGTCGCCGATCCAGAAAAGGTTCTGGTTCGGGTTCGCGTCCATGACCGACTTGATGAAGAATTCCGAAAGGGTCAAGGAATACTTCACCTTCGGCGACGAATTTTGTGCAAGGTATTCTTCCGCCCGATCCTGCAATTCCGCTTCGGCCGCGCTGATATACGAATCAGGCATGTTGATGTCAAGGATCACATACTTGTCGCCGGCGCCGATCTGGAAGGCGGCGTGATCGTCGGAAGGGATCACAAGGCCGGCTTCGTCGGTGAACTTCTTGATCCGGAAGGTCTTCGTGACGGCATCGTAAGACACGATGTCGAATTCATATCCGGCAAGGTTGCCCGTGTTGAAATGGATTTTCGCGGCAAGGCCGTCGATCAGCCACTTCGTCGCGCCGGTTTCCTGATCCACTTCGTTCAGGTCGAAGTCCATGCCGGAATCGACGAAGTTCTGGACGTCGTTCGCGTCGATCGCCGTCACGGTGCCGGTCCGGTGCGGATAGATGTCCGGGAACGTCTTCTTGCCGTTCCAGACGCCGAAGGCATCGATCGAATCCTGATCGACGATGTATGATTGCGCCCGGTTCTTGTTCGGAAGAAGAAGGTTCAGACAACGATATTTGTTGGTGATGTTCTTCGTTCCGCCGCGCACCTTCAACTTGTTGACGATGTTCGCGGAAGACACGTTGTCGCGCTTCAATTCATAGATGCCATTTCCGGCGCCGAACTTGAATTGCGTGCCGAAGATGTTCCCTTCCTTGCCGTAACTGATCAGGTATTTCGTCCCGGCCTGATTCGGTTCGATGGTCAACGGAAGGTTGTATTCCTGCGAAAGCCGTTGCGCGATCGAAAGGCAATTGTCGCCGTCGCCGAACGTCAGGGTCTTCGTTTCGGTCGATTCCGGGACGTCGCCCATTTCGAACAATCCCGGCGTGCCGTCCTGCGACGACACGATCAGGACCGACACGAAGCGGCGAAGATCGCCGGTCAGGGAATCGGACCGAAGATCCGCGTTCGTCAACGTCGGATCCAGATTGACGTCGTAAGACGACCGGGCCAATTGATATTGAATGCCTTCGAAGGTCGCGGAATACTTGTATTGGTTTTCGCCGACCTTCGTCATCGGGACTTTCTGGTTGATCCAATACCGGCGGCCGAACACATCGATCGAATCGCCGATCGAAAGGGTGATCGGGACCGCCGAAAGGATGTCGATCTTCAAGACGTCCTGATTGTTTTCGCTGACGGCTTGCTTCGCCGACGTGACGACCGTTCCGTTGGCGTGCGATTCCAGAAGTGATTCGGTCCCGTCCGCGTGACGGACCTTCAAGATCATAGTTTCTGCCATATCACGGTCGCGTTAGTAGTGAACGATTCGATTTCTTCGATGACGCCGGCGACGATGATGAAATACGTCCCGTTTGCCGAATATTGGTGCGAAAGGGATTGACTTGTCCCGGACACGTCGTCCGTGACGGATCCGTCGCCCCAATACACGGTGACGATCTTGTTCGACGTCAGGCCGATCGTCGCCGTCCGGCTTCCGGATGCGACGAATTTCAGGACCCGTTTGACGGGTGACGGTTCTTTCAGGACCAGACGGAACGTGCCGGTCATTTGCGCTGATTGCCAAATCTTGTCCGGATCGATCGCATCGTCCAGATAGACTTCGTACACAAGCGGCTTGTTGACGTCGATTTCGACTTTCAGGCGGATCGTGCCGGACTTGGAAAAGACGTTCATGAAGGTGTTCATCGCTTCGGCGAAGCCGGACGGGCCGCCGGATGTCTTGATGAAACAATCCAACGCGATCGTCCTTTCTTCGACGTACCGGGCCGAAAGATCATGGATGGATCCGTGATGCGCCGTCCAATTTTCCTTCACGGACGCCTTCGCCTTCGGACGCGACAAAAGGCCCTTCGACGCCGACACGAAGACACCGTATGACGCCAGATTGACGTCATCCAGATAATATTTTATATTTTGGGCCATACGATGATCGCATTAGTTTCGGTTTCGGTTACTTCTTCGATGACACCGGCGATGATGATGAAATAATCGCCGTTTTGCTGATAGTTGTGACGGACGGTCAGTTCGGTTCCGGACACGTCTTCGACGAAGGTGCCGTCGCCCCAAAAGATCGAAACGCGCTTGTTGGTCGTGATCTTGATCCAGACTTCGGACATCGCTTGCGACGCCATCACATGTTTCAGGACCCGTTTGACGGGCATCGGTTCCTTCATGGTCAGTTGGAACGTCCCGACCATGATGTCGTCGTTCCACACCTTGTCGGGATCGATTTCGCCTTCAAGGTACACTTCGAACACAAGCGGATGCGTCGGATGAAGATCCACCATCAGGCGATGTGTTCCCTTCTTGTCGAATGCCGCCATGAAGGCGTTCATCTTCCGGATGAATCCGATCTTGCCTACGTTGGTCTTGATGAAGCAATCAAGGACGATGGTCCTTTCTTCGACGTACTTGTGATTCAGGTCCACGAAGGCGCCGTGATAGGAATCCCAACTTTGCTTGAAGTTCGTCTTCATCTTCGGCCGGGACGTCAGGCCCTTCGACTTTGCGACGAAGACGCCGAAATCCTTGAAGTTCACGCCGTCGATGTAGTATTCCAACGAACGGATGTTGGACGTCTGGCCGGACATTTCGTCGACGGTCAGGGCCGAATCGAAGATCGAAAGATCGTCGACGATGGCCTTGCCGTATTCGGTCGAATAGTAATCTTGATCAAGCGAAAATCCCTTGATGGTGCCGGCGTGCGTGACTTCGGCGATCAATGCAAGGTTCAGGTAGAAGGAAAAGGTGTTTCCGCGTCTGACGATCGCGACGAAGATCCACGCGTCAGGTCCGACCGGGATTTCTTGCGACCAATAGTTGTCGACACCTTCGTAATTGAACGTCCAGATCAGGCGCGAAGGCGATCCGGTCGTGACGCCGATCGTCTTCACCCATGCCGTCAGGGTGAAATCGGAATTCATCCGGCCGGACATGACGTTTTGCGTCACTTCGCACGTCCCGGATCCGTCGAACCGGATCGCGTTTCCGGCCTTTCCGGTCACGAACATCGCATTGCTGACGGCGCCGTCCGCGCGGCTTGCCGAATAGTCGTAAGCGACGGCCGATCCTTCTGGTTCGTCGAATGGAAGGTACAATATTTTGTTAGGTTCCGCCATGACTAAATGATTTGATTGTTGATCTTCACGACGGCCGCCGGTTCATGTTCGACGTCGATCGTGCAATTGTTGTGGTTCTTGACGATGACCTTCGCGTTCCCGGTCGCGATGATCCTGACGACGGACTTGTCGTACACGTCAAGGACGGTGTAAGAATTGCCAGAAACGGCCAATTTCGCGACCGAATTGTGCCGGACGTAGATTTCCCCCACCGACCATCCGTTTTGCCGAATGGCGGCTTCTGACGCGCCAAGAAGGACCGTCATCGCGCGGTTCTCGACTTTGACTTCCTTCTTGTCGATGAAGATCCCGTGATCGCTGACGAACGGGTCGCCGGCGAATTCCCGGCGAAGGGTTTCCAGATCCGGCCAATCGTGTTCCATGCAGAAGTCAATTCCTTTGACGTACATGGCCAACATCCCGGCGATGTCGTTTTGGTCGCGAAGACGGTCGTGCCAATCCTTGCAGATCCCGGCCGCCTTTGCCGATTTTGCCAAATTTCTTGCTAACTTCATAATTATCAATGATTTATGATAAACCGTTGCCGCGCAAAGTGTCCGTGTCCAGAAGCCGGATGATGTCATCCAACTTCGCCAGATTCCGGTTGAAGGACGTGTTTTGCGCGATCGCGGACAAATACACAAGTTGTTGCCGGATCGCTTCCAACGATTCCATTTGGTTGATCCGGATCGCGTCGATCTGACCGACAAGGACGGACGCCGTTTCTTCCGTGACACCTTTGATCCCGGATCCGGTCATGCCTTCTTCGTCGGTGACTTCGCTGAAAATGTCCTTGTAGGCTTCAAGGGCGTTTTGGAATTGTTCGCCGATCATGCTGACCTGACTTTTGAAGGCGTCGACTTCGGATTGGGTCAGGCCGTCGAAGATGAACTTGTCGCCGTCCCAATATCCCATCGATTTTTCAAGGTTGTCAAGGGCCGATTGAAGACCTTGTTCAAGGAACCGTTTCTTCAACTGATTCAGGATGGCGTTCCGAAGGATGCCGTTCACGGCGTTTTCGAAGTCTTCGGCCGCGTCCTTGCCCTTGCTGAATGCTTCGGCCAACGCGTCGCCCAATTCATCGGAAAAGTCCTTCGCAGTCGTCTGCAAGATGTCTTCGGTGATGTCGTCCAACATGTCGGCGATGTCGCGGTCCAGATCGGCGATTTGTTCCCGGTATTCGCGCAACTTGTCTTCGTCGGACTTCTTCTTCGCGCTTTCGGCGCGGATCATCTGACGAAGGTAGTATTGTTGCATCTGCATGTTCGCGATCGCCTGACGTTGTTGTTCATAGATGGCCGCGCCCAACGTATGTTCGATTTCCCACGAAAGTTGCGTGTACGCGTTTTTCAGATCTTCGACGGAAGACTTCCACGATTTGATCTTTTCTTCGAATTGCTTGTCCTGATTTCCAAGAATGGATTTGATCACGGCGATCACGGCCTGAATGACCGTCAAGGCCGCCTGAATGATGGCAAGGATAATGGATGATTTTTCCGCCGTCTTGATGGCCGTCGCAACGGCGATGGACGTCGCGGCAACGGTCGCAAGGGATGAAATGGCGGTCGCGCCCACGTCGCCGATCGCGTCTTTCAGGAAATCGCAAGAATTGATCGCGTCCGCGACGAAATCGAAGGACTTGTCCGTCGCTTCGGCAAGGTTATTCCAATTCTTCTTGATCTTCGCGGCCGAATCCTTCGAATCGTCACCGGCATCTTCGAAGATCGCCTTGATGCTGACGCCGATCGCCTTGAACGGATTGTCCTGAACCAATATCGACTTTGCTTCGTTCAGTTTGGACCGGATGGATTGCAGATCGACCGGATCGAAGATCCCGGAAAGGGAATCGAACTTCGATTCGATTTCGCGGACCAACACGTCGATTTGTTGCGCGGTCAGTTCGTCCAGATTGCCGAAAAGCATGGCCCACGAATCGGAATTCATCAGGTCGCCGGATGCAAGGGACGACAACGCCTTCGCTTGCGCTTCATTCAGGCGTTGGATCATTTCTTCGTCCTGATTGGCGGCGGCGATCCGGCGTTTTTCGTCGTATTCGTCGATGATGGCTTGCTTGCGTTGTTCGAAGTTGCCGTATTCGGTCAACATCTGGTCGTATTGTTCGCGGATCTGACCGGTGACGTTCGTTTCGGCCTGATTCAAGACGTCCTTCTTGCCGGCCGCGTCCGGGTCGTTGTCGTCGATCTGGTCGCGCTTTTCCCGGATGATGTTCAACTTCGCGATCACGTCGTCGGCCTTCGACAACTGATCTTGCAAGGCGCTTGAAAAGTCGGCGATGACGGTCCGGGTCGTTTCTTCGGCGATGGCCGAATTCAGTTCCAGAAGGTGCGCTTCTTGTTCGGCGGTCCGGTTGCTGATCTGCATGATCGCGTCGCGCTGATTTTCCAGATAGTGAAGGTACGAATCGCCTTCTTTCAGGATGGACGCGAATTGTTCGGCGGCCGCGTCGCGGACGATCTTGTCGGAAGACGCAACCCAACGATTGTATTCGTCATAAAGGGCCTTCATCTTCGCCAAATTGTCCTTGAATGCGTCAGACTGATCAGACCCCTTGCCGCCGGTCGGCTTGCCGCCGGTCGTCTTCATCGGCGACAAGGAATTCTTGTCCATGAATGCGATGATGTCCTTCGCTTGTTGTTCAAGTCCGTCGATCTGACCTTTCGCAAGGTTGTAGAATGCATCGACTTGTTTCTTGATGCCTTCCTGAATGTACGGTTCGATCGAATCGGACGGCTTGAATCCGCGTGCGGCGAAGGCTTCCTGATACAAGTCTTGCAAGGACTTGTCGCCGTATGCCTGATAAAAGTCGCGTTGCGCCTTGTAAAGATTGGCGTACACGTCTTCAAGTTCTTGCATGGCGGCCTTGTATCGAAGCGACTTGTCAAGGGCGACCAGATATTCGTCAAGGGCCGTTTTGTTTTCCCAAATGACGTCACCTTCCTTCGACAACTTCGCGTTGTAATCCGGGATGATCTGACGAAGTTGGTTGATCGCGTCGATCTTGTCGTTATATCCGGCCGTTTCCGACTTCATGACGGAACGAAGGCGTTCGATCGCGGCGACTTGCTTGCCGTATTCGTCGGCAATGCCGTCCAACTTCTTCCGTTTTTCTTCAAGGGCCTTGATGGATTCTTCCATCGCTTCCTTTTCGGCTTCCTGACGCGCCTTGAACCGTTCGATCAGGGCGATCACGGCCGTGATGGCGACGGAAAGGCCCAACGTTAGGGTTGCCATCAGGGCCTTTGCCTGAACGTTGGTCAGGCGAAGCGCCGTTCCAAGTCTGGTCGTCGCGGTCGCAAGGGCCGTTTTGGCCTTCGCGACGACGTTCAACATGAACGACGAATCCTTGTTCAAGGCTTGTTCGACTTGTTGAAGGCCGATGGTGATCGACATTAGGGACTGAACCTTCAACATGATCTTTTGAAGGTTTTCGTTTTCGCCGGCCAGAAGGCCCATCGCGCCTTGTGCGGCGGATGCGGCGCCGGCGATGCCGCCCAACCCCGACACGATCCCCTGAAAGACCGCTTCGTCGGATGCCATGCGCCGGGCCTGATCACGGGCGTCCGAATAGGCGTCCGTCAGTTTGGCCAATTCGGCTTGCTTTTCACGATATTGTTCGGTTTCGCGCTGACCGGCCGTTTCCAGACGGACCAGATCTTCGGTCAGTTCGCGGATCCGGGTGCGAAGGCTGACTTGCGACTTTTCGTTCGCGTCGACTTGCGCCTTCATCATCTTCAAGGCGTCCTTTTCCGCGTTCAGTTCCTTCGTCGCGGCTTCGGCCTGACGACGAAGTTCATCTTGCGCGGTTCCGGGCGAAAGGGCGTCGATTTGCTGATTCAGGTCGAAGATCTGACGTTCCAGATCGGCGATCACCTTCTTCTGGATCTCGATGTTTTTGGTCGTGATCTTCATCGCATCGTCCATTTCTTCGCCACCCTTGACGAAGGAATCAACCATTCCTTCCATTTTCTTCACCGACTGATCGATGGCCTTGTCCAGAAGGTCATTGTCGATCGTCGATTCAAATTCCAATGCGCCGTTGTCCGTATTCATCACATCATTTGATTGACATAGTTCATAATATCTTCCGCATTGTCAGCCGTCAGAACAAGGTCTTCGTCGCCTTTCTTGACGTATGTCGGAAGGTCGATCATGATCCTTTCCACAATGGACCATGCGATCCCGTGATGAAGGTAGTCCCACGTCCAACCGAAATGTTGGCAGATCGCGCCGCGCTGACCGTAGGGCGATCGAAGGCCCTTCATTATTGTATCAGATTCGGGATCGTCGTGCGGCTTGCGCTTACTAATCTGATACAATTTGTAAAATCCGGCAGATTTTCGATCGCGTTGATGGTGACACACAACTTGAAAAGATCCGACGGCTTGATGGCGTGCGCGAACAACTTCGTCAGTTCGTCCAGACGGGCCGTGTCTTCGACATACTTGACGCGGCCGCCCGGCATCTGGATCGCCGGCGTGAAGTCTTCGCCCAACACGGCCAATGCGACGTATTTGGCCATCCTGATCGCGTTGTCGTGCGCCAACTTGTGCGCTTCGCCGGTTGCGTTCCCGGCCTTCGCGGTCAGAAGGTTGTCGTCGATCACCATCTGGATCCCTTCGGCCGACAACCGGTCCATCGTCGCAAGTGTCGCTTCCTTGATTTCGAACGTCAGTTCTTCTTCCTTGCGGATCCGCTTCTTCATGAAGCCGAAAAGGCCCTTCGGCCGGACCATGACGACACGACGGATCGTGAACGTCTGACCCTTGCCGATCAGCCGTTTCAGTTCGTCCAATTCAATCGTTTCCTTTGTCTTAATATCTTCTTCCATTGCTATAATTTGAAAAACGACCCGACGTTTTATGATGACATCGGGTCGTCGGTTAGTGAAATGGACGTTGATCCGTTAGTTATTCGGGACCGTAGGATCCGCATCTTCGGTGCCGGTCGCGGTGATCATGGAAGACGGGAAGGCGTAGATCGACTTGCCCGTGTTGGTCAACGGCGTGACGGTCACTTCCAGAAGAAGGATGCCGGATGCGGAAAGGTTTCCGTTCAGGACCGCATCGATGTCGGCGTTCGGAATGACGAAGGTCAGACCTTGTTCGGCGACAAGGATGATGCACTTGTTGGCGACGGCTTCGCTTCCGTCAGTACCCCAACCGGCCGTGTCGACGGCTTCGCCGCCTTCATAGTTGGTCAGATGAAGGCCGGACGGGTTCATGATGGAAAACTTCGCGGCCGGGATCTTCCGTTTCTTGCGACGGACTTCGGGCGCGGACTTGCCTTCTTCGAAGTGTTCGGTCACTTCGGCGGCGTCCTGACTGATCTGCGCCGTATCCTGATAGACCTTGCCGATCTTCTTGAACGTCGCGGCGTTCACGGCCGCGCGGATCTGCGCGGCGGTCTTGTCGGTGATGGCGGTGCCTACCAGAACGGCTTTCAGTCCAATTGTAATCATGCTCATATTCGTGTGTGTTTTTTGGTGAACAAATTATTCGTGCAAATACCATCCGATTCGGATGTTCGTATAGTGTTGGCCGGCGACATCTTCATCCTTCAAGACGACCTGACTTTGGATCACGGTGCCGCAATCGTCGAAGTGATGGCCCCGGATCGCCGTCAGGATCGTGTCCGTCAGGGATGCCAAACGGGCCATGTCTTCCTTCTTCTGCGGCTTGCCGTTGATCGTCAGGTCCAGATCAGGGACATGGATGTTGATGTTCGACGTCGCGATTTGCGGCGCATAGTCGGCGGTCAGGTCGATCGTGTTCACAACGATGTCTTCAAGCGCCGACCCGTCCGGACGTTCATCCTTGTAGATGCCGCCCGTGATACCCAAATTCAGGCCCGAAAGGAACCGGAACATCAGGGTGTTCAGATCAAAGGTCGTCTTCATTCAATTGCGCTTTTGATGTTGTTGACAAGTTCTTCCATCATCTTCGGCATTTCGCGTCGTGCAAGCGCTTCCGCCGATGCAAGGACGTCGCGTCCCTTCGATTCGACATAGATGGCGTATTCCATGCCGGCCGTCACGACAAGGCAAAAGCCGGTCGGATGCTTCCGGGCCGCACGGTCGGCGACGGTCTTCGACTTCTGGATGGCTTCGGCGGCGTTTCCGCCTTCCGGGCCGTTTACTTCTGCGAAGTTGTCCTGAATGGCGACGCCATCCTTGAAGATGACGTAACCGATCGAAGACCGAAGGTTTCCGGTGCGGTCATGGAATCCACGATCGGCCGGGATTGACCTTGCGTGCGTCACGCACATTTCGCCCAAATATTGAAGGCGCTTCAATTCACGTCGTTCGATCGCTTCAAGGAACCGGTCGAAACGGCGGCGGATGTCGTCGGTCGTGAACTTCGGCGTGATCATATCCAATGGCGCGTGTGCAATTGTCCGGGATCCGATTTCAGGCATTCGCCGGTGACGCGGACGTCGGTTCCGGCGTTGTCGTTGGCGACCATGATCTTGGATCCTTCCGTGATCTTCGGCGATCCGACCGGACATTGGATCAGGGCCGTGAAAACAACGGTCCGTCCGTCCGTCAACATCACTTTCGATCCACGTCCGCCGGTTTCTTCGCGGCAAGGGCCGACCAACGTCCACGACGTCGTTTTCGGGACCCAATTGCCGTCCGCGTCCTGAACGGCGCCTGATGCGGCCGTCTGGACGAAAAGGAAATGCGGATATTGTCGGACCTTCGGCATGGTTTACCACATGTAAGATCGATCTTCGACGTCCATCTTGTCGTCTTCCAACACGTTGTCGACACCCAATTCCGAACAAAGTGACTTGTACCACAACTTGAAGGCTTCGGTGTTCCATGAAATAGAATATCCGCCTTCGCTGATGTTGGCCAACGGCAAGATGTTCGAAAGGGACTGATACATGGCCATCTTGCACGCGCGAACGTCCAAAGACTGAACGTCCAGACCGTCGTGATCGGCCATGATCAGGTCAATCGTGTCGGCGTCGACGTTGAACCGCGACAAGGTTGCGTGGATGTATTGTCTATTTGTGTTGATCATACGAAAGGAATGGATTCCGTCAGGACCGGCGGCCGAAACCGCCGGCCCGGCGGATGATTGTTACCACGAATTCGCGTTGGTCTTCATCAGGATGGAACGTTCGGAAAGGTTCCATGCCGGGAAAAGATTCGCGATGCCTTCGGTGACTTCCTTGACCGGCGATTCTTCGGAATACTTCTTGATCAGGGTGTGACCGTTCATGGCCATGACGGCGGTCGAAGTCTTGGAACGACGGGTGAAGTCGATAGGCTTCTTCCACCAAGTGTTTCCAAGAACCTTGCTTTCGCTGAACATGACCACGTTGTCGTCGAACGGGTTGCCGGTCGACTGCGAACCATCGGCAAGTTCGATCGTGATGTCCTGATCGATGACGATGATCTGCAAACCCTTGTAAAGTTCCTTCTTCTTCGCCAGATAGCCGTTCACGGTTGCGACGTCAACGGCGTCGGTGTAATCGGAAAGATTGGCGATCAGGGACTGACACTTCTTGACGACTTCTTCCTGACTTGCGAACTGATTGAAGGTATCAACGTTCATGAAGGCGAACTTCGGCGTGACGCCGAGAGCCTTCGCGGCGGCGATGGCGGCCGGGAAGTCTTTGGTAAGCGGCTTCGCGGACGTACCGGCGGCCCAAGAAGTGTTGACACCGATCTTCTGCGCGGCGGCCAGATCGTAGTCGACATCGTATTCGGTCACGACGGCGGCGTTGTTGGAATTGGTGAAGACGACCTTGCCGGCGGAAATTTCTTTCAGGGCGATCCATTCGGCACGGGCCGCGATGCCGGTCCAACAATACTTCGTATCTTCGGCCCATGCTTCCACAAGGGCGACCAGATCGGGATCGCCGGCGGACATCGCGATCATGATGTCGTAATCGGTCAGTTCGTCTTCCAACATTTCACGGCTGATCATCAGTTTGGGGATGTCACCCATGATCTTGGAAATGGCCTGACGGGTCTTCTTCTGCGAAGTCGCACCACGCGCCACCAGATCGGCGGCGATTTTCAGACCGGTCTGCGCGACCAACATCTTCCACGTCAGGGTCTTCGTTTCCTTCAACGGGAAAAGGGTCGGATAGTAATACGGTTTCAGATCAAAAGTGTGAATAACCGCATTCATGTCTTTTTCGGTAAGACCAACCATCAAGGATTTCTGCATAATTCAGACTTTTAATCGGTTAGAGATAGGAAACGTTCTTCAACGCGGACTTGATGCCGGAATCGACGGAAGGCGCGTTGCCTTCGCGGACGACGGCATGGATCCACGCGTCGACGAAAAGGTTTTCACCGGCCTTCACGTCGTAGTTGGAACCGGCGATGGCGAAAGCGGCGTACTTCGCGGCTTCGTCGGTGCCGGAACACTCGACAAGGACGTCGCCGGCGGTCAGGGCGATCCCCAAAGTCGCGGTCACGGTGATCACGTCTTTGGCGGCGTTGGACGTGTTGATGGCGGTGATTTCCTGCGCCTTCGTGCCATTGCCGATGTACTGACCGACCTTGAAATGATGACCCTTCGCGACGTCGATGGTAGTCGCGGAATCGGTCGCATTGGTCAGGACCTTCGCGGTCTTCACGACATGGCTGACACCGTTGGACGGCTTGGAAAGCGGCGTGCCTTCCAGAAGGGCGTTGCCGCCAAGATCGGCGGTGTACACCGTTACGCCACCGGGAATGTCAGCGATGCGATGAAGGATGCATTTGACAACGCGGTTGTCCTTCGATCTTTTGATTTGTAACATGTTCGGTGATGATGAAAAATGTTGTTAGACTTCCTTGCCGCCCAACGGGTTGTCGTTACCGGTCGCGTCCTTGATGTACGCGGCGACGCCGGCGGAAACGCCGTTCTTGTCAACCGCACCGAAGGAAACGCCGCCGGTGCCGGAAATGCCCTTGTCGGCAAGATCCTGAACAATCGTCGCGGCATCGGTTTTCGTGTCTTCCAGATAGGCGTCGAAATCTTCGTCCTTTTCGAACTTCATGCGATCGAAGTCTTTCAACATCTTGTTGCGCTGATGTTCGGGAACGTCTTTGATGATTTCTTCCACCTTCTGACGACGCGTCGCGTTGATCTTGTCCGCGTTGAAGTTGTCAATGACGGCCTTGTACGGCGCCATCGCTTTTTCGATGGCGGCGGCCACGATCGTACTGACATCGTTCGGATCACCCTTGCCGGGATCAGTCTTGCCGGGATCAGACGGATCCGACTTCTTTTCGGTGAAGTCGAACTTGTCGCGCAATGACTTTTCATGCGCGGTCTTCGCGTTCGATACTTCGCGATCAATGCCGGAACGGAAATCTTTGGAAAATGCGGCCACCTTGTCTTCGGTCAGACCTTCGACAAGTTTCTTCGCATCGTCTTCGGATGAAGCGGCCATCGCAAACGCCTTCGCGATGTTCGTTAATACGTCCTTTCGCGTGCCTGAAAACTTTGCAGTCAGTAACGCAAGAATTTCGGTAAACTCCATGTGTAAGATTTTTATTAGTTCGGCGCAAAGATATATCGTATCATTTTGATACGAAAACTTTCCCGGATCAATCCGTTGAAAATCCGTTGAACACTTGCATTGCACTTGCATTTCATGTGCATCAGATATTTTTTCACTTTTCTTGTACGATTTTTCGCAAATTGTTTGGATATATTAAATAAAACCAATATCTTTGCGTCAGCAACAATAAAGAAACGACACGATGAACACCATGAATCACAACATCAACGATCTTCTGGAAGACGCCAAAACCGTCTACTACGCAACCGACAAGGCGACGAAAGTCGCGATCGCTTCCAAGTACGGCATCAACGCCACGAAGGCGGCCGACATCATGAAGGCCCTTTATAAGATGGCCAACGATCTTCACAAGGACCGGACGACCTTCGTCGCCGAAGATTACATGGCCTTCCGCCGTCTTTGGGATGGTCCCGAATCCCCGGCGAAGATCCGCGCCGCAATGGCCGATGAATCCGACGCCTTCGTCATCTTCTATCGCGACACCTACGCAAAGGGCCGCCGGATCCCGACCAGATCCGAAATGTCCGTGATCAACACCCTTGACGCGATCATCGCCGAACGTTACGCCGCCGGTGACACGACCCGTCAGGCCCTGACGAAGAAGATCGAAGACCAGATCGCCGACTTCAAGGCCATGTTCTTCGAAGCACGGAAGAAGGCCGGCGAATTCCGCTTCAACTATCAGAAGGAACACTTCGGATCCATCGAACCGACGATGGCCGCCGTCATCGCCGCTTTCGGTGATCACGGTTACAAGGTCAACGGCGCCAACTTCGAAAAGGTCCGCAAGGCACGCGTCCTGACCCACAACTTCGATCTGGAAGCCTTCATGGAAGACGTCCAGAAGGACGCGGAATTCGAATGGAAGGGATCCATCCACCTGATCGTCACCCGGATCATGACGGCCGGTCTGGACGGCGACAAGATCCAGATCAGCCGGATCGCCGACGGCGACGCGAAGGCGTTCGACATCCACATCACCGACGGCACCCGGTCGATGCACGCAAGATCCATTTTCGCGGCCGAATTTTCAACGATCGTCACGCCGCACTTCCGGTTCATCATCACCAACGAATAAAGTCCAACAAGGCCCGGTTCCGACCGGGCCACAATGCTTTTTTGACATGCTACGGTATTACACTTGCCAATCTGGACGATTTCACTATCAGATCACGGTGTTGAACGACGCCGATGATGTCGTCTATCATTCCCGGACCATTTGGCCGGAAGGCGTAAGCGCCGACGATCTGGAAGCCTTGCTTGTGGATCGCGCACGGAAACACGGATTCAACATTTGATCGATATGGCATACAACAATAGTCTTCGGAAGGTCTGGTTCAAGACCCTGAAAGAAGCCGTCACGGCAAAGGTTCAGAAGGAAATGCACGGCTTCATCGGCATCGGAATTTATCGCCAAAAGGAAGGCCGGCACAAAGGCGAATACTTCGTCGGCACGCACATCGACTTCATCAACCGGTATTGATATGACGACGATCGAAATGCTTTCCGCCCTGACGGCGAACGACATCTTCTTCCGGATCATCAACATGGTGATCGCCGGTCTGGACCAGAACAACACGCCGACATATCGGCCGGAATATCACATCACCATCGGACAACGCGGTCACGAATTATTCCTTGCGATCGACGACGATCTGGACGCCGCCGTCCGCGTTGCCTTCGAATGGTGCCAACACGAAAACCTTATTAAAACCGCAATACAATGAAAACAATGCCAATCACGACGACGTTCATCGTCGTTTATGATCAGTACGGCGACGTCAGGATCTTCCGTCTGACGAAGAAGCAATGCGCCGTCTTCGAAACCTACATCGATCCGACCGAATTCGTCCGCGATCACATGGCGGAACGGTTCGGCATCGAAACCGACAATTCCTTCATCTTCGCACAAGCGAACCGGCCGAACGTCAGCCGGGAAACCTTTTAACGATCAGGACCATGAAGAAGAAAATCACACTTGACTTCATCTTCGATCTTCGGAAGGCGATCGAAGATCAGGGATTCACGATGGCCGGGATCCAGATCAAGGACCGGAACACCTTCGCCTTGAAGTTCAACGGCGTCGTTCAGTATTCCGGCCAAAAGTATTTCGACACGTTGACCGTGACGACCGACAAGATCACCTTCGAAGAATATTATCGTCACGACCTGATCGCGCCGGATGGCGGATTGGCCTTGATGCTTGATAGTACGAAATCAGGGTTCACGCACAAGATCGACCGCATGGCGATCAAACCGATCGTCGACAAGATCATGGAAACGTCGGCACGATACGAACACGACGCGAAATGGTATGAAGCATACGACGCCTTCAAGAAGACCGGCAAACACGAAAGTTGGCGCCGGCGCTTCATGCGGAAGTATCTGGACGAACACTTTCCCGGTGAATTCAAAATATAATCGCTAAATTTGCAGACATGGAAACAATCCCGTCTTTCTTGATCCCGATCAAGAAGGTCTTCGACGACTACCATCGCGAAGTGAATCGAATCAACGCGTCCGCGAACGGAAGCAAAGTGATCCTTGTCTTCTTCAAGGAAAAAGGATCCGTCGAATGCTTCGGTTCGAAGGCGGCAATATATCACATTCACACGGCCGACGAAATCGGCGTCGGTTATGACACGATCGCGAACATGACGATCGACCCGGAACACCCTTACGAAAACAAACGTGTCGTGATCCTTGCCCGGCCGATTATCAGAATACCAACGAACCGCAATAAAAAAGTTCCCTAATGAAAAAGATCGACGACAATTCCATTTGCCTTGATTGCAGATGGTTGGATCCAGACGCGGACACTTGCGCCGCATTCCCGGAAGGGATCCCGGACAAGTATCTGGATGGATCGAAGGAACACCGGACACGCGATGCCGACCAGATCACAACGATCACGTTCGACGAAGCGGATCCGACAAAATGAAGGAAGGCGGACATTGATCCGCCTTCTTTTATGCATTATCGACCGCAAACTTTTCCATCTTCTTGATGAATTCCAGAATGTCGGCCGGAAGTCCTTCGCCCTTCTTCACGATGTACAAGACCATGCATTCCGCCATGAATTCGTGATCGTTTTTCAGGCCATATTCGGACAACCATCCGGCACCGTCCTTCTTGTACTTGTCATATAGTTTGACCCATTCGCGTTGCATCGAATCGGCTTGCATGGAAGGGATCGACTTCTTCCGATATACGGATCCGTTGATGGCACCAAGAATCTGATCATGCACGGTGTGTCCAAGTTCGTGAACGACCGTCGTTGCCGGGAATTCTTCGATCGACGAATCGACCGTCCATCGCTTCATCCCGGAATCGATCAACTTCTGGATCGCATCGATCTTCTTCTGATAGTCTGCGACGATCTTTTCAAAGTTCATGGCGCGTCCCGGATTCGTTGCCTTCAATGTCGGGATCTGGTCCGCATAATACTTTTGATTGGTCTTCAAGATCTGGATGTCCGCTTCCTTCCGCTTCACCCATTCGCCGTTCGTGACTTCAACCCAATGACGGATCTTTTCCTTTCCCTTCGCGGATCCGGAAAAGTACGACTTATTGAATTCGACGTGACGGCCGTTCGCGTGTGCGGCCGCCGAAGAACTTCGTTTCGGGAATGTGACGTTGTTGAATCCGATCTTGTTCAACTTGAATCGCGTCGACACTTCGACGATCCGGGCGCATCCGATCCTGACGGCTTCGAAAGATCCCGTACTGATGTCGAAATCCGCCGAATTGATCACGCCGGAATCGACCATGATCTTCCGTAGTTCTTCGCGGTCCTTCGCCTTCATGACGGCTTCCGGTGTGACCGGGTTTGCGGCCCGGATCAGGGCGTTGATCTTGTCGATTTCCGTGTTGATCATGCCGATGATGGCCTTCGCCGTGTAACCGCCCGGAACGAACTTGACAAGTTTTTCCAGATTCGCGACGTCGACCTTTGCGGCCTTGCCCTTCGCGATCGCGTCGATTCCGGCCGTGACGGCCTTCTGGAAGGCTTCCTTTCCCATCTTGACGACGGTCCGCGCATCGTTCAAGGAAGAAGTCATCGCACGATTGAACGAAGGCCAATTCGGCCAACGCGAATCCCGTGCGGCATCCGTCAACGTGTCCATCGCATAACCTTCGTAATACGACCATGATGTCGTCGACCAGACTTCCGCGTCACCGAATGCGGCATCCGCTTCTTGCGCGATCTTGATCGATGCTTCCTTCATCGTGCTTGCCGTCGCGTCGCATTGGGACTTCAACCGATTGAATTCCGCTTCGATCGCGGCGATCTGGTCGTAATTGGCCGGCCATGCGTTCTTCATCTTCAAGATCAGCGACATGTCGATGGAATAACACCGGCACGCGAAGACCAGATCATCCCATTCGTCGGACATGAAGATCCGTTCGAACCGGTCCTGATACCGTGTCCGTTCGGCTTCGTCGATGTCGTCCCAATCCTTCGTCTTCGGTTGCGGTTTGGCGATGGTCGGCTTCTTCAACTGCAAGGCGCCTTCCAACGTGCCGCCGGCGAAGTTGTCCCGGATGAAGTACGGTTGTTTCGACCATGACAAGGATCGTTCGCGGTTTTCTTCGATCCAATCCTTGAAGCCTTCCGGGATGTCGGTCACGGTCTTTCTGGACGCCATCGCTTCGTATTGATCGCCCCGGATCGCGGCCTTCAATTCGTTCAGTTCGTCCGTGTTGAATTCGTCGCGGTCCATCAGGATCGGGATCACATGACACTTGCATTGTGGGTGCCAACCCTTGAACACGAAGTCCTTCGGATAGTCGCCGGCCAACCGGTCGCAAATGTCCTTTTCCGGGTGCGTGTTGGAAAGGACGATCCGGAAGCCGACAACGAAGTCCATCGCGGCCCAACGACGCCGGTCGGCGTCACGGTACGCCATATTGATTTCCGTCCGTGCAAGGCGCATCGCATTCATGTACGATGACCGGTACACGCCTTGTCCGGGATGGTACGCGGCCGCACGTTGCGACAAGACCAGATTGCCGTGTTTGTCACGGACGCGCCTGAACAACTTTTCCGGTTCGTGAAGGTACGACCGAAGATCCCGTGACAACTTCGTCGCCGGACGGCCGTCGCCGACCGCGATGTCGATTCCCATTTCCATCAGGGACTTCGTTTGCCCGGCGTATTGCCAAACGCGTTGTGATAGATCCAGACCGCCGACCTTGCGTTTCTGGAAGGCGTCAAGGGCGTTCAGGTTCCGGTCCGACAACTTGTTCATGGTGCGCTTGCCGATCTTCGACGTGTCCATGATGTGCCGAAGGAAGGCGTCGTTCTTCTGGTTGGCGTACAACCATTCTTTTTCGGTGCCGGTACGGATCACGGCGGACATGCCGGCCGCAAGGCGATCGACGATTTCTTGCGCCTTCGCCTGAAACGCCGGACCCTTCGCGAATTCGAAAGGCTTGTCAGGATCCACCGTGACCGTCGACGCCAACCGGGCGAAATCCGCGACGGCCGCGTCGTACAACCGATCAATGGCGGCCGCATACGATTCCGTCCGACGGAAATGATTCGCTTCGAATCCGTCGAAGGAAAACGCGTCCCGGATGGAATCTTGTTTCGTTAACTTCTTTTTCCTTGCCATTTCGCCCTAATTTGGCCGGTTTCCCGGCGTTTCGACACCTAATCCAATAGATCCGTCGGTTCGGCCAAATTGAACGTCGATTTGGCCTTGCTTTCGGCGTTGATCGTTTCGGCTTCGGCCTTCGGATCGGTGACGCCGGTCAGTTCGGAAGAACGACGGATGGCGGTTTCCTGACTGACGATCGCCTGACCGCCGGACGCGTTCACCCACATGTCGATTTCGGCCGCGTCGTCGGTAATCATGAACGGACGGATTTCCGGTTCGGTGATCAGGGAATCGGCGGCGGCTTTCAGGCCGTTCACGTCCATCTGGCCGATGAATGCCTTGATCACGTTGTACCGGCGTTCCAGATATTCGTCGAACACTTCGCGATGGTCCAGAACCTTCAAATGCGCGTCGGTGAAAAGAAGTTTCAACGCGGTCCCGGAAATGGATCCGATCCCCTTCACGGCGTCGAAGGAAATGTCCGGCGTCTGCGTCATCGTGTAGATCATGCGAAGAAGGGTTTCGATTTCGGTCTTGACGGATTCCGGCGCGTTGTCCCATGAAAGGTAATGTGCATCCGTGTCCTTGTCGCCTTGAAGGATCTGGCCGGATTCGCCCTTCTTGCCGAATCCAAGAATCTTTCCCTTGACGAAGATCTTCGGCGATGCGTGATAGTCGTTCGTGTCGGCGAAGTTGGAAAGAAGTTTTTCCAGACGGTCGATCAGGACGACGACCTTTTCGAATTCCGTCTGGTCTTCATTGCCGAACACGACCGGGATCTTGCCGATGGAATGCGCGGCGGAAAGGATCACTTCGAATCCGGTCTGCATGCGTTCCCAAACGACGTGTTCTTCGTCGGTCCATGCTTCGAAATAGGTGTGCGTGACCTTCTTTTCGTCCTGACGGGAATATTCCCGGCCGAAGGCGATCATGTCGCCGGTCTGGTCGAAGTACGGGAACAACTTGTCACCGTTCAACGGCGACAACGGCACGCACCGAAGTTTGAACGGCGATTCGATGCCGTATTTGTTCGTCTTCTTCTTCGGATCCTTCGGATCGACCGGGACGGCGAACCACAATTCGGCCGCTTCCTTGCACGAAAACATCGCACGGGCGATCTTCCGGTTCAGGGAACTTTCCTTGACGGAATGACGGATCTTGTTCATCACGTCCAAGACCTTCTTTTGGGCGTCGTCTTCGGGTTGCGCGTTGACGATCACGTCGTTTCCGAAGATCATGGCGACGGCCCTTTTGACGATCAGGGACGGAAGATCCAGACCGATCCGGGCGACGGGTTCCTGACGGAACACGGCGTCCTTGCCGTCGACCTTCTTCGTCACCATGACGGATGTCGCGCTTCGTGCGGCGACTTCTTCCGGCGGCACGCGGACCATCTTGTCCGGGCGCAACACGGGATCGAAGACGTCATGTTTCATCGGATCCAACGCCTTTTCGGCGGCTTCGACGTCCGGTTCATCGATGTACCGGCGCGATTTCAGTTCATCGATGATGACTTGCTGATTCTCTGAATCAATGATTTCCTTGATTTTCATATCTGATGATGTTTGATGATGTGCTAAAACAATCCCGTCAGATCCTGACCTTCTTCGTCGTCGCCGAAGTGTTCGGTCATGGCCGTCAGGACATCAGGCGCGTCGTCGTGTTCGTTCTTGCCGACGCGAAGGAAGCCGGTCACGGCATTGTAGAAGACCGGCCACAACTTGTCCCATCCTTCCGGGAACACGATCAGGTTCTGGACGGCGGCCGATTGGGTGAAGATGCGCGTCAGTTTGTTGTCGGTTTGTGGGATCCATTCGATCGCGGTCGTCTTGTTTCCCATCAGGCGCACGATCCGTTCGACGGCACGGGCGAATCCCTTGCCGCCGTTGTTCGATTCGATGATGGCCGTGTCGATGTTGTCCTTGCAAAGCATTTCGGCCGTCCGGGTTTCCGTGACTTCCATCGGCTTTTGCGTGTACAAGACATCAAGGACGTACATGTTCGTCGTCGTTTCGACGTAATCGATCGAACAAAGGTAGTCAGATCCGTCGTCAGCCGTGTCCGTGTAATTCTTCCGCTTCATCACGGCGTCATACGGGATCACGGAATACGTCCTGAAACCGCGTTCGTACAACATGCCTTCCGCCGGTCGCGGATCTTGCTGATACAAGGATCCGAACACGATCGGGTTCTTCTTCTGGATCGCTTGCAAGGACCGAAGGGAATGACGTTGCGGCCAAAGCGCTTCGCCTTCCTGACGCGGATCCAGATCCGTCGGTCCACCGATCTTGATCGCCGGGAAAATGACGACAACCCATCCGTCCGGGTTCGTTTCCGGATCGAAAAGGCCGTCCATCTTGATCATCCGGCCGGCAAGATCGTCGACGTGCCAACGGGTGAAGACCATCAGTTGTTGCGAATCGTTGTGCAGACGGGTTTCGGCGACGGTATCGTACCAATCATTGACGGTTTCCCTGATCGTCGGCGACCATGCGTCCTTCGCGTTCTTGTACAAGTCATCCATGATCAGGATGTCGACGGGATCACCGGTCAACGGACCGCCGACGCCGACGGCCTTCACGGATCCGCGATGTCCGACGATTTCGAATTCTTCCGATGTCCTGACGTAACCCTTGATCCGTTCTTCCGACACGATCGACATGTTCAGGATCGTGTCCGGGAAAATGTCATGGTAGACCGGATCGTCGATGATCCGTTGCACTTCGCGATTGAATTTCCGGGCCTTCGTGTCGGAATAGGAAATGATCGCGATCCGCTTGTTGGGATCCCGGCCGACCAGATACGCCGGAAGACGGCGCGTCGATCCTTCCGACTTGCCGTGTTGCGGCGGCATGAAGACCATCAGTTTCTTGATGTCGCCCTTCGCGAACCGGTCCAGAAGGCCGTAATACTTGCGATGGAAGTCCGCCGGCGTGAACGTCGGCATGGTCTTCAACGTGAACCGCAAAAGATCGTCGCGGCACATGCCGTTTGCGACGGCACGCGCCTTCAAGATCGCGTCTTTCAGGATCACACGTTGTTCGACCTTTGACATTTATTCCTTCGCTTCGGCGCCGTCGATGACACGCATCAGTCCGCGCAATTCTTCCTTCAATTCTTCATCGGTCCGGTCGGCGAATAGATCACGGCCGTCCTTTCCGGTGACTTCGTTGGAATGCCGGTTCTTGAAGTGTTCAGGATCCGCGTTCGTCAGAAGGAAGATGATCGCGGTCGTGTCCGGTTCCAGATGCTTTTTGACCGTCGTTTGCTTGATGACCTTCGCCTTCGGCTTGCCGGTCGACGGATCCAACTTTCCTTTCGGATCCGGCGCGGTGACGGTCTTCGTTTCGATCACGTCGTAACCGGTGATCTTCTTCATCAGGGACTTCCGCGCTTCCGTTACAAGGCTTTCCGTCCGGCGGTTTTCGGCTTCTTCGACCGCTTCGGCGAATTCAGGGTGCCGTTCCTTCCATCTGGAAAACAAGTGACGGTCGATGCCGACCATCGTGCATATTTCCGTGATCGAATAAGTGTCCTTTGCGATCAGGTCGGTGATCCGCCTGACCATCGCTTTCGTGTACTTCGTTCGCGGCATGGTATCAAAGTGTTATTTCCGCGTCTTCCATTCCATGCAGATCAGGAAAAGGGCGTTGGCGTCGCGATCCTTGTTTCCGAAGGTTTCATCGCATCCAATCGGGTCCCGTGCTTGCATCATGTCGATGCATTCCATGATCTTTTCGATCTGGATCGGCGAAAAGGTGAATGTCTTCCGTTCCTTGCCGGCCGGGCCGTTGTCGCCGTCGCCGTCACCGGATCCTTCGCCCGGATCCAGAACCGCTTCGACACCCCAATCGGCCGGATCGAAGCCGTCATATTCTTCGACGGCCTTCTGCAAGGCTTCTTCGTCCCAATCAAGGTCCGCTTTCGCGGTCGCGTTGTCCGCAAGCGCCATTTCGCGCCCTTCCGGCGTGTAAAGGTCGATGTCGGTACGTTGGACCGCGACGACCGTGTGACCGTCCGTCTGGACGATCAGGACGTCTTCCAGACCGGCGGCGCCGGCCTTTTCGGTGAACTTGTTGCCGGCGATGATCCGGCCGTGCTTATCAAGAAGGATCGATCGACCGGCACCGAACCGATCGACCGACTTTTCCAGAAGATGACCGCCGAATTCCGTCCCCTTGTTGAAGTTCAACGTGTCCGGGATCAGGTCGCCGATCTTCGCCTTCTTGATCTTCGGATCCTTCATCATCCAAGCATTGTCAAGACGATGATGACGAAGGCAAGGATGGTCCCGGCGATGCCGCCGATGGTCGTCCCGATGAAGTCGATCCATTCGGGCGTCCCCTTCTTCATCCAAAGATCATAAATCAGTTCCTTCGCGGCGCCGATCAGGACGGCGGCACCCAACCCGAACCAGACGGCGATCTTCGGATTCGGAAGGATGGATCCGACAAGGAAACTGACGATCGTCGCGATCAGGAAGCCGGCAAGGACATGTTTGCGGACGTCCTGACGTTTCAGGCCGGTGATCAGGTCTTCGAACTTTTCCTTGATGGTCGCCCACAACCACCGGAACCAATCGGCGACGGAAGCGGCCTTGAACGGCGTTTCCGCGTCGACGTACATCGGCGGTTGGGTGTTGCCGGACTTGACGCCGACGTACACGCGCCCGGTCAGAAGGATCTTGACGCGTTCGCCGAAGGACGGCTTCCAACACGAAATGACGGTCTTGCCGTCGGAATAGACCGGAAGATCGCCGCATCCGGGCGACATCAGGGTCTTTGTGGATTGCTTGAAATTGATCGGTTTCATAGTGTGTTGATGGATTGATTTTGCAATTGCATCGCAAATGTAACGGATTCCCGTATCAAAATGATACGCGTTCAACACATTTTTAACCGAAAGTCCGGATCAGGCGCCTATTTGCCGACCTTGATCTTGATCGGAAGATCGGCGAAACACCATGCCAAAAGGGCCGCGTCGCGCATTTCCTGATTGGTCCGGCCGGTGATCCCGGTGAAGTACGAAAGTTCTTCCATCGTGATCTTTCCGTCCCGTCCGCGCCATCCCTTCTTCAACGGATGATGTTCGATCACGTCCAGACCGTAGTGACGGCACATTTCGACGATCTTGTGACCGGTTTCATGGTTCCGGCCGACGTCATACCCTTTCGACGTCGACACGCGGCGCGATTCCCATCTGGTCGTGTGCCAATTTGTCGTGTCCTTCCACGATGCTTCCACGACGACAACGACGGTCTGGTCGTTTTCGGTCGCCTTCTTGCGGACGTCTGCAAGGTAGTCCAGAAGATCCGGGAACGTCAACGCGGCCGCTTCAAGTTTCCGGGTCCTGACTTCAAGAAACCCGACGCCGTTTTTGTCGACGTCGGGATCGATTCCGATGATCACATCGTATTTCATTCTTGATCTGGTTTTGGATCGGCGGCCATTGCCGTCAGGCGGTCAAGTTCCCGACGCGCTTCCATCAGTTGCGCCGTCAGATCCTTGATCTGGTTACGGAAGTGATCGTTGTCCTTCAAGGTCCGGCGCACCATCGAAATCACATATTTCAGATGATCGTGATCGTGTCCGTAGTCAGGGAACGTGACCGGAAGATCCGAAAACATCAGGGTCATCAGGTCGATCGCGTGTTCATAGGTATCGATTTCCTTCTGCATCGCGGCGACGGCACGGACTTCGTTGTCCTTCATCCGTCTTTTGAAGATCTTCATCATGGCCGTGTCGTTTATTCAGGAAGATCGTCGTCGCGCTTCATGTCGCACAACTGAATTTCGGAAACGTCCAGATTGACACCGACGTCGAAGGATCCGTCGCGCCGGGTGAACGGCTTGATGGTCGTGCGGCCCCGGACGAACACCTTCGCGCCGCGTTTGAGATACTGAAAAAGGCCGCCGCCGTCACCGTACCAAAGGCACGACACCCAAAGGGTTGATTCGGTCGTGTTGCCGTACTGATCGCGGCTTCTGGTCGTGTGCGCGACACTAAACGAAACGAACTTCTTGCCGGAAATGTCCCGGACAACGGCGTCGCTTCCAATGTTGCCGATCACTTCGGAAATGAACATTGTGTTTGAAATTGATTATGATGGTTTGACATGTCCGCGTCCGTCCAGATGGTCAAGGCGAAACGCCTTCCGGCTGATCCTTTCCTGACAATCCTTGCAGATGAACCAACCGTCGTCGTCGGCATGGCCGGCGGCTTCGGGATCCGTGATCGCCTTTCCGCAAAGGAAACAACGGTCCTTGATCGGTTCCTGATCCTGATCGATCTGGTCGGACATGCGGATCAATACTTCTTTCCGTGAAGGACCGGCCGCGTCGCGTTGAATTCCATCTTCTTTCCGACGTGCCACCAAAGATCGAAGTCTTCGTATTCGGCCCACCCTTCGATGTATGCGATCGCCCACACGATCCGGCGGATGATCGGGATGTTTTCATTGCAGAAACCCTTGATGAAACCATACGCGTTTTCCGGGAAATCGAACTTATGGAATTGGCGGAAGTACGTCGTCGCGCTGACACGGGTGAAGTCCAATTCCAGACTTCCGGCAAGATCAAGGATCCTGATCACCGTGTCGGCAAGTTCGTCTTCCACCGTGTCCTTGATGTGCGATTCGAAGGCGCCGATGAATTCACTTTCGCCGATGGCGATCCGGCGGTCGAACAATTCGACGTCGGCATGACGGCCTTTGCGGTCCGCTTCGATGCCTTCGCACACTTCGGAAAAGATCAGCGCCTGACAATGCGAAAGGGACGGCCGCGCCTTCCAGAATCCCTTTTCGACCGCCGCGTCATGTGCGGCGATGGACAACGTGTTCAAATTCTTGGGTTCCATTGGGTTGTGTGTTTGCTTTTGGTATGCAAATGCATTACAAATGCATCTATTTCGTATCATTTTGATACCGATGCGAAGATAATAATAATTTCCGGACCTTCGCGGCCAATTCACGAAATTCCGGGTCGTAACGACACGAATCCTGATACTTCTTGATCGCGTACAACACCGTCGAATGCTTACGGTGAACCATCCGCATGATCGTTTCGACCGGGATCCCGGCGTCATAAGAACAATGATGGATGAAGATCGCCCGTGCATGGAATGCCGTGCGCGTCGTCTGGTTGCAGAAATATTCGTATGGCGTGCCGAACACTTCGCCGATCGCTTCCTTGATCCAATCGACCATTTCCATCCGGACCGCGACCATCTTCGAATCCGTCGCGAAGATCACCGGCATCCGACGTTCGACCGCGAACTTGTATTCGACACGGGATCCGCGCGACCGTTCCCACCCGTCCATCATGAAGATCTTGTCGCACGTCATCATCAGGGCGATGTTCGCCAACATGTGTTGATCCCACGACGATCCGTCAGGAAGGCCCGTGTCGAAGTTGCTGACGGGTTCGTGACCCTGCGACCGAAGAAGATCGGCCGTTTCGTCAAAGGCGGCCTTCGCCTTCGCCAACGGAAGGCCCGAAATCTGACCAGATATGAAAATTTTCGACATTTTTGGTTGCGTTTTGGCGGTTCTGGAACTAATGACCGGTCATTCTTGCGATGGCCGTTTTTGTTATTTCATTGACTTTCAATGTCTTACGATTTTTCCGCGACGCGATCCCGACAAGGCGTCGGATCCGGCGGAAATGCCTGATGATGTGCTTGTCGATCCCGTCGCCCGGCTTGACCGTCACCTTTTCCGGGTCGACACCCTGAATGAAGGACAACATGATCACGGAATGGACTTGCGGATAATAGTCTTTCAGGACCTTTTTTCTGATGCGTGCGTTCATTGTTCCGGGTGCAAGAAGAAGACGATCTTCCAGACGAAGACGTACACGTTGAACATGCGAAGGCCCAAACAATTTTCGTATTCGAAGGCCGGAAGGAAGAAGAAGGACGCGTGTTTGGTCTTCATCAACTTGTCCTTGTGGGAATTGTACACTTTGACTTTCATGGCGTGCCGATTTAGACGATTCCACAAACCTTGTCGAATATGGCCTTGCACAAGATGATGTCGTATGACGCATCGTGCAGTTTTTCCGGATCTACGGCGACGCCTAACGTGCCGGCGACGGTCGCTTGCTTGAAGTCTTGCATTTCGGCCCGTTTTGCGGCAAGGGCCGGCGTTGCAAGGACCATCACGTCGAACGTGTTGGACCAGAACCACGAACCGAAATACTTGTCGCCGTTCTGGACGAAGAATGCGCGGAAGAAGGCGTTGTCGAAGGCCGCGTTGTTGTAACCGACCAGAAAGAATTTGTCGGTGCGGTCGAACTTGTTGACGTACTTTGACAACATGCCGACGATCTGATGGTAAACCTGATCCATCGGCGGATAATTCATGATCTGGTCACGGGTGACGTTGCCGACGGCAAGGGCCGCGTCGTCGATTTGCGCGGCCGGGTTGGGCGCGACCTTGAAATCGAAGGTTTCCTTGATCTGGCCATCGATGACGATCATGCCGGAAATCTGATGGATGCCGTGCCGATGGACCATCGTGCCGGTCGTTTCCAAGTCATAGAAGAAAAGTTTCATTGCGTTATGGTTGAATTATTGATTTTCGAATAATGACGGCCCGGCGGATCGTTCCGCGATGACCGCATCGACGCGCTTGATTTCGGCGTCGATTTCCCTTTCAAGCGACCGGGCGCGATTCAGATCGTTGTTGTTCCGGGTCTTGAAGTAGGTGTTTTGCGCGGCACGCATTTCGCGCACCTTTTCGAAGAATTGCCGTGCGTTCATGGATTCTTGATCTTTGCCAATTGCTTCGCCGGGTGAAGGGCGAAGAATTCGTCCAGAACTTCGCGGCCGAAACGTTCGATGATGAACTTTTTCAGAAGAAGGTATTGATCTTCGTCGTGCATCTTTCCGATCTTCATGCGGACGGCCTTTCGCTTTTGGGCGATTTCCTGAATCTTGATGTTCAGTTCGGCCCGGCGCCGGGATGTCGTCGCGTTCAGATCCCTTTCGCGGATCAAACGCATCTGGTCGTCGGCCAACTTCTGATCTTCCGAATAGAACATGCCTTCCATCGTCAGGATCATGTTCGTCCGGATGATCCGGTGGATGTCGTCCAGATCGACCATCTTGTTGTCGCGGATGGCGGCGCACACCTTATCCGCGCAAAGGTTGATTTGTTCTTCAAACGTCATTTTCTTCGTCGTCTTTGTGATGATAGTGATTGATCGATACGATCGGCGATCCGCAAATGATCATCAGGATCAGGACGGTCCCGATGAAATGCCAAAAGTCGCCGAAAATGAATTCCAGAACGTCCATCATATCCGCCGGTCCTTTCCTTTCAGGATGTAAACGTTGCACATCTGGCGAAGGCGCGAAGACACGCGGTCGCCGTACATGTCGCCGATCCGGGTCCCGGTCAGGGAAAGGTTCGACGTGAAATGCGTGATCATGTCGGCCCGGTCGCCGCGATATTCGACGATCGCCTTCATGACGTTGATCTTATTTCCCATGTAGGCCGATTCGGCCGGTTCGGATCCGAAGTCCTGAACGGCAAGGACTTCTTCGGTCTTCCACCGGTCGAATGATCCCGTCGCCGCGAATTCGTCGGTGATCCGGTCGGCCCGGATCGGGATCCGCGACATTCCGGTCCGGAACGGGCCGTTGCGCCGCGTGCTTCTGACGACGGCCGACGCGCCGATGAATCGGGCGTACTGCATGATGACGTTCAGGGCGACGGATTTCCCGGTGCCGGTCGGGCCGCAAATGTAAAGTCCGGCGGTCAGGTTGGCCGGGATCACGGATCCGCCGTCTGGATCCTGACACATAGCCGTAGGATCGGTATGGATCCATCGGATCAGGTTTTCATAGACGAACCGGTTGTCGTCGTCGATCCGGAAGGCCGGGACGAAGGCCGAACCGATGGCCGTGACGGCTTCGATCGCGGCCGTCATGTCCAGACGGACCGGTTGTCTGGTCACGGATTGCGCCGTGCCGGTTTGCCGCAATTCGGCAATGAAGTCGTTCAATTCCATTCTTCGTTCACTTTGTTGTTGTTGCCTTTCTTCCGGTTGTCGTACCGGCCTTCCATGACCTTCGTCCAATTGTTCGGCGAATCCATGATCCACATGAAGTCGGCCTTCCAAGAAGACTTGTTGTCGCCCTTGCAGAAGTCGGATCCTTCCAGACGGGCGAAGATCAGGTGCATCAGGTCGTATGCATCGGCGGCGCCGTAACCTTCAAGGATCTTCGGGTCGGACATCTGGACGAACCGCGTGCGGATCTTCGCCTTCCGTTCGTCCGTCAGGGCGCGGACCTTCGACAAGGACGGACACGTCTGATGCCAATCGGCGACGATCTTCTGATAATCGATCCGGTCGACGGGCGCGGATTCGGCCGGGACGGCCGGTTCCGTTGGCGCTGACGGCGTTTCAGGGTCTTCGCCTTCCGTTTCCTTGTTCCACCGGTTCATGATCGCTTCACGGCGTTTTCTTGACAAATCTTCGGTCTTCGCCAAACGGCGTTCGATCGATGCGGAATGGATCGTCATATCTTCAACATCAAAAAGGTTGAATTCTTTGATGACCGACATCGCCTTTTCCCGATCCATCCGGTAAAAGTCCGCAAGGACCATCGCGTCGGTGATTGTGATCGTTCCGCCTTGTTCGTACATGACTTCGATCAATGTCCAATAATACCCAAACCCTTCAAGGCCGAATCGATTGATCAGGCCCATAATCTTCGGATCGTTCCGGCTATTATAGTCGTGTTGGAAATAGTATGTCTTCTTTGCCATAACGATCAATCTTCATTCGCGTCTTCCAGATAGTCTTCGATGTTGTCGTAAAGGTCGACGGCGACGATGGTCGCACCGTACATTTCCGGGTTGCGGTCGATGAATGACCGGGCCGAATTGACTGACTTCGTGAATCCGACGACGGGATCGCCGTTTTCATCGATGACGATGTGCGCCGTTGACTTGTATCTGGATCGTGCCATTGCGAATGTGTTATGGCCGGACGGAAGATCAGGATCCGCCGCCCGGCCGGGTGAATGATTAGATTTCGATGATCGGAAGTTCCGGGAATTCGTCGCGGATGACGTTGATCTGGTCGTCGATCAGGTTGTTCCGCACGTCTTCGACGGCGGCGACGGCACCGGGCGAATAAAGGGAAAGAAGGATGTCGCGTCCGTTCACGGTCGCATAGAATTCGACTTCGACGGTTTCAGGCGTCGATCCCTTGTAGATCGGGATCACCAGATCGAAGGACGGCGGAATGTTGGCCGTGACGACGCCGGCATAATTGTCCTTGAAGGACCCGTTTTCCTTGCGTTCGCGTTCGACGCGCGTCTGGATGTCCGCTTCGAAGGATTTCAGAAGTGTCACCAACTGCATGTTCGCTTCGCGGTCAGGGAAATAGACGCGGTTCATCTTGAAGAATTGTCCAAGATCGTTCGGATTCCACGTCTTGCCGGTGTTGATGCCGAATTCTTCGTATTGCTTCGAAAGGGCGATCCGGCCGACGATCTTCTGGCAACGACGGGCGTCGTTTTCGTTCGTAATCAGGGTGATCATGTTGTGATCGCGGTCGACGATGACGTGCGAATGGTCGCGGTCGATCTGGTCCGGGAATGCGTACCGATGGCGAAGGAATTCGACCGGCGCACCGATCACGCCGGACACTTCCAACTTGACGGGTTCCTTGACGGGCAATTCGTTCACGCCGTTGACTTCGCGGATGATGATTTCCGCCTTCTTCGCGTCTTCCGGGACGAAGATGTTGATTTTCTTGTTGTCTTCCATGATGGTAGTGATTTATTTGTTGTGACGGTTGTGCTTCTTGCGGCCGTTCCGGGTGTAACCCTTCTTTGCCGGCTTCATCCAATACTTTTTCTTCGTCCGCTTCGGGATGAAGATCGGGTCCGTGCTGATGAACATCCGCATGGCGGTCATGTACGGATCCAACGAAGGAATGATTGACATGATGCTTCTGGTTTACGGGTTCAGGACTTCGTTGTACCGGGAACGACGACGACCGCCGGCCGGCCCTTGAAGGCCGCGTCTTCGATCTTGTGGGCGTCGCGGATCGCGGAAATGATCGTCGGATCCAATTCGTCGGATGTCGCCGGTCTGGATTCGATCAGGACGCCTTCCATCGTGTAGAAGCCGACCATGCCTTCTTCGCGGTCGATCATCTTGCAACAACGTTCGGTGACGATCGTTCCCTTCATCCGAAGGTCGGCAAGGATCTTCGCGTTGGCTTCGACCAACGGTTTCATCTGGACCTTGATGCCGGCCTTGAATGCGTCCAACTGACTTTGCAGATCCGCGATCTTGACGGCGTTTTCCGAATGATCGACGCGCAAGGTCGCCAATTCTTCGGCGGTCAGCGATTTCGTGAAGGTCTTGTCTTCACATTCGTCGGCATTGTCGATCATGAATTGCCGGCGTGCTTCCAGATCCTTGATGTTCTGGCCAAGTAACTTTTCCATTGTCTTTGTGTGTTAATGTGTTAAACCTACCTGACCAACATCATGTCGTTAATCAGGCTTACGAATTGATTTCCGAATTGGCGTGCGCGATCTGACGATTTGAAGCAAAGCCGAGAACCGATATACGCACTCGCATCCGACGGCGAATCAGCCGAAATCGCGCACACGAAACCGTCAGCCGTCCCATCATTCGAACCACCGCCGAACAAAAGGCCCCCTTTCTTGAAGACGAAGTACGGCCAATATTTCCATTGGTTCCCGTTGGTCCAATCAGGGACGAATCCGTCGGCCTTGTTCCATGCTTCCGCGATGACGCAAAGTTGGTAATAGGCTTCGACGGCCTTCTGATGCTTCTTGTCGGCGACTTCGATCTTGAAGTCCGGCTTGATGTGCAGATATTCGCACGCGGACTTGAAGTCCGTGACGACTTCGTTGATGTCGGACACTTCTTCCGGCCTGATGTCGTAATCGAAGATCGGAAGATCGTTGTCCACGACGTGATCTTGCGCGTCGCTGATCCGGTCGAAACGTCCGATGACTTCGGACGGATCAGATTTCTTGAAAAGGATGTATTTTGTCATGATTAGAAAGGTTGATTGTTGAATTCGATTTCGGTTCCGGGACGGGCGATCACGACGTTCTTGTTGGTCGCGCCGGCAATGCCGCGCCGGAATTCTTCCGCGTCGGAATTGTCCGACGAAAGATGGATCAGGACGATGTTCACGACGGCGGAAAGATCGTTTTCGATCAACGTGTCGCGGCACGTCTGGAAAGACATGTGCGATCCGATGATCCGGTCCCGGACGGGTTTGCGGATCTTGCCGGACCTGACGTTCGCGTTCAGGATGTCCGTCCGATAGTTGCATTCGATCATGATGTTGTTCAGACCGGTGAACTTGTGCGGAAGGAAGGCCGTGTCGGTCGCGAAAAGGATCCGGCCGGATTCCGGGTGATCGATGATGAATCCGAACGGTTCGGCCGCATCGTGTTCGATCGGGAACGGACACACGACGAAATCGGCGATTTCGTACCGCATCAACGGTTTCATGATGTGCATTCCGTAAGGATCGATGTCGGTTCCGATGGCGGACGCGGTGCCTTCCGACGTCCAGATCGGAAGGCAAGACCGCATCGCTTGTTCGGCGGCGCCGGCATGATCGGCGTGTTCATGGCTGATCAGGATCCCGGCGCAATCACGGACGTTGAAATTCACGGCCGCCTTCAACTTCGCCAATTTGACGCCGCATTCCACGACCAGATACTTTCCAGAATCCGGTTTCAGGACGTAGCAATTGCCGCGTGAAGACGATCCAAGAACGATCAGTTTCATCACCAATTCGGGAATTTGGGTTGTTTGGGATCTTCCGCCGACGTCTGGACGGGCGCCGGATCGGCGGCCGGCTTCGGATCTTCCTTCTTCGGATCTTCCTTCTTCGGGTCTTCCGGCTTCTTGTCGTCCGGTTTCTGGTCGGGTTCCGCGACCGGGACGGCATCGACGTCGACGACATCCTTGTTGCCGGCGTCCTTGATCCGTTCGGCAAGTTGCGCGATGGCCTTGTCGTCCGGTTGCGGCTGATCGTCGATGTTGGAATCGATGATTTCTTCGACCGTCGCCATTCCCATCGAGATTTCGGGCGCGTATTCGTTCGTCCAGAAGGACGCGGCACGGTAACGAAGCATCTTGACCGGCATGGTCTTCCACTTCGACCCGTCCTTCGTGTACCATCCTTCTTGAACGGCCATCCTGATGTCGATCGGCGTCGATTCAAGGATTTCGTCGGATCCGCGTTCGGAAGTGTAGGCGACGCAAGTCCGGTTCGGGACGTTGGTGCCGTCGAAGACCTTCGTGACGGCTTCCTTCTTGAAGTAACCGCGACGGCCGTTGGTGCCGTCGACCCACGTCTTGTTGTATTCGACATATTCGATCTTGCCGACCATGCCGTCGATCGTTTCCTTGTAACGAAGCGGATTGAAACGGCCGCAAGTGTTGACCGTCGCGATCAGGAACTTGGAAGACCATGAAGGTTTCCCGTAGATCGGGACCATGTTCTGCATGATCATAAGCGGATCCGCGCCGATGCGAAGCGAAATCGACAACGCGATCATGCAGTTGGCGATCGCCTTCGCTTCCGGGTTGTTTTCGGTGATCTTGTACATGTCCGGGACAAGTTCGGAATTTGCAAACATGCGGCAAACGCGTTGCATGGTCGCGAACTGATTCCCGTCGAAGAAGTTGAACACGACCGGCGCCGCACCGGGCGTCTGGGTCGTCATTGCCTTGTTGTCTTCCATGATCTTACGCGTTAAGGGTCAACGGGAACAACTTCATGCCTTCATAGTCGACGGTTTCGGTGCCGACGGCGATGGTGTGCGTTTCGTCCACCTTGCCGCCGTTCACTTCCGCGATCATCTTTTTCAGGACTTCGGCGGCGCCGTTGTTCACGGTCCACACGGACGAACGGTTGTTCGTGTCCTTCGGCTTCGCTTCGTAACCGGATCCGAACAAAGTGTTTTCCTTCGGTTCGGCGACGTACCATTTGCGTTCGATCTTCGAATGGACGAAGATCAACTTGGAAGGCGTGAACCGGTCCAGACCGAAGACGGCGATCCGCGCGTCATTCGACATCAGGACGTGACGGTTCTTCATGTTGACATGGAAATAAGCGCCATGCCGGTGACGGCGGATGGTCTTGGACCCGATGCCGTCAAAGATTTCGATGTTGGTTTCCATCATATTGTTGCTTTAATTGGTTGTGATGATCAGTTCTTTTTGACCGGCGACCTTCATCAGATTGATGATCTGCGATTCGGACGCGATCAGGTTGGTGACGGATTCCCGGTTGTCGATGAAGATCGGCGCCGTGACGCCGTAATACCGGCAAAGGGTGTTGATGATGTCCAGACCGCAATTGATCTTGTCGGCCGTGTTGGTGACGGAAAGCGGCGTTCCGTTCTTCTTGTTCTTCGGAATACATGCTTCCATTTCGTTCCCGTCGATCGTGTAATCGAACAATTGCCAATCGACAAGGGTGAACATGCCGTTGATGCGCTTTTCGCATTCTTCGACCTTCGCGTGCATGAAGTCATTGATCAGGAATTCTTCCGCTTCCAGATCGGCGATCGCTTGCGAAATTTCGGACATCTTTTCGACAAGGGCATGGATTTCGTCCGTGTGCTTCTGGATCGTGTCGCGGTCCTTCAACGCGGCGACGGCTTCGTCGCGACGGGCCATCCATGCGGCCTTTTCCTTCTGCAAGTCGGACGTGTCGACCGGCGACGGATCCACGATCGACGCACGAAGGGATTCGATTTCCTTCTGGATGTCGGACCATCCGGCGACCGTTGCCGGATCCACCTTCGCGGCGGTCAGATATTCGGGTTTGTAGACGGGCGCGGCACCGTTCAGGACTTCTTCCTTCGCCGCGATCTGCGACTGAACGGATTCGATCTTCGCCTTGTCGGCCGCGATCTGGTCTTCGATGGTCTTGATGTCGGCCGTAAGGGAATCGATGATCTGACGGATGTTCCGGCCGCGCGTGTTGATGCCTTCGATCTTTTCGGCCTTTTCGGCTTCGAATGCGGCACGGGACTTTTCTTGCGCGACGATGATGTGCGTCGCGGCTTCGGAATCTGTGCAAGGGCGCTTGAAGACCGGACACATCAGGCATTCGTCGGACGCCTTGAAACACGATTCGGATGCTTCCTTCCAACGGGCAAGAAGCGCTTCGCGGTCCTTCTTGTACATTTCCAGATCCTGACGTTTCGACTGCAAGGCGTTTTCGGACCGGGCAATGTTGTTTTGCAGATAGAACAATTCTTTCCGAAGGTCGTCGATTTCGCGACGGGCCTGATCGGATTCCTTCCGGGACTGACGGACTTTTTCGTCCTGATCTTCGTTGTGCTTGCGGACGCGATCGTTTTCGGCGCGTTGCGCGGCGTCGACCAGACGGCGGCCTTCGTCTTCCTTCGCGGCGATCTGACGGTTCACGTCGTTGATCGCGTCGTAACCGGCCCGGTTGGCCTTCACGGCGTCGCCGATCTGGACGTCGATGTCGGCGATCTTCTGGTCGGCTTCGGCCTTGATCGCTTCGGCCTGACCGAAGTCACGGCCTTCCGGCATCAGTTTCTTCGTCTGGTCGACCCGGGACGGGATGGAAGACAATTCGTCGTTCAGTTTGGATTTCTTTGACCGGATTTCGGCCTTGTATTCCTTGATCGATTTCCCGGTGATCCGGTCCATCAGGTCGCGGAAGGCTTCGTTCCCGGCCGCAAGGGTTTCGTCGGACACGGCGCCGGCCATCGTGAAAAGGAAATTGCGCTGATCTTCCTTCTTCAAGTTCAGGAAGAAGGCCGGGTTGGTGATCATCTTGAAGACGGTGCCGTCGATGATCTGATCGACCTTCGCGTTGTATTCCTTCATCTTGCACGGGACGTCGTTCACGAAATACCGGGTTTCGTAACCTTCGAAATCCTTGTCCTTCTTGCCGGAATGGCGGACCCATTGCGGATGAAGGATCCGGCGGAACACCATGTCGATCCCGTCGACTTCGATGGTCGCGGTGACTTCGCAATCCACCTTGTCCATCACTTCGTGATCGACGACGGGCGCGATTTCGTGATCCTTG
>JAEEGL016545333.1_pt1 | contig 50133 bp, 46 predicted proteins | sample 9134231 | NCBI WGS metagenome assembly JAEEGL01 (sample SAMN16246548, study PRJNA631951) | gut metagenome | biome: gut microbiome; feature: rumen; material: fiber-attached | host: Bos | place: Iran: Karaj | collected 2018-10 | reverse complement strand
TGCAGTTGGTGTTGATTACCGCGAGGGTCCACCTGTTCCCATTCCGAACACAGAAGTTAAGCTCGTGTGTGCCGACGATAGTGCCTGGGTGACTGGGTGTGAAAATAGGTAATGCCAACACAAATATTCCTCCTTAGCTCAGTCGGTAGAGCGACGGACTGTTAATCCGCAGGTCGTTGGTTCGAGTCCAACAGGGGGAGCCACTAAGCGGGTAAGCCGTCACAAGTGTGGCGGCTTTCCCCTTAAAAATATGGGCCTTTAGATCAGTTGGTTAGAGCAACCGGCTCATAACCGGTCGGTCCAGGGTTCGAGTCCCTGAGGGCCCACCATACTTTTAAGTTATAGGGGTGTAGCTCAGCTGGTAGAGCGGCGGTCTCCAAAACCGTAGGTCCAGGGTTCGATCCCTTGCGCCCCTGCCAAAGTGCTTGACGTTTTTCGTCAGGCACTTTTTTCTTTCAGATTCTTTTGCTACATGGTATAATAATAGCAAGGGGGATACTATCATGACAGAATTATTTCTGCTTCGGCATGGGCAGACTGCCATGAACAGTGCTTTTGCGCTGCAGGGACGAAGCGATCATCCGCTTAATGAAATTGGTAAAGTCCAGGCAGATACGGCCGGGACTTGGTTTCGTAAAAAGGGAATACATTTTGTACGAGTGTATTCCAGTCCGCTGTCTCGTGCGATTCAGACAGCGAAAGCTGTAGTTAACCAAGGTTCCATTCATGTTGACCAGCGTCTTATTGAAATGGATTACGGTCCATATGAGGGAGAAGATATTAGGACACCTTCACCAGAGCTGTCTGCCTTCTTTCAGGATATGTTACATCAATCCGTTCCAGATGGTATGGAACCACTTGACGCGGTAGTTGAGCGACTTGGAAGCTTTCTGGAGGAACTTCGAAGGGAAGCGCCAGAAGGTTCCATTCTGGTTTCTACGCACGCTATTGCGATGAAGGGGGCCTTGGAATACCTTACACCGATGTCTCAAGGCAGTTACTGGTCAAAGCATATAGGAAACTGTACTGTATACCGTACAATTCTGCAAAATGGAAAATATACTGTTCCTGTTCAAGTATATCCGGAATAAGTGAAAGCGGCGGATAAGCGTAAGCTTTTCCGCCGCTTGAGTCTTATGGAGTGTTTCGTTAGTTGAAATATGAATACCGGTTATTCAATGTTTTTGCGCTGCAGAGCTTCAAGAACCTGATAGCGGTCCATTTGGAGATGCTTCTCCATCTTAAGAGCTTCCTCAATGGGAATCTCAACAAGATAGCCTTCCTTAGTGCCGACAATGATATTGAATCTTCCCTCAGCCATGGCGGTAACAGCGGTGTAGCCCATACGGCATGCAATTTCACGATCACGTGCAGTGGGAGAACCACCGCGTTGGATATGACCAAGAATTGTAACTCTGGGATCAATGCCAAGAGTGTCTTTGATTTGTTTGCCTATTTCCGTAGCTTTACCAACGCCCTCTGCTACGACAATCATAAAATGAGTGTTTCCGTTAAGACGCGCTTTCTGGATAGGAATAACCACGTCGCGCTGAAAATCCATACCTACTTCAGGAATAAGCACTGCTGTTGCACCAACTGAAAGACCTACATACAAGGCGAGGAATCCTGCATGACGACCCATAACCTCTACGACAGAGCAGCGTTCGTGGGACTGCATTGTGTCTCGTAGTTTGTCAATGCATTCAACCGCTGTATTGCATGCAGTATCAAAGCCGATAGTATAGTTTGAACAACCGATATCGTTGTCTATTGTGGCGGGAATACCGACCACGGGGATACCAAGTCTGCTCAGTTCCAAAGCGCCTTTAAATGTGCCGTCACCGCCGATTGCTACAATACCGTCTAAACCTAGCATCCTGCAGGTAGCAACCGCCTTCTTACGCCCGTCGTCCGTTCTGAACTCGTCACAGCGTGCAGTATAGAGCATGGTTCCACCACGGGAAAGAATGTGGCGGACATCACTTGCGGAAAGCATCATAAAATCACTATTGATAAGGCCACTCCAACCCCTGCGAATGCCAACACACTCAATATTCCGGTTTAAGGCAGTTCGGACTACTGCCCGTACGGCAGCATTCATACCAGGGGCATCGCCACCACTGGTGAGAACCCCAATTCGTTTAACTGCGTTTGTCATTTCTGGTGCCTCCTTTAAAAGGTTGGGTCTGTCTAATCGCATTATAACTCAGTTCGAACGTCCGTACAAGTAGTTTTAATAATCCGTGATACGGATAATCTAATTATTTATTCCACGATACTCCCGGATGCAGTCATACGGGCTACCAGATTATTCTGACTGTCCCAGACAGACACCTCATAGTAGACGGTTGTGCGACCCTCACGGATTTTTTCAGCTTTTGCAACAAGGGAATTACCCTTTGCAGGGCGGAGAAATGTGATCTGCGTAGTGGTGGATACTGTGGGACGCCTATTGTAATTGGATGCTACAGCAAAGGCAAAATCCCCAAGCATAAACACAGCCCCTCCCATAACGTTTCCCAGTGCATTGCAATGCCGCTCCGTTAGTTCCAGACTGCATACTGCATAATCTGCGCCGATCTCCTGTATTTCAGCACCGTTTTCAGTAGCAAAGCGGTCCTGAGCGAAATATGCTCTGGCTTCGTCGATATTTGTCATAAACAGTCCTCCCAAATGTCCGGTAAAAACTGACGGAAGGCAGTAGGGAGTGCTATATCTTGAAGTACTGTCTCCCGGTCTGCCCAAAGGAAGATATTGCCTTCCTGCCCGCAGTGAATTCGTGCTCCAGTCATATTCCACTGAATATGAGTGAAAACATGTGTTCTTCCCACGGTCTTTTCCAGAAATTGAGGGCGTAATCCCCAGGCCTCCGCAGTGGATACTATTTCTTTGCTTTCTAGTGTGCCGGGAAGATGAGGCAGCTCATAGAGCCCTGCAAGAAGTCCGGTGTCAGGCCGTTTCTGCAGAGCAAGCCGATTTCCGCAGGTCAGGAGGAAAACTGTCATGTTTTCCAGCTTCCGCTCCTTCTTGGCTTTGCGCACAGGAAGAATGCTGGCGGTTCCATGCTGACGAGCCTGACATAAGTTTTCCATTGGACAAACGCTGCATAATGGCTGTCCTGCAGGCAGGCATACGGTAGCACCCAGTTCCATCAGTGCCTGAGTAAATATTCCTGCCTCCGTTGGATATACCTCTTCTAGAAGGGTGGAAAAATAGCGTTTTACCCCTGAATCGTCAGTACAGCTGTGATCATCAAGCAGACGGCTCATTACCCGCAGAACATTTCCATCGACTGCGGGGGTTTTCTGATTGAAGCATATACTTAGAATCGCGCCAGCAGTGTAACTGCCAATACCGGGCAGAGCCAGGACTGAGTCATATTCCTGCGGAAACACACCGCCATATTGACGCATAATAATACCTGCAGCCTTTTTCATGTTTCTTGCTCTGCTGTAATAGCCCAGACCTTCCCACAGTTTAAGCAGTATTTCATCCTCTACTGTGGCCAGCATTTGAATGGAGGGTATTTGCTGAAGAAAACGGTTGTAATAGGCTTTTACGGCTTCAACACGGGTTTGCTGAAGCATAATTTCCGATATCCAGATGTGATAGGGTTCCCGGTCCTTCCTCCAGGGAAGTTCCCGTCTGTTGGCGGAATACCATGGTATCAGACGTTCCGGAAGTTTACATAATATTTCAATCATATTAGTAATACCATTTTTAAAGATTTGGATGGATTAAAGATACAGAGACTCGGATGACGCTATGCAGAATACCACATGGAAATCTTGCCGCATACAGTAAAGCCTATCCTGTCATAGAGAGAAAGTGCAGCTGTATTAATAGATGAGACAGTGAGTGTGATCTCCGGTCCAGGACACAAGGAAAGCAAAGTCAGAGTTAGATCACTGCTCAATCCTTTTCCCCGGTATTCCGGTAGTAGCCCCACTGCTGCAAGCTCGCTGCCATGCAGCTCTCCCATACCGCACGGATGTCCCTCAGAATCCAGTGCAAGGTAAGCCTGCTGTGCCTGTGCATATATTCTACGGATCTCTGACCGATCATATGTGGCTGCACCAGGTACATTTCTGAAACAACGGTTGTAAACTCTTTGGTATATAGCATCATTTTCCGGTGTCATGGGTTCCAGAGGATAAGGAGAAAACGAAGAAGGGAGTGTATGCTTCCATACATGAAAACGGAGGGTATCATAAGCGTGCTGAAATCCTTCAAGGGGTTCAGCACCGCGGGTGAACAGCACGGTTTCCGCACCGCATCCTCTGCAGAAAGAAGCGCATTCCGATACCAGAGCCTGAATATCCCGGATGGTCAGGAGCCTGATATATGCTATACTGCGGTGTGGGATCTCTTTGAGTATAAGAGACGCTGAGCCACCTTCTGATATGAAAACAGGAATATTTCGCAAAGTGACACACCACCCTTTCGAGTGGAAATTATAACATGAAAGCAGGGAAAAATCTATGTAGCATATTGATTTTTCCCTTACATCACAAGGGAAATTATGATATAATAAGTACATAAACGAATGGAATCTGAGTGACGCGACGGAATGATGGAGGCTGAAATGACGGGATTGAATCTGAAGATCGGTGAGTGTGTCCACTACGGGTCCCATGGCGTATGCCGCGTCTGCGGCCAGGAGACAAAGAAATTCGGCAGAGAGGAAACGTTGTATTATACGTTGCGTCCCACCAGCAGTGAAAGTATCCTGCTGTACCTGCCGGCAAATGCGGAACCTGAGAAGGTTAAACTGCGCAGACTGCTTCCTAAAGAGAGAATCTTGGAGCTGATTCATGATGCTCAGAAAAAGCCTGCGGAGTGGATTCCTGACAACAAAGCCAGACGGGAAGCCTTTTCCCGTATCCTTCGCGAGGGAGACACAAGGGAACTCATCGAAATGGTACGTAGTCTGTACATTCATCAGGAGGAACTGCCCCCCGGGAAAATGATGCCCATGAGTGATCAGGAAATGATGACAGCAGCCCGTAGGCAGCTTCACAGCGAACTGGCATATGTTCTGGAAATCGAAGAGAACCAGGTACTCCCTTTCGTGATGGATCAGGTACGGTTGGCCAAGGAAGAGATGAACCGGTTGGATTCAATGGAATCTATTGCTGGGGAATAGACACTTTGATGCTGCATCAGTTGAGGTAGCAAAATTAATTGACAGGCGCCGTCGGTGTATTCCGGCAGCGCCTGCTATCATTTATTATGTGTGGTATACGCGCTCGATGTCTTTTGCGTCCGTAGGACGGAGTTCAATCCGTACGGTATCCCCTACGCTGCATGAAATATCTGTAACATCAGCAATAGATTGAACCATGCCAATATTGCCAACAACAGGGACGTGGTTACCGTTGATGCACACGTAAACGGGACGGCGTACAAAGTAAGACCTTATGGTGCCCAGAACCGAGAATATACACTCTCTGAAGCTTGCAGGATCCAACCGGGAAGGAGCACTGAGACCATGAAAATGTCCTACGCTGAAAACAGCAATTGTCGTGTCACGTTTTGCAGTCCAATCGGCACAGTAGCCAACACTGTGACCTCTGGGTATTTTTCGGATTACTTCAATCTGTGCTTCACACCAGCCGATGGTATTGAGACCGTAATCACCCCCAAAGCTCAGGCGCCCTAATAGTGATGAGCCGAGTCGTACTGCGTCCAGATGCATATCTGGATACTTGAGAAATGCGGAGGAATTGCAGCAATGCCGGATTCCAGGGTTGATGTTACGCTCTGACAGACCCTTCAGCAGCTGCTGGAACATGTCAAACTGTGAACGGGTAGCGCCTTCATTATTGAAAGCACTGTGGAAGTGGGTAAAGATGCCCTGTACATCCAATGAACCGTTGCTATACACAGAAACTATGTCGTCTATCTGATCCGGAAAGAAACCATACCGGCCCATACCTGTGTCAATTTTTACGTGACATGGATATGGACTACGGTATTCTGCTGACAGAGAGGCTACCAAATGGGCGGTTGATGTGCTACCCACGCAAACGACAGCCCCTGCGGCCATAAGAACATGTAGTTCTTCTTCCAGACAAGTCTCCCTAAGCATCAGGATTTCTGATTCAGGGAACTCCTGCCTCAAAACTGCAGCCTCAGCTGGTTCAGCTACTGCAAATCGGCGGACTCCATGTTCCCAAAGCGTTTGGGCCATGGGCTTAAGTCCAAGCCCGTAGCCATTTCCCTTAACGACCCCATAGACAGCTGTGGAACCAGCTATTTCAAGCAGAATCTCCGTGTTCCGGGCTAACATGCCCAGATCTACAACATACTGTTTCATTCCTTTTTACCTTTGAGCATGTAGAGCTTGTATCTCAGACCCATGAAAATCGGCTTGCCGGTATTGATAAACCAGTTGATGAAAGGTTTAAGTACCATATCCATTTCACCAACAAATTCAACGTAGTCACCGCCAAAACCCAGTTTGAATTTGTACAGACCGTAAAGAGGATGATCCTCGCCCACCTGACCGGGCACACCCCGGAAGTCATAAAGCCTGCAGCCCTTTTCAACGGCCCATTCAATCATGTTCCACTGAAGCATATAGTTGGGCATAAGGTTCCGATGCTCATTGGAAGAGGCACCGTAAAGATACCAGACTTTATCTCCAAACCAGATAGCCAGTGTGCCGGCAATTGCCTGATTTTCATAATAGGCCATATACAGTCGGCAATGCTCGCCAAGATTGTCAAGCATATTTTCAAAATAGCTGGCATCTCTGGTAACAAAGCCGTCCCGCAGACCAGTTTCCAGCATGAGCCGGGCGAAATCCGGTACAGCCTCTTTGCCGCATATTTTTGTAGTGACGCCCTTTTTTGCACCAGTGCGTACTTTTCTTCGGGTGGACTGAGGCAGGGCCATGAGCAGATCGTCAGAAGTCTTACCGGCAGTGTTAAGCCGGAACACATACTGAGGCTGTATTGCATCGAACTCTTCGCCACATCCGGTGAGTTTGAAGCCAAGCGACTCCAGTATTTCCCGGTAAGCGGTCTCTGAGGAGGGAACGTCCGGATCGATCTTGATAACATAGGAGTGATACTTTTTAGCAAGTTTTTTAGCACCATCCACAAGATCAGCTAAAGTGTCTTTGTCATCAAGGTCTGTGACAGGACCGCGACAAGCATACATCATGGTATAGGGCAATCCTGGAATGATCTTACGGATCAGCACAGCCATGGAGCCCTTAATAGTGCCGTTACTGTCACGGGAAACAATGGCTTCCCACTGCCACATAGGTTTCTGCTTGCCCCAAAGATGACTTTGTGCAAAATGACCTTTCGGATGGGACTGAATGAATGCTTCATATTCAGGAATCAGATCTTTGGTAATGATTTCAGACATAAACTAATCTTCTCCAATAACATAGATAATACCGCACAGCGGAGTATGCATTATTGCTTACAGGCATCCACTAGACCACGCCAGATACCGCGGGCGGAGGGATAGTCCTTCCACATGTGCTCAGGGTGCCACTGAACACCAAGGAAAAAGCGACGGTCCGGGAGCTCAATTGCTTCTACGACACCATCTTCTGCCCAAGCAGTGATACGGAAATCAGAGGCTACTTGCGACGCAGCCTGGTGGTGCATGGAATTGACTGACAGATGCTCCTTCCTTACAAGAGAATAAAGCAGACTGTCACGAAGGATGGTGACCTGATGGTGAGGCAGTTCATAAGGCATTTGCTGCAGATGAGTAACTGCAGAAGGACACTGGGCGGGAATGTCCTGAATGAGAGTTCCGCCAAAGGCAACATTCATGATCTGAAGGCCGCGGCAGATACCGAGAACGGGTTTATCCAGTTCCCGCAGACGCCGAAGCATCCAGATTTCCTGGTTGTCACGAAGCGGAGCTTGATAACCGCATTCAGGAATCTTCTCCTGACCGAACAGAGCTGGATCCACATCCTGCCCGCCAGTAAAGACAAATCCGTCATACATTCGGCATGCCTCCTCCCAGTCAGTCTCATGTTCTGTAAGACTGAGCATAGAAGCATGGCCGCCGGCCTGCTCAACACCTCGAAAGTACAGGGGATTAATCCAGAATATTCGTTTCTCATTGTTATAAAGAGGCAACACACCGATTCTTGGAAGCATATCGACTGTTCCTCTCTTAAGCTCTTGGAACGGTATCCCGAACCAAAATCACATGCTCGTTGACTGAAGCGGAGATTTCCCACACTGAGGTGACAGAACCAGAAGGATCATTAAAAACATCCCGCATCTTGGCACAGGCGCTACGATCAGGGCCATTTGCAATCTTAAGATAACCTTCTTCCACAGCACCGCCGGTGGTGGGGTCCAGCGCCCGCCAGGCATTGCCGCAGTAAACTTCAACCCAACTGTGTCCATGGGAAACACCTACCGAAAGACCGCCGACAAACCGAGCTGCAATTCCAGTAAGACGAAGAAGCGTCAGAAGCACATGGCTTAGATCACGGGCATCGCCCTTTCCGGCAGACATAGCCTCAGCGGCTGTGCGCTGAGAAGTGTTTTCAGTGGTGGCAGGGATGTAAGTCATTGTACGGTGTACAAGATCACAAAGCTGAAGCGCCCGATTCCAAGGGTCCTCTGAAAGAGAAGCCTGGTCTAAAATGCGTTTCATCTCAGGGGTTGGGCGGGTGAGAAAAGTAGGGTAGAAGTACAGCCGGTCGAGAGGTTCATGAATCAGATATTTAGAGCAGAGCACAAAACCGGAGGCCGTCACACTGAACTCCGAGTGCTTCTTGTCAATAGTACCTGTATACAAGCCGTTTCCGAAAACATCGGTGATGCAGTTCATTGCTGTAAAGGGAGTTACGGTCAGCTTCTGTGCGTAGGATCGCTGGAACGGATAGGTGCCAGGCATGCAACGTAGAAGGAAGCTGTGTTTGGTTACGGGCCCGGAGAACGTCTGATGGACGTTATAGGTAAAAGCATATTTCTTCATTGGCTTCCCTCCTTATTCCGCCATGACCCATGTATCCTTGAAGCCAACATCAGCGCTGCCGTCAGGATTGTGAACTGTAAAACGGCTCAAACCACCCATCCAGACACGGATGGAGTCTGAATGAACAGTGTATGCACGAAAATCGCAGCGTGCAGGTACGGTTTCTCCACGGGATGTACATACAGGCAGCTTTTCAACAGCCAGAATCTCCTGGGCGATGAAACGCCTGGGGTCTGCTTCTATTGCAGCGGAGAGTTCCTTCCGCTGACCGGAGGACAGAATGTTGCCACGGATAGCAGCATTTCGTCTGTCTCCCGATACATCCTTGATGAAGAGTTGATCAAGGTGCTCCAGTATATAGTCGCGCTGATCAGGATACCAGGGCAGGTAGGAAGGAATATTTTGAAGTAGCGGCTCCTCGTCAAGGTAGTAGCGGATCATTGCAGGTATGAAAGCATAGAGCCCGCGATCCTCAGCAAGAGCACATCCCGGTGCGTTGATCACAGCTACATTACCTGCCATGTAGACCTCCATCAGATGGGGGATGCCGCATGTGGATGATTCGTCAAAGCAAAGTGGATCCAGCTTTCGATCCTGGAACATACGGTGAAGAATAGCTACTCTCTGGAAGCCACCGCGTTTGGCCCGCAGATAGATCTTATTATCCATGGTAATCAGATCCTCTGCTCCGGCAACAACAGCACCGGTAAGTGAGGCGAGATACTGCAACTCAAAAGTAGTCTGAGCAGTTTTGGATTCCCGAAGCATTACAACCAAACCATCTGCCAGCTCGGCATTGTCTTCCCGGATGTCTTCGTAAAGCTGCTTCAATAGAATATCAAGGCCGCAGTTATCACAGAGTCCAGGAACCTGATAGGTCTCGGGCTCCAGTTCTCGGCACAGTTTTCTTGCAAAATGGGGGTAGGTGATTCCATCGGGGACACACAAACTGTCCTCCATGGCGTACCACTGCCCGTCGGCAGTGTGAATCAGATCTGTAGCCGTGATATGAGTATAGAGCCGTTTCACTGGCGTCAGATTCATGACCTCGGGAGCAAAGGCCGGGGAAGAGAACACAAATTCCTCCGGAACCACACCGTCCCGAAGGATCATCCTGTTGGAGTAGACGTCGCAAAGGAACTGGTTCAGAGCATTAACCCGCTGGATCAGCCCCTGTTCGATCTGATTGAACTCTTCACCTGGGAGGATTCGTGGTGTAGGATCGAAAGGTGCTTCCGCATACTGATCAGTACCTTTGCGGGTTACGTAGAATCTGGCACCATGCGCCTGCATCCAGGAATTGACATGGCTGCAGGCGTTAGAAGGGTTCTGCATATCAAAACCTCCTGACAAATACGCAAATATACATCTAATATGTTAACACAACCCCGGGAAATATGCAACGTCGGACCGAAGGGAAAGAAAAACAATTTCATGAACTGTTCATAAAATGTTAATGCATAGAAGCAGATTTCCGCTTATACTGTAAACAGTATTACTGAAGATATGTCGAGAACTGTGTTAGCTATGGAGGGACGTCTCATGGATCTGGATCCGCGCGATGAGAAAAAGTGCGAATATCCATATCGGGACTATTACAGCACAGGCGGCAGATACCGTCCGCCGAAAAAGCGGCGGAGTTATGGGTGGCTGGTGGCTGTAGTAGGGTTGTTTCTGCTCTGCGCAGTAGCTTTCCAGGCCCTGGACCGGCAAAGCAATGCGGTGGAGAATAAACGGGATTTATCTCCGGTCGCAGCATCAGAGCAGACAGAGCCGACGCTGGCTGTTAAGCAGGAATCAACAAATCCTCCTTTTGAAGCAGGACCTCATACTGAAGAATTCAAGATGACTATTGCTGATGGCAGCAAAGGAAGCATGGGACTGTCGGAAATCTATAAAAAAGTGATTCCCAGTGTGGTGTCGATCACATCGCTGGCTGCTGGCGGAACGTCCACCGGTACAGGTATTGTACTGACGGATGACGGTTATTTGGTGACTAATTATCATGTCGTTTCCGGGGCGCAGCAGATCCTTGTGTTATTAACATCCGGGGAAGAATACGAAGCAGTCAACGTCGGAGGAGACGAGACTTCCGATCTCGCTGTGCTGAAGATTAATGCAAGAGACTTGACACCCGCAGAGTTCGGCTCCTCTGATGATATGGAAGTAGGTGACGCTGTTGTTGCAATAGGTGATCCGTTGGGCACAGAACTCCGCGGCACCATGACAGATGGTATTGTCTGCGGTATGCAGAGGGATGTTCAAGTCGGAGATCGTACCATGAACCTGATGCAGACAAATGCCGCACTGAATTCCGGTAATTCTGGTGGCCCGCTTGTGAACATGGCCGGACAAGTTATCGGAATAAACACAATGAAATTGAGCTCCAACTATACACCGGTGGAAGGCATAGGCTTTGCCATTCCTATCTCTGCTGCAGCACCAATACTGGAAGAACTGGCAGAGAAGGGCTATGTAAGTGGACGGCCTGCCGTGGGATTCTCCCTGGAAGTGCTGTCGAACAGAGTACGACTGTTCTATGATCTGCCAGGAAACCTATATATCCGGTCTGTTGCGGAAAACTCAGATGCATTTGCAAAGGGAATCTGCGCCGGCGATGTGATCGTAGCAATTGAAGGTACAGCTGTTTCAACGCTGGATGAGTTCAATACCGTTAAGAACCGTTTTGAAGCAGGGGATACCGTCACGCTGACTATTTTCCACAAAGGCGAAGAGATGGATGTTAAGGTGACGTTGATGGACCGGGCGGATCTGCAGTAACAGAGAATAACAGAACGGACTGTCTCAAAGAGGCAGTCCGTTCTGTTATTCTCTGTGCAGCAGAGGGTATAGTCTTTTAGTAAGAAGAGATGCCAACAGAATCTTCACAGTATCAACAGGAAGAAAGGGCAGCACGCACATTCCAAGCACACTGCCAAAGGTGATAGTTCCGTTGGCCCGGGTATAGAGGAACAGGAACCAGAGTGATCCGAAAGCGTAGCATAGAACAAGCCCTAGGATCATGGAAAATAGCAGGATCGGCAGCTTGTGACCGAAGAGTTTCGTGAATGAGCCAACAGTCAGTGCAGTGAAAAGAAATCCAATCAGATATCCCCCGGTGACTCCAAACAGTACGCCGGCTCCGCCTTTGAATCCGGCAAAGACCGGCAGGCCTACTGCCCCAAGAAGCAGGTAGACAGTCACAGACAGCATACCGCATTTAAGACCGAGAAGTCCTGTTACAAGGAATACGGCAAAGGTTTGAAGAGTGAATGGCACCTGAGCAGGAATGGAAATCCAGGCGCATATTGCAGTTAGCGCAGCCCCGAGAGCGGTATAGCAAAGTTCCTGTGTGGACAGAAACCTGTTCTTCTTCATGGTGTCAGCCATGCAGTTCACGTCCTTTCCAAACAATTATAACAAATTCCGACTTGTTGTCAACCGATTGTATATACAATCTGGTTTACAATTTAGGGTTTTATGGGTTTTTAAAAGTAAACGATTCAATCAAATAGTTTGAAATCATAATTTTATTTGAAACCCTATTGACTTTTCCTGTGGCACTGTGTATTATTTTACACGTAAATCATTTGCATTCAAATCATCTTGCGGTGATTATTTGCTAGAAGGAGGATATTACATTGAAAGATCGTTTCATGGACAACAGTCCTGAACGTCTGTTTCATGCAGTCCATCGCCGGCGGCATATCGCGGTAGATAAAATGCTTGCTCAACGAGGTGTCGGGAATATCGGCCAGCCGCTTATTCTTTCGATTCTCTCCAGACAGAAGGACGGGACCATAGATTCCCAGAAGGAATTGGCAAAGCGCCTTCGGATTTCGCCGGCTACAGTAACGGTGTCTCTGAAATCCATGGAACGTGACGGTTATATCAAAAAACATGTAAGCGCCGATGACCTGCGTTGCAAACCCATAAGTATCACGGAGAAGGGAAGGCAGGCGGTAAAGGTCATTGACGAGGTTTACGATGCCCTGGACCACAGCATGTATCGGGGCTTTTCGCTGGAAGAGATGGAGATGATCTCTGGGTTCTACAGACGGATTATTGAAAATCTGGATGCTGTTATGTCCGGCGTTGAGGAAAGTTAGGAGGAAATCACATATGTTTAAGCAACTGATGGGGTACATACGCGAATACAGAAAGTACTTCATCCTTGCCCCGATCTTGGTGGTCGGCGAGGCAATTGCGGAACTGATTCTGCCATATCTCATGGGCCTTCTAGTATCCAATGGTGTGGGCGGAAGCAATCCGACTTACATGTACCGAGTAGGCGCGATTATGATCGTTGTGGCTGCCCTCGGCATTCTGGACGGCATTTACGCTGCGAAATTTTCAGCCATGGCGTCCCAGGGATTCGGATTTAACCTTCGGGAAGCATTATTCCAGAAAGTACAGACCTTTTCTTTTGCAGACGTTGACAAGTTTTCAACGGCATCTCTGGTAACCCGATGCACAACCGACGTCAAACAGCTTCAACAGACTGCAATGGAGCTGACCAGGGTGCTGATCCGTGCGCCGTCGCTTCTGATTGTATCACTGTTTTTCTGCTTCCGAATGAATGTCAGGCTGAGCATTACATTTTTGGTAGCAATTCCAACGCTGCTTGCAGTTGTGCTGATTATCGTGCATTTCACTACCCACCTCTTCGAAGTCATGCAGACCAAGATTGACAACCTGAATGCCTCCGTACAGGAAAACCTGATTGCTATCCGGGTAGTCAAGAGTTTCGTTCGGATGGCTTTTGAGAAGCAAAAATTCAAAAAAGCGAACGATGATCTGATGCGCACATCCATCATGGCTACCATCCGGCTCAGCGTGATGCATCCTGCCACAATGATGGTGCTTTACATCACCACGCTGGCCATTTACTGGTTCGGTGGCCATATGGTTGGCAATGGCAGTCTGATGGATGGACAGCTGTTAAGTTTTATTACTTATGTAAACCAGATTCTTATGAGTGTCATGATGTTTTCCATGGTGCTTATGGGTCTTACCAGAGCACGGGCATGTGGCCGTCGTGTGACAGAGGTCCTGAATCATGAGCCTGACATCCGGGACAGTGAAGAGGATGAGGGCGACGAGACTCCTATTCGGGGTGAAATCGTATTTAACAATGTTTCTTTCCGGTACCCCCAGTCAGACCGTAAGGGCATGGTACTGCATGACGTTAGTTTCAGAATCCCAGCTGGATCTTTTGTAGCCATTGTAGGTGCCACTGGTGAGGGAAAAACCTCTCTCGTGAACCAGATTCCCCGATTTTATGATCCCACATCTGGGGAAGTATATGTGGACGGGAAAAATGTCAAAGACTACAATCTGCGGCACCTGCGCAGGCATATCGGTATGGTACTTCAGAATAACGTGCTTTTTTCCGGAACCATTCGCTCCAACCTTCAATGGGGCAATCCCCAGGCAGATGATGAAATGCTGCTTGAGGCCACCAAGGATTCCCAAGCCTATGAGTTTATCTCACGTTTTCCGGAGGGGCTGGATACAGGAATTGATCAGGGAGGCGTCAATGTTTCAGGAGGACAGAAGCAGCGGCTCTGCATTGCCCGTGCCATGCTGAAAAATCCTTCTATTTTGATCCTTGATGACTCTACCTCCGCAGTGGATTCTGCTACAGAGGCGAAGATCCGGGAAACCTTCTACAGTAAATATAAAGATACAACGGTGCTGTTGGTTGCTCAGAGGATTTCTTCGGTACAATATGCCGATCAGATCATTGTTCTGGAGCACGGTACTATAGAGGATATGGGGACTCATGATGAACTTATGGCCCGCTGCCGTGTGTATCAGGAAATCTACGCATCCCAGCAGGAAGGGGGTGGCCTGGATGGCTAAAAAGAAAGAGACATCCCCTGCTGTGGATACAAAAGGGAAGAACGAAGAAGAGGATGATGAGGAAGGCAGCTATAAGGGTTCCATGCGCGGACAGCGCGGTCCAGGCGGTGCCAAAGACTTCCGCAAGCCCAAAGATACAAAAGGCACGGTGCTGCGGCTTCTGACATATGTAGTACACAACAAGCTGCTGCTGGTGCTTGTACTCCTGATGATGCTGGTGGCGTCTATCGTAGACCTGCGCGCGGGCTACTACCTCAAACCCTTGATCGATGACTGCATTATACCTGTTGTTAAGGATCCATCCATTGGCTGGCATCCTCTGGCGGTACAGCTGATGAAACTTTTGGGCCTGTATATCCTAGGCGCAGGTGCCTCCTACGTTCAGGGACTTTTGATGAGTTTCCTGTCTCAACGTGCCATTAACAAGCTACGTGGCGACCTTTTCGACAAGCTTCAGGAGATGCCCATCTCCTATTATGATGCCAATGGAAACGGCGAGATCATGTCACGGTTCACAAATGATGCTGATAACGTGCAGATGGCTATGGAGCAGACGGTCACCATGATGATTTCCTCCGTTATCAACTTCGTAGGCACAGTCGCTCTGATGATCTATCTGAACTGGATCCTTTTCCTCATCGTTGTAGCCTTCATGGTTGTGGATTATATCATCGTCCGTAAGATTTCGAAGAAATCCAAAGTCCTATACAAGGCACAGCAACGCAATCTCGGCCGTGTCAATGCCTATGTTGAAGAAATGGTCGAGGGCATCAAGGTAGTGAAGGCCTTTAACTACGAGGAAGAAATTAAAAGCGAATTTACAGGCAAGGACACCGCCTATCGGGATGCAGCCATGAATGCCACGTTTGTAGGCATGATCATAATGCCTGTACTGAACCAGGTCATGGGTATCTGCTACGCGGTCACTGCGGTAATTGGCGGATTGTTTGTGATTGCAACGCTGAGCACCGGCGCTGCAATCGGCGGTGTGGTGTTCACCATCGGTTCTCTGGGTACTTACCTTAACTACACGAAACGTGTTGCCATGCCCATCAACATGGTGTCACAGCAAATGGTTACGCTGCTTTCTGCCGTAGCTGGTGCGGAACGGATTTTTGCGGTGATGGATTCTGAGCCCGAAGTAGACGAGGGCGGTGTCACTATGGTCCCCGTGGATGAGAATGGCAACCAGATGGATTCCTGGCTCACCAATAAGGGTGAAGCATGGAAGAAGGAGGACGGCACGCTTGTACCCCTGTGCGGACATGTGCAGATTGAGGATATCTGCTTCCACTACGTGGAGGGCAAGGAGGTCCTCAAGCATGTCACCGTGGAGGCCCTTCCTGGCCAGAAAGTGGCATTTGTTGGATCTACAGGCGCTGGAAAAACCACCATCACCAATCTGATCAACCGGTTCTACGATGTGCAGGAGGGAAGGATTCTCTATGACGGCATCGATGTTAAGGACATCAGAAAAGATGATTTGCGCCGGTCTCTGGTAGTTATCCTGCAGGATACGCACCTGTTCAGCGGAACGATTATGGAGAACATCCGCTATGGACGGCTCAACGCCACTGATGAGGAGTGCATACAGGCGGCCAAGCGGGCCAACGCATATAACTTTATCATGTCACTGCCAGATGGATTTGATACTTACATCACCGGTGACGGAGGAAGTCTTTCCCAAGGGCAGCGTCAGCTGCTGAACATTGCAAGAGCAGCTGTGGCAAAGCCTCCCGTATTGATTATGGATGAGGCAACCTCCTCCATTGACACCCGCACAGAGAAGGAAATTGAGAAAGGCATGGATGGCCTGATGCATGGCAAGACTGTGTTTGTCATTGCACATAGGCTTTCTACTGTCCGTAATTCTGACAAGATCTGCGTCATTGAAGCGGGCGAGATTATCGAATACGGAAGTCACAAGGAACTGCTTGCAAAAGGTGGAAGATATTATGAGCTTTACACCGGACAGCATATGCTTGAGTGAACGAAATACAGAAAGAGCCGGCTCCCTTCAGGGAGCCGGCATGTTTTTCAGTATAGTTGCTATGTTTAATCATCGAACCATCTGATAGATCATTATGAAATGGGCAATGCTTCCAAGAACAATGAATACATGAAAAATCTCATGACATCCAAAATATCGGTTGTTGCGGCCTGGCCATTTCAGGGCATACAGGATACCGCCTACAGAATAGAGTACACCACCGGACAGGAGCATAATAAAGCAGACCTTTGTCATAACTGCGTGGAGGGGATAGATTGCGAAAATGGCAGTCCATCCCATGATCAGGTAGATAACAGCAGTGAGTATGCGGGGCATCCTGATCCAGAACAGGGTAAAGGCACTGCCCAGGGCGGCCATAGTCCAAATTACCATCAGCATAATCCGGCCGGAGAGCATCCCATTCAAAGAGATCAGACATACAGGAGTATATGTACCTGCAATCAGGAAATAAATCATCAGGTGATCCAGTTTTCTGAGCAGAAGTCTGCCCCTGACAGACGTGTTAAGAGAGTGATAAACCGTGCTGGCTGTATAAAGACTCAGCATACTCACGGCATAGATCGAGACAGCGGTGACAGTAACAACACCACGGTGTATGGTGACGTGGAGCAGAAGCACCAAGGCCAGCAGTGCCAGAAGAATGCCGACACCATGAGTCAGGGCCGAACCGAGCCTCAGACCGTCATAGGGATTTCTGCCTGTTTCACTGTACTTTTCCTTCATTCCGAATACCTCCTCTGCAAGGAAATCGAAAGTGCTTACGCACATATTATACAATGATAATTGCATCCAGTCAATATAATAATTATATAATATGATTACAATAATTATGTATTTGAAAAGAATAGAGGAGCAGGCGGCTGCCTGCTCCTAATAAAGATGCGGTTTTCAATGATCTCTTCTGCGCTGCGTCCGGTGTCGGACAAGGAATCCGGCAGTAAGTCCAGCCAGACTGATTGCCAGTCCGATAGGCAGCTTGGTGAAGTCCGGCCAGACCACGGTCTGAATCGCACCATTCCCGGTGACCATGTAGGTGGCAAACCCGGACAGAGAATACATCAAGCTGAATACCAGCGCAGAGAGCCACTTGAGCCTTCCCCAGTAGTCCCGGTTGCCGATAAGGAACGACGCCACAAAAAAAGTTATGGGCAGAATCGTCCAGGTGACAACAGCGCCGTACCCATAACGGTCAAGGCCGGTACAGATCATGACAAAGGCCAGCAGGGACAGAGCCCAGATGCCCAGCGTCGTCAGCACCAGAGCCAGGATGGACTTTCTCTCATTGCTTTTTACGGTGTTTGTGCTTTCTTCCAGATAGGATCTGTAGGACTGATTCATGGATGATTCCTCCTTCAGCAGGCGGTCCAGACTGATTCCATACAGATCGCTCATTCGGATCACGCTGATGATGTCAGGGTAGGTCTTTCCCGTTTCCCAGTTTGAAACGGTCTGTCGGCTGACCCCCAGGGCCTCAGCTGATTGCTCCTGGGAAAGCCCTGCCTCGTTTCTCGCGTTTTTGATGATGGATCCAATCTCCATGGAATCCTCCGCCTTTCGTTTTGGATCGTTCCGGCCGGAACAGTTTCATAATAATATTCCCGCCGGGAAAAGTCCATCCATATCCTTTGACATCCGGGGAAACACCCTGTCAAAATGCTTTGACAACTAGGGAAAGCACCTGCTGTTTATCATAACATCTCTGGTGCAGTGCGTCAAACAGGATTTCGTAACCCCCTTGCATTACGTGCTTTAACCTGTTAAAATAATACCATACCAAAGGACGGAGGAAATCCCATGATCACAGTCTACGAAAACGGCGGCTATTATGCCGGCGGAAAATACATCTCACTGGAGGAAGGCGCCGCCCGGAGTTTCTCCCCTGAAACCGGACGGGAAAGGACTATGGCCTACGCCATAATGGCCGCCCACAACGTCTCCGGCGACATGCGTCATCTGAAGATGCGCTTCGACGCCATGGCATCCCATGACATCACATACGTAGGTATCATCCAGACGGCCCGCGCAAGCGGCCTCAGGGAATTTCCACTTCCCTATGTGCTGACCAATTGCCACAACAGCCTCTGCGCCGTAGGTGGCACCATCAACGAGGACGACCACGTATTCGGCCTATCCGCAGCGAAAAAATATGGCGGAGAATTTGTTCCGGCTCACCAGTCGGTGATTCACTCCTACATGCGGGAGCGATACGCCGGATGCGGCAAGATGATCATCGGCTCGGACTCTCATACCCGCTACGGCGCCTTCGGCACAATGGCCATCGGCGAAGGAGGTCCGGAACTGGTGAAGCAACTGCTGCGACGGACCTACGATGTGGACTATCCGCCGGTAGTTGGTATTTATCTCACCGGCAAGCCACGGGCTGGTATTGGTCCCCAGGATGTGGCCCTGGCCATAATCGAAAAGACCTTCAACGCCGGCACGGTGAAAAATTCCGTTATGGAGTTCTTCGGCCCCGGCATCGGAAACCTGGCCATGGATTACCGCAGCGGCATCGACGTGATGACCACGGAGACCTCCTGCCTCAGTTCCATCTGGGAGACCGATGACACGGTGAAGAAGACCCTGGAGATCCACGGCAGGGGCGGGGAATACGCGGAACTCCATCCCGCTGAGGGCGCCTACTACGACAAGGTGCTGCACGTGGAGCTTGACAAGGTGGCATGTATGATCGCGCTTCCGTTCCATCCCTCCTGTGCCGTGCCCATCCACACCTTTAACGAGAATCTTACGGACCTGCTCCACCAGGTAGAGGAGCGGACAAAGTCTCAGCTTGAGCTGAAATCTGAGCCGGAAAGCCTGCTGAAAAAGATCCGGAACGGGAAATTCTATGCCGATCAGGGCGTGATCGCCGGGTGCTCAGGCGGCACCTTCCAGAACCTGACCCGGACGGCGGAGATCCTGAACGGGAGGCCCCTGGGATCCGACGCCTTCTGGCTCAGTGCCTACCCAGCCTCCATGCCGGTGATGATGGAGCTGAGTCGCACCGGGAGCCTTACAAAGCTCATGGCCAGCGGCGTGTCCATTCGTTCGGCTTTCTGCGGCCCCTGCTTCGGCGCGGGAGACGTGCCTGCCAACGGCGCCTTCTCCATTCGCCACTCCACACGGAATTTCCCCAACCGGGAAGGCAGCAAGCCCGGCGAGGGGCAGATCAGCTATGTGGCGTTGATGGACGCCCGTTCCATTGCGGCTTCCGCCTTAAACGGCGGCGCCATCACCGCGGCCTCCGATCTGGCTGAGATTATGGAGGATCCCGCTTATATGGACTACCGCTATGACGATTCGGCCTACAAGGCACGTGTCTATTTTGGCGTGGGCAGACCCAATCCGGAGGAGGAACTGGTGTTCGGGCCCAATATTGCCGACTGGCCAGAGCAGATCCCCATGCCTGAGAATCTGTTACTTGAGGTGGCCTCGGCCATCTATGATCCGCTGACCACCACGGACGAGTTGATCCCCTCCGGAGAGACGTCTTCCTATCGGTCTAATCCGGTACGTCTGAGTGAGTTTGCCCTGAGTCGCAAGGATCCCCAGTATGTAGGCCGAGCCAAGGCCATTCGGGAGCGAGAGCTTGTACGCAGAAAGGATTCTAAAGCCGCTGACCTGGACGGCTATGACCCGAACACAACGGGTATCGGTAGCGTGGTCATGTCCATCCGCCCCGGCGACGGCAGCGCTCGGGAACAGGCAGCCTCCTGTCAGCGGGTGCTGGGCGGCTGTGCCAACGTGTGTCTGGAATACGCTACCAAGCGCTACCGTTCCAACGTGATCAACTGGGGCATGGTACCCTTCACCGTGGAGAATATCGAGTCCCTGAACATTCAGCCCGGCGACCGGATCTATGTGCCCGGCATCCGGAAAGCACTGGAGGGGGAAGACGACCATGTGACCGGCACGCTGATCCAGCCTGCCGGAAAAACAGAGATCCGTCTTGACATGAAAAACCTCCAGCGGGAGGAGCGGGACGTAATCCTGGCAGGCTGCCTCATCAACTACTACGCCGGGAAATAACCCCATGAGCAGTCAGCGAAAGCTGTCTGACAAATAATCAATCAGAGGAGGGAATAATATGTTGCAGCAACTGAACGCGCCGGAGATCAACACCGAGGATGTGGCCAATATTGCTCAGACCATCAAGGGCATGAGCCTGTTCGACGTGTTGAAATTCGTGGTACTGGTGATCGTGCTGATCATTCTGGTGAAGCTGCTGACCAGCCTGATGAGCCGCATCATTTCCAAATCCAAGATCGATAAGAGTGCCCACAGCTTCCTGCTCTCCGTTGTCAAGGGCGTGCTCTGGTTCATTGCCATCACCATTCTGGCCTCGTCTGTGGGTGTAGACATCACAAGCCTGATCGCTGTCCTTAGCGTTGCCGGTTTGGCTGTTACTCTTGCCCTTCAGGGAGCCCTGTCGAACCTGGCGGGCGGACTGGTGATTCTGACCACCAAGCCCTTCAAGGTTGGCGATTATGTGGACATCGGCGGCAATGAGGGCTTCGTGGAGGAGATCACCATGACCTACACGAAGATCGTATCATGGGACCGCCGGACCTTCTATGTGCCCAACAGTACTGTCACCGGCTCCAACGTAACGAACTATTCCGTGGACGGAAAGCGCCGGGTGGATATGAACTTCTCCGTAGCCTATGAGAACGATATGGATGACGTCAAGGCAGCCCTCACCGAAGCGGTGAACCATGTGGAGAAGGTTCAGAAGGATCAGGAAATCTTCGTGCGGCTCAACGCCTATGAGGATCACACAATCCAGTATCAGGTGCGTTGCTGGTGCCTTGGGAATGACTACTGGGATGTGTGGTTTGGCCTGCTGGAGGAGGTCAAACGCTCCTTTGAGAGGAACAACATCGACTTCAGCTACAACCACATGAATGTCCACATGGACAAATAACGAAAAACGCCCGACCTTGGCCGGGCGTTTTTTTACTAAAAATACTGAAACCTGTTGACATGACCCCTTGGGACACCTTTATGACTGCAGAACGGAACTGGAAAATGGCATCGTGGCATCCAGGGTAGAGCGGGGTCCAAAATGGACGCGAATCTAAAAGGGCACCTTCATGGGGGTCGCCGCTTTTTCAAGCTTCATGATCATCCTGAACTGGTTCTGCTCCCCCGAATGCAGATAGACTGTGGCGACTGCTGGCTCTCGGCATGACCGTGGGCCTGTCTGGTCTCCGCGCTCGTCCGAGGTGCCCAGAAATTCTGCACCTGGAGAAAGCAACATCGAAAATGGCAGGCGGAGGACCGGGAGAAGTCAAAGCCAATCATCCGAGGGTAGAAAAGGCCCCGTTCGGGTTTCCGAACGGGGCCATGCAGTATCTTACGCCAGATTCTTCTTCAGGGTCTCCAGCTCGTCCTTCAGGGCGGTGGGGAGCTTGTCGCCGAAGTCCTTGTAGAACTCCTCGATGTTTTTGACGTCCTCCATCCAGAGGTCCTTGTCCACGCTGAGCAGATCCGTCAGTGTCTCGATGGACACGTCGGTGCCATCCAGGTTGATGTCCTCGGGATAGGGCTCGTAGCCAATGGGGGTCTCCTGGGCATCCACCTCGCCGAAGCAGCGCTTCAGGATCCACTCCAGTACCCGCATGTTGTCGCCAAAGCCTGGCCAGATGAAGTTGCCGTCATCGTCGGTGCGGAACCAGTTGACGTTGAAGATCTTGGGCTGGTTGGGGATGATCTCGCCCATGTCCAGCCAGTGCTGCCAGTAGTCTCCCATATGGTAGCCGCAGAAGGGCCGCATGGCCATGGGGTCCCGGCGGAGCACGCCTACGGCGCCGGTGGCGGCGGCAGTGGTCTCAGAGGCCATGATGGAGCCGACGAATACGCCGTGCTGCCAATTCCGGGACTGGTAGACCAGAGGAGCGGTCTTGGCCCGGCGGCCGCCGAAGATAATAGCGGAGACAGGTACGCCCTTGGGATTCTCAAATTCAGGAGAGATGCAGGGGCAGTTCTTGGCGGGAGCGGTGAACCGGGAGTTGGGATGTGCGCCCTTCTCTGTGGAGGTCTCGCCGTTCCAGGGACGGCCCTGCCAGTCCTCGGCGTCCGTGGGAGGCGTCTTGTTAAGGCCCTCCCACCATACGGTCATGTCGCTCTTATCCAGGGCCACATTGGTGAACAGGGTGTTCTTACGGGTGGCGGCCAGGGCGTTGTAGTTGGACTTCGCGGAGGTGCCGGGTGCCACGCCGAAGAAGCCGTTCTCGGGGTTCACGGCCCAGAGCCGGCCGTCCTCGCCCACCCGAAGCCAGGCAATGTCATCGCCCACGCACCAGACTTTATAGCCCTTTGCCCGGTAGCCCTCCGGCGGGATCAGCATGGCAAGGTTGGTCTTGCCGCAGGCGGAGGGGAAGGCGGCAGTGACGTAGCGGACTTCGCCCTGGGGGTTCTCGATGCCCAGGATCAGCATGTGCTCCGCCATCCAGTTCTCCTGACGGCCCAGATAGGAAGCGATACGCAGAGCGAAGCACTTCTTGCCAAGCAGCACGTTTCCGCCGTAGCCGGAGTTGATGGACATGATGGTGTTCTCCTCGGGGAACTGTACGATATAGCGCTCCTCGGGGTCAAGATCCTTCTTGGCATGGAGTCCGCGGATGAACTCGCCGTCGGTGCCGAGGGCGTCCAGCACCTCCATGCCCACCCGGGTCATGATGTTCATGGAGATAACCACGTAGATGGAGTCAGTGACCTCGATGCCGTACTTGGCAAAGGGAGAGCCCACCACGCTCATGGAGTAGGGAATCACGTACATAGTCCTGCCGGACATGGCACCGTCATAGAGCTTCAGCAGCTTGGCCTTCATCTCGTCCGGATCCATCCAGTTGTTGGTGGGACCGGCGTCCTCTTCCTTCCTGGAACAGATGAATGTGCGGCCTTCCACCCGGGCAACGTCCGTGGGATCAGAGCGGTGCAGATAGCAGCCGGGGAGTTTTTCCTGATTCAGGGTGATGAATTCGCCGGTGGAAACCGCCTCGGCGCTGAGCCGGTCCAGCTGGGCCTGATCGCCGGTTATGAGCTCGACATTTTTGGGCTTGACCAGCGCAATGACCTCTTCCAGCCATGCGTTGACATTAACGTTGTTGGTAAGTGCCATAAGATAACCTCCCGTTACCCGGAATTCAGAAGAAGCCGGGCAAATATTTCTTATATATCATAGTATATTTTAGGTGTAAATGCAAGGGAAACCGTGGAGCTGGTCTTGTACAGTGTGTGTTTATGTATATTCTTTGAAATAGCAATGAAAATGTGCATAACAATGATTGCAATCCGTCAAAGATGTACGAACGTCTGAGATGTTGCGGAAATCGAAAAGCTCTTTATTGTTTCTATATTGTTTCTGTGAAAAATCATAGAAGGAAGGTTGCAAAGAGAAAGCATTTTTGATATAGTAAATAGGTATTTTTACCTTGCCATTTACACGGAGGAACGAGATTATGAAACGTCTTATAAAGCTGCTTGCACTTATGGCAGCGGTATGCATACTGCTTGCTGCGTTATCTGGGTGCGGAGATAAGAAAAACCCCATGGCAACCCTGACTCTTGAAGATGGAGATGAGATTCTGATTTATCTCTATCCCGACAAGGCGCCGAATACTGTTGCAAACTTCATTACACTGGCAAACTCCGGTTTTTATGACGGACTTACTTTTCACCGGGTAGTGGAGGATTTTATCATGCAGGGAGGAGATCCCAACGCTGACGGAACCGGAGGACCAGGCTATACCATTGAAGGTGAGTTTGCCGATAATGGCTTCAAGAAAAATGATGTAAAGATGGAGGCTGGCGTTATTGCCATGGCTCGGTTCTCCAGCAACGGCGAGAACACCGTGGAGGCATACAATTCCGCAGGCAGTCAGTTCTTCATTCTCATGAAGGACAAAGAGGACCTGCAGGGCCAGTACGCGGCCTTCGGCAAGGTGTTCTCCGGCCTGAATGTGCTGCAGAAGCTCAGTATGTGCGAAGTCAACTCCAAGGACAAGCCCCGAGAGGATATCATCATTCAATCTATACGGGTGGAAACCTACGGTGTGGACTACGGCGAGCCTGCACGTACGCCCAAGGAAGAATGAATCCGGTACCGGCGAGTTTGCTCGCCGGTATTTTTGAAAGGAAGCCGGAATGCGTTATCACGAAATGAAAGAGGGTATATTCCAGGATCGTCCAAATCGGTTTGTGGCACACGTGGAAATGGATGGTTGTACAGAGACAGTACATGTGAAAAACACTGGAAGATGCAGAGAACTGCTCCAGCCGGGTGCAAGAGTCTGGTGCAGCGTATCGGATAATCCCGGACGTAAGACAAAATATGACCTTATCACTGTGGAAAAGGCACCGTATCTCATTAACATGGACTCCCAGGCTCCAAATGCGGCAGTATTGGAGTGGCTGGAGACGGGAGGACTAGGACATGTTAATCGGATAAAGCCTGAACAGGTCTTTGGTTCCTCTCGATTTGACTTCTATCTGGAACGAAACGGTAAGGGAATGTTCCTTGAGGTCAAGGGCGTGACCCTTGAGGAAGCAGGAGTGTGCCGTTTTCCTGACGCCCCAACGAAGCGTGGAACCAGACACCTTTACGAACTGATGGAGGCAAAGCGTCTGGGTCTTGATGCAGCAGTGCTGTTCGTGATTCAGATGCGTCCGGTACGGTATCTGGAGCCTAACGATGCAACAGACCCTGATTTTGGTGCTGCATTGAGGGAGGCAGCAGTTGCTGGAGTTCAGGTGCTTGCTGTGGACTGCTTTATATCGACCGACTCCATTGATATCGGGGACTTCGTAGAAGTGAGACTTTGAGAACAGACGGAGGAATTAGATTTTGGGTAAAAGGCTTGTTGTTTTTGCTGTTGTGCTGGCACTTGCTGCACTTACCGGATGCGGTATGGCAGAGGCTTCACCTGAAACGGTAAATCCCTCTCCTCAGGCAACCGCAGGAGAGGAATGGGGTATAGCAGCTGCGTCCTCTGTACAGCCGGAACTAGAGCAGAGCCAGATATCTGCGATTCCGGAAATGGAATCTGGATATGAGGCCGTAAATGTGCCGGAAATTGAACTGCCGCCGGCCTCAATGCGGGAGCTTGCAGCAGAATCCGTGACAGTGTGGCTGGATGGAACAGCGGTTCAGGGTCTGCTCCTGAAAGGGGAGACGATGGTGGAAGCTGAAGATCTGACAGCCCGATGGAGCTGGTTCAGGGGAACCGGAGATACAGAATCATGGACCTTCAGCGGGGACCGGGCTGCCCTGGACGCAGAACCTTTAGAGATACCATGCGTTGCATACGATCAGTTCACCGGTGCGGAGTGTGTTTATTATGAGGGAGCGGCGGAGGAATACTGGCTTCCGGCGGAATGGGTGGCTGCGTGCCTCAGCTTCCTGTATCTCGAAGACCCGGAAACACAGTCTGCCTACCTGTCTCCGAAAGTGGATGTCGGCAGTATTCCTGAGGATGTTGCAGTCCCTGTTCTGATGTATCATGCTGTGTCCGATAATCTATGGGGTATCGAAGAACTGTTTGTATCGCCGGAGGATATGCGCAGCCAGCTGGAATACCTGACAGACAACGGTTACGATCCTATATTCTTCTCGGACCTGCCGAATCTTGCCGACTATGACAAACCAATCATCTTGACATTCGATGACGGTTACGATGACAACTATACGGAGCTTTTCCCAATCCTCCAGGAATTCAGTATAAAAGCCACGGTGTTTGTGATTACAGGAATGCTGGGGGATGAGCATTATATGACGTCGGAACAGGCCAGACAAATGTCGGACTCAGGCCTGGTAGACATTCAGAGTCATACCCGGGATCATCAGGAACTGTCGACATTAAATTATGAGGATCAGAAAGAACAGATGGCAGAATCTCGGCTGGACGTAGCAAGGATTACAGGGAAAATTCCCTATGTGATTGCATATCCGTCCGGCAGCCGCAATGAGGATACTGTGAGCCTTGCCGCGGAATACTATTCCTTCGGCCTTGATATGAACGGAGGACTCTGGTATACAGGAGAGAGCTGGTTCAAGGTGGACCGGATATACATTTCCCGATGGGATACGCTGGACGATTTCGCAGGGGTTCTTCCATGATATGGTGATTCTTCCCACATTTTTGCTTTATTCCAACTATTTTTAACAGTTCTCAAAAAAAGAACGAGGTTTGAATTGACTTGAACGGTACAGGGTGGTAAGATACATCCTATGAATTCTTCGCATTGCGAACAATCAGGAGCGTGACAGAATGGCAATTATGACGAAAACAGCACACAGGGAGTATGGTGCGGAACAGCCTGCAATTAAGGCCGGCATGTTCCGAATCCGCCTTCCCTTTATACATGCGCCATGGGAAATACCGGAAATGATTCAGGCCATTGTGGTCTTTGTAACCGGTGTTGCTGCAACGGCATACCTGCAGGATATCTTCGGCCTACCCTTTGAAATGGCTCTGGCGATTGTAACAGTTCATGAGTTCCTATACTGTGTTCAGAACATTGTGGGTGATCCAATTGTTGGCGGTTGGATTACTCCGGCGCTGCCGCTAGTGACAGTATGGCTTCTGTCCTTTGAAGACTATACCGAGCGGATACAGGCGCTGGTAATGCTCCAGCTAATTCTGGGAATACTTTATGTGGTCCTGGGCGTCACTGGTCTGGCAGCAAAGCTTGTCAACAAGGTTCCCGTATCAGTAAAGGCAGGTATACTTGTGGGCGCGGGTTTCTCTGCAGTTATCGGCAAGTATGGTTTCATGGCTGCGGAAAATGGCGGCCTTGGTTTCTACAATAGCCCAATCTGCTTTTCCGTGGGCGTGCTTGCGGCTCTGTTTCTGCTGTTTTCCGTAGGATTTACCAGAGAAAAGGGAATTACAAAGAACGGCTTCATTAGATTTCTGGCCAAGTGCGGATTCGTCCCGGCACTTCTCCTGGCTTATGTGGTAGGCGTGCTGCCGTTTGTGCATGAGATTTCCTTGCCGGCCTTTGGCGAGATCGGTACGAGTATTGCACAGAACGGTGTAGGCGGCGTCATCTTTAATCCTTTCCCGCATCTGCTGCAGGCGGTTAAGACCTTCTCACTGATTGGTGTGGGCTTCCCCGGCTGGCATGTGATTGGCAAAGCGGCTGTAATGGCGGTAGTGGCTTATATTATTTCCTTCGGCGACATCGTTACCGGATCGGAATTCCTAGAAGATACCAAGAAGTATCGCAAGGACGAGCATCTGGCTGTAAATCCCAATCTGACCAACATATGCTGCGGCGTACGCAACATTCTTCAGAGCCTCTTTTTCCCCACATGTACTCTTTCCGGACCCCTCTGGAGTGCTATGATGGTGACCATCTGCGAACGGTATAAAACTGGACGCAGCAATATGGACTCATTCTTCGGTGGCTGTATCACCTTCAATGTGTCTAAGTGGCTGAGCTGCTTGATCCTGCCATTAGTTGTACTGATCAAGCCTATCCTGCCCCTTTCCATGAGCCTGACCCTGATAATCCAGGCCTTCGGGTGTTTCTATGTTGCGCTGGGCTTATGCAAAAACAGCACCCAGCGAGGAGTTGCCGGACTGATGGGCGGCGTTCTTGCCATAACGAACCCTCACACCGGACTGATCGTCGGTATTATTGTTTCCTTTGTCTGTGAATGGCTTCTACGTGGCGGCAAGAAAGAACAGGAGGCACTTGCCAGAGAGGAAGCTGAGGCAGCTGAGGATACCGAGGAGACCCTAGAGGCGTTGCTTCCTACAGAACCGCCGCAGGAGAACTCTGAAGCGTGAAGATCATCATTTCTCCGGCAAAACGGATGAAAGAGGATATAGACGGCATGCCTGTAAGAGGCATGCCGTCCTTTCCCGAAAAGACCGCATTCCTTCTGAAATATCTGAAGGGGCTATCGCTTGAAGAACTAAAGACACTTCTGAAGTGTAATGAGTCCATTGCAGTGGAAAACTTCAGACGCTACCAAGATATGGACGATTCATTGCCTCGTACACCTGCTGTTTTTGCCTATCAGGGAATCCAGTATCAGTATATGGCTCCTACGGTGTTTACTGATCGGGAATATGATTATATCCAGAGACATCTTCGAATCCTGTCTGGATTCTATGGGATGCTCCGTCCTTTTGACGGTATTTATCCTTATCGACTGGAAATGCAGGCACGTCCTTCATTCTGTAACAGCCTTTATGAGTTCTGGGGCAGGGATATTGGTGAAGTGCTGGGCAAAGATAATGACACAGTGGTGGATCTTGCATCAGAGGAATACAGCAGAGCCGCACGGTGTGGAGCGTTACCCTCGCTTAGATGGATCACTGTGCGTTTCGGAGAAGTCCAGGACGACCGCTTCCGCGAAAAAGGCACACAGTGCAAAATGGCTAGGGGAGCCATGGTTCGATGGATGGCAGAGCAGGGAGTTGAGGATCCGGAGGGAATCCGTAACTTTGATCTGCTTGGTTACCGTTTAGACACCCGTCGTTCTGGAGAAGATGAATTTGTGTTTTGTAAAGGGTAAGAGAGTATGGAAGAAAACGAACCGAAACTGAAGATTCAGATCCTTCGGGCAGTGATTGCAGTGGCAGTGGTGCTGGCAGTGCTGCTTGTCCTGCGGCATTACGGTGTGCTCCAGACGGAGTATGACATTCCTGCCACGGCGGTGGAATCTGCGATGGATGCCTGATATGGAAAAGGCGCTGCTGCAAAAAATGCAGCAGCGCCTTCCTGTATTTGACGCAATATCTTCTTAAAATTTACAAGCATATCAGTTGCCAAATCAGGGCATAAGGTTAAAAAATGTAGGTTGTAAAGCAAATCAAACAGTTTTTAGACGTTCTGCTGATTGCAGAGCGTGTTTCTTTTTTTTATAATAGTTTTGAATTATGATCGGGATACCGACTCGAAGGAGGAAAACATATGAAAACCAAAGAAATGGCACTGCTGCTTGTGGCTGTGATGCTTGTCGGCCTGCTGGCGGGATGCGGCGGAGCGGCTGCTCCTGCTGCGTCCGAAGCGTCCGCTCCCCAGGAAAGTACTGCAGAAGACAATGCACCTGCAGAAGAGGAAGCCCCTGCCGCGGAAGTACCCGCAGCAGAAGAGGAAGCGTCTGTGCTGGAAGCGGATAGTGCCGAAGAGCCTGCTGAGCCTGCGGGATATGAATACACCGGTGAGTGGGCGGAATATCCGCTTGGCGAGCCAGGAGAGCTGAGTCTCACCATGTGGTGTGAATTCCCTGGATTCCTCAATATGGTTGGCTTAGATTCTTATAACAACATGTCTGTGTGGAAGGCAGCCGAAGAAGCCACTGGCGTACATGTGGACTTTACCGAAGTTTCCATGATGAATGCCTCGGAACAGTTCTCGCTAATGTGTGCTGCAAATGATATGAAGGATATTCTTGGCGGTGCTACCACCTACTACGGTTCCTCTGCTGGGGCCATTGAGGAGGAAATCATTATTGATCTTGCAGAGCCTGCTGAAGAGTATATGGGCAACTATATGACCATCCTCAACGATCCCAAGTATGTCAACTACCGGGATCAGGCATACAACTCAGAGGGGCAGATGGCATCAATCAACTCTATCTCCGACGACTTCAAGCCCACCTCCGGTGCCCAGATTCGTAAGGATTGGCTTGAGAAGCTGAACCTGGATGTGCCTGAGACCTATGACGATTGGGAAGAAGTTCTCAAAGCTTTCAAGGCAGAGTATAATTGTAACAACACCCTGCTGCTAAACGGTGTCACCCAGTTTGACAACCTGATTTCCGGCTACGGAACAAAGGGCGCTTCTGAGGCTTCCATGGGCGGCAATTCCGTGAACATGTATCAGGTGGACGGTGTGATTCGCAATGGGTATCTTGACGACAGCTATCGCGCATATCTGACCATGATGAACCGCTGGTATCAGGAAGGCCTAATGTCCCCCGATTTCATTACCGCCTCCAGTGACGGTGCCCAGAACAACATGGACGGAACCATCCTTTCCGGCGATAGCGGCATCTGGTTCTCTCAGGGGAACTTCATCACTCAGTATGAGCAACAGGCCCGGGTTTCTGAACCAGACTTCTCTATCATGGGAATTGCCGACCCCTGGTCTCCTGAGTGGAACGACGGACCGGTGACCCACTTTACACAAATGAGCGGAGGCAGCCAGGGCGGCGCTGGCGGCCTGAGTGTTTCCACAAACTGCGAGGATGTGAAGACTGCCTGCCAGTGGATGGACTACTTCTGGACAGAGGAAGGCCAGCTCCTTTGCAACTACGGTATTGAGGGCGAAGGATTTGAGTATGGCCCGGACGGTAACCCTCAGCTCTCAGAGTTCGTTCTCTCTGGCTTTAACCTCCAGTTTATGATGGTGGGTTATACGCTTTCCGGCGCACCATCACTTCAGGATTTCGATAAAATGTTCTTCACCTACGGTGACAACGTACTAGAGGCCTTTGATACTTGGGCAGCGAGTGTAGATGATAAGTATACTCTGCCTGCATCCATGTCTTTGAATACTGACCAGAGTGAGCGGTATGCTCAGATTTTCGGAGATATCACCACCATGGCCCAAGAGCGGATTGGTCGGTTTATCACTGGTGAACTGGATATTGAGACTGACTGGGATCAGTTCCAGACGGATCTTCAGCAGATGGGGATTCAGGACTGTATCGACATCTATCAGGAGGCTTACGACGACTATCGTGCCAGCCACAACCGTTGATAAACTCATTTGGCAAAAACCGCCGGTTCTTTGGAACCGGCGGTTTTACATTGCTTTTTCGGAAGGAATGTGCTTTAATGGAAAAAGGAGGGGAGAACCATGGATCAGCTCAAGGATACAATGAAAAAGGCCAGACTCACAAAGACCAGCCGCCTAATCGGGGATTATATCCTTGATCATGAGACAGACGCCTGCTTTATGACGTCAACAGAACTTGCACAGGAATTGAATGTCAGCGAGGCAAGTGTAATCCGTTTTGCACGTGCGCTTGGGTATTCCGGCTATATGGAGTTCCAGAAAAAGCTGAGGAAATACCACACGGAGAAGCTTGGCAGGATATCAAGCGCTGTTGCGGTTCCATATGAGCGGCTTCAGGCAAGTATGGCCACTGAAAGCGGAGACTACATTCAGGAGTTTCTTCTTAACACCCAGACTAACATTACTTCTGTGGTACGGAACAACCCTAAAGCGTCTTTTGATGCAGCCATCGATTTACTTGTCAGCTCACGCAGAAAATACATCGTTGCATCACGTGCCAATACAGGAGTTGCAGCCTACTTCAACCTTCTGCTGCGACATCAACTCAGCGATGTCATTCCCACCTGGGAAAGTTCAGTAAATGTGATTGACCACATGTGTGACATCGGCAATGAAGACTGTGTGATTCTATTCAGCTTTCCAAGGTATTCGGAGATGGACCGTCAGGCCATGCTTCTGGCTGAAGATGCCGGAGCAAAGAGCCTTGTGATTACAGATCGGCCCAGCGCCCCTCTAGCCAGATATGCGTCGGTTCAGCTTACGGTGGATGTTGACACGAATACCTTTTTCAATTCCTATGTTGGGGTTCAGCTTGTGATGGAGATTCTCTGCGCCGGATTATCTAGGCGCATGGGCGGCGCCAATGCGGAAAAACTCCAACTCATAGACCGGTATATCGGTCAGCTTGGCGTATACTGATCAAAGAAAAGAAAAAGCCAGAAATGGCTAAATAATGGACTTAGGAGGTAAGATTATGGAACAGAAATTCTACATTTGTGAACACTGTGGCAACATTATAGCATTTGTAAAGAACACCGGTGTACCAGTTATGTGTTGCGGACAGAAAATGAAGGAACTTGTTGCAGGTACAACCGAAGCTGCTGTGGAAAAGCATATCCCTGTGTATGAAGTGGAAAACAACGTGGTCCATGTAACCGTAGGTTCTGTTGAACACCCGATGCTTGATGTACACTACATTGAGTGGATCTCCATGCAGACCAATCTGGGTAATCAGAGAAAAGTGCTTAAGCCGGGAGATCCTCCCAAGGCGGATTTTGCGTTGTTGCCAGGCGAAACAGTGGAAGCTGTTTTTGCATACTGCAATCTGCACTCGCTCTGGAAAGGTTGAGAATAAGTGTAAAGCCGGCGCCAGAAGGCGCCGGCTTTTTTTGCGAAGCAGTGAAATAAGATCCGTTCCTGACAGGAAAACATAAGTCATACAGCCTGCGCAGCCAAACACTGACTCAGACCTGTTAATAATCTGCGGGACCGAGGCAGACGCTGAGAGCATATTACACTGGAATGATAGAGATAATATGCAGAAGAATCTTTCATCTGCTCAGAACTCTTGAATCGTTTCTGCTGGAGGGAAAACACGCAATTATTACAAAAATCTTGTGCGTCAGGTGTTGATCTGTTATCCTTGTTATAGAGACAATTTATTATTATGTTCATAAGTAACTGCTTAACAAGTGCTTTTTTTACAGTTTTTAGAAAAGATAAGGGCCTTTTTTTTGCATTTTTACCATAATGACCATTGACAATACAATGCATTGTCCATATAATGAGAAAGAAGCAATTTGGCTTTTATGGTTATGGAAAAGGAGTATAATTGTATGAAATCAACCGGTATCGTCAGGAAAGTTGACGAGCTCGGGCGTATTGTTTTGCCTATTGAGCTTCGTCGCACACTGGACATCGCAGAGCGGGATGCACTTGAAATCTATGTTGAAGGCTCCACGATCATCCTGAAGAAGTATGAACCCGCTTGTATCTTCTGCGGAGATGCGCGTGACGTGATTACCTACAAGGGTAGAAACGTTTGCCGGACATGTCTTGACAGCATGCAGAAACTTTAAAGGTAAAAACACCGTGGGATGTTCCACGGTGTTTTTCGTTGTATTGCTTCAGGATTATTGCACAAGAAACATACGATAAAGAGTTTAATTTACGCTTGATCAGAAATGGCAGCTTCATACAGCGTGTTTTTTGGGATTCCCTCGGCCTTGCTCACTTGCTTCACAGCGTCCTTGAGACTCATTCCCGAATCCCGAAGATCTCGGACCTGTTGGAGGCATGCATCCATGGATGGGCCTTGCTCTTCGACCTTCCTTGCGCCTTCCAGAATCAGCACATACTCTCCTTTGGGTTCCAACTTGTCATAAAAAGAGACAGCTGCATCAAGAGTCATTCGAAGAACCTCTTCATGTAGTTTCGTAAGTTCACGGCAGAGAGAGATACGGCGCTCAGGGCCGAATGTTTTCTTAAAATCCGTCAGTGTGGCAATTAGTTTGTGAGGAGCCTCATAAAAGATCATGGTCCGCGTTTCGTTCCGCAGGGAATCCAGATGTTCCCTGCGTGATTTTTTGTTGATAGACAGGAAACCTTCAAAAGTAAAGCGCCCGGTGGCAAGCGCTGAGATGGCAAGTGCAGTGACCGCCGCACATGGTCCGGGAATGGCTGTTACCGGAAGTCCAGCATCAGCGCATAGCCGCACAAGATCCTCCCCTGGATCCGAGATGGCAGGTGTACCTGCATCGGTGACAAGTGAACAAGTCTCACCGTTTCGAAGACGTTCTACAATGGCTGCACCGCTTGTGACTTTGTTGTGTTCATAATAACTGACCATGGGTTTTTTCAGACCAAGGTGATTTAAAAGCTTCAGCGTTACCCGCGTATCTTCCGCTGCAATGAAATCTGCCTCCGCCAGTGCCTGAGCAGCACGTGGGGAAATATCTCCAAGATTACCTATAGGGGTTGGAACGAGAATCAGCGTACCGGTCATATTTTTACTCCTTTATACGGTGATAGATGCGTGCCGCCTCAGGGGTGGTACTACCATCGAGTTCGCAGAGATAAAGATCTTTTTCCCACGTAATTCCGGGATTACCTCCTCGGCGAGCTTCTATCAAGAATAGATTCACTGACCTGTCTAAGCTGTGATGAACCGGTCGTATCCGCTTGACTGCAAACCCGGCAGCTTCAAGTGCGGAGAAGATTTCTGACAGCCGCTCTGGCCGGAATACAAGACAGAACCGCCCACCCCAACGAGTTGCCCAAGCTGCGGCTGAACAAAGGTCGTTAAGACTACATCCCTGATCGCTTCTGGCACTGGACAGTAACTCAGAGACTTTTCCGCGATTCTGACAGAAATAGGGAGGATTGGATACTGTAAGATCATAGCTTCCGGCGGGGAGGAGTGTACGGTAATGCCTAAGATCTCCTTCAACCAGTTCTGCACGAATTCTGTTTTCCTGGAGGTTCTTCCTTGCAAGCGAGCAGGCTGCAGAATCTATCTCCAAAGCAGTTATCATGAGATCCGGACGTTGCCAGCCAAGCAGAACGCTAAGCGCTCCGCCTCCCGCACCCAGATCAAGAATGCGGTCTCCTTTTCCAGGACACACGAAGTCAGCGAGGACAATAGAATCTGTGCCCAACGGGAAGACGCCTGCCTGTTGGTGCAGTACTGGGCCATCCATCCAGAGAGGTGTTTCCATGACAGCTCCTTTCTAGGGCAGGAAAAGGAGCGCCGCTCAAAGAACGGCGCTCACATTCTCTTGATATCAGCCCTGAGAGATGGCCTCCACGGGACAGTTATCCGCGCAGGTGCCGCACTCAATGCAGGTATCAGGATCGATCATATAATGATCATCGCCGGGGGCAATCGCCTCCACGGGGCAGTTGCTGGCGCACAGTCCGCAGGAAATGCAGTCATCGCCGATTACGTATGCCATTTTGTACACCTCCCAATATAGACCTCATGGGCCCTTTTGCCCTCATTGTAACATGGATTTCTGAAAAAGCAATCTTTTTCGAGAATATTTTATACATCAAAGTAAAATGTAGGATACGCTGATTGGTTGCCATAAAATGATACGGGATATTCTGAGAAGATGCACTGTAAGAGAAGCCGCAGAGATGAACTGTTTGGTTATGCTGTTGACAGGAGCAGAATATGATTTAAACAGAACTGATACTTCATACTGGGCAGATGGCTAGAATATGTCCTGCCGTAAACAATAATAATAAGTTTGAAGCAATATGTGCAAACTGACGAAAAAGCGTGAAATTATAAATAATGCTTTGGATTATGATTAAAAACAGCGAAATCATTTCAGGAAAAGTAAAACAGAGACGGAAAGAATGCACAAAAACACGCACCGAAATGTCATCTTTTCAGGGCCTGATTTGTGGATAATGCCATGACCCACGGAGAAATAGACAAAAATAATGAGAAAAATTATGAAATATTACTTGTAAATCGCACAAATTATGCTATAATCACTTTGATGGATTAAACCATCATAATTGTGCCCAATGGGTAAGGCATTTGACTGTGCCATCCAATTACCGGTCTTTCCTGGCGGGCGCGCGTTGATTTCACTTTAGAAAGGAGAGAATGCCACGTAAGATGGGATCGCCGACATCTCGGAACCCTAAATGCAGGAAGGGGGCCGAGTAGGCAAATGCGGCGGTTTCTGTTTGCGAACAGCACAGGGCCCAAAGCCCAACACCCTTTAGCACGTTGCCAAAGCGAACGGTATTCGTGGCATTTCTACTTCGTGCGACGCCGCGCTCCGCGGCGAATGGGGAACGTGAAAAATGCAGAAATGCAAACCAATTAAGTAAGTAAAGGAGAATTGGCATGCGATTGATTGAGTTGAGACGCGACTGGCGCATGAACAAGGGCCTCTATTTCTTGATCATTCCGGTGGTCGTGTATCTCATCGTCTTTAACTATGTGCCTATGGCTGGTATCGTTCTCGGCTTCGAACGTTTTACGCCGAAGAACGGTGTCTTTATGAGCGAATGGGTAGGTCTGAAGCATTTCGTGACCTTCTTCGGCTCTGTGTTCTTTATTCGAGTCCTGAAGAACACGCTGATCCTGAGCCTGTACAGCGTCATTTTCGGTTTTCCTGCACCGGTTTTGTTTGCTCTGCTGCTCAACGAAATGGATAACGAGTATTATAAGAAAGTTATTCAGGTTGTCAGCTACATGCCCAACTTCATCTCTACTGTCGTTATTTCTGGTATCATCATCGATTTCGTTGCATCCGATGGTGTTATCACCGACTTGCTGGTCAAGATTGGCTTCCTGAGGGAGGCTAAGAACCTGCTGTCGGTACCTGAGTACTTCCGGTCCATCATGGTCCTTACTGATCTGTGGCAGCAGGTCGGCTTCGGTTCCATCCTGTTCCTGGCAGCACTCACCGGTATCGATCAGGAACTCTATGAGGCCGCGGTCATTGACGGCGCTAACCGCTGGAAGCAGACCATCCATGTCACCATCCCCGGCATTATGCCAACTGTGGTTATAATGCTGATCATGCGGATCGGCATGCTGTTGGGTGCTAACCAGGAGAAGATCCTGCTTCTGTATAACCCCCTTATTTACGAAACATCCGACGTTATCGGAACGTTTGTTTATCGGAAGGGCCTTCTGGAAGCAGATTACGGCTATTCAACTGCCGTTGGTCTTTTCAACTCTTCTGTCAACGTTATTCTTCTGTTCATCGCCAACGGCGTGTCCAGAAAGTATTCCGAGACAAGTCTGTTCTAATGGGAGGAAGTTGAAGTATGAATTTGAATTTCGTTATTAAAACTCCCAGCAGACGTGTCTTCGAGGTTATTAACTATATCCTCCTTGGCTGCTTTGGCATCATCTGTCTGCTGCCTGTGCTGCACTGTATCTGGGCCTCTGTGTCCGATCCTACTTTGATGGCACAGCACTCCGGTATTATTCTCTATCCACTGTTTGATGATGCACATCCCATTACCTGGTACGGCTATAAGATGGTTTTCGGCAACAACTCTCTGCTGATGGGCTATGCCAATACCATTTTCTACTGCGCTGTGGGCGGTGCTTTCTCTACCATCGTCTGCACCATGGGCGGATTCGTGCTTTCCCGTAAGGGTCTGGTGCTCAAGAAATATATTATGATTCTGATCACCATCACCATGTTCTTCAACGGCGGCATGATCCCCACCTACATGGTTATCAAAGGCCTGCATATGCTTGATACCCGTTGGGTTATGATCATTCCCATGGCGGTTAACGTTATGAGCCTGGTTATCATCCGTACGGCTATTCAGGGTATGCCTGATTCTCTGGAGGAATCCGCCCGCCTGGATGGCGCTGGAAACTTTGTCATCCTGTTCCGGATTGTTATTCCTCTGGTTAAGGCCACTGTGGCAGTGCTTGCGCTGCAGTACATCCTTATGAAGTGGAATTCCTACTTCGAAGCTATGATCTATCTGCAGACCCGTGCGCTGTATCCCCTCCAGGTTATCCTGAAAGAAATCCTGACGGAATCTGACTCCTCTTCTCTGACCTACGATCCGGAGCTTGCCAAGTACTCCGATCTGGTCGAGTACTGCACCATCGTAGTTGCAATTCTCCCCATTTTCTGCTTCTACCCCTTCATCCTGAAGTATTTCACCAAGGGCATGATGGTCGGCTCTCTGAAGGGCTGAGGTATTCATCTTGCCGGCTTTTGCCAGAGCAATATGATTCCAGACGGCTCGCTGCTTTTGCAGCGGGCCGTTTTCTTAATGCTTCCTTGATTTCACTTGCTTTTGCAGGGTATGTGCGGTATAATTTCTATCGTATTTATATGGTTTGGACGGGAGAATATCATGGAGTTTACACATAAGTCAGTTCTGCTCGACGAGTGTATTTCAGGACTAAATATACGGCCTGACGGTATCTACCTGGACGGAACTCTTGGCGGTGCTGGTCATTCACTTGCGATTGTTCAGAAACTGACCACAGGCCGACTCATAGGTGTAGATCAGGATACCACTGCACTGGATGCAGCATCTGCGCGTTTAGCGCAATATATGGACCGTGTAACGCTTGTACATGGGAATTTCAGAGAGCTGAATCGTATTCTTGCAGATCTGGAAATCCCTGCTGTTGACGGAATGCTTTTTGACTTGGGTGTATCTTCTCCACAGCTTGATGATGGCTCCCGTGGCTTTTCCTATATGGCAGATGCTCCACTCGACATGCGGATGAACCGCGAAGACAGCCTCACAGCGTGGGAAGTAGTGAACCAGTGGCCCCAGGATGAGATCCGCCGTATTCTATTTGAATATGGAGAGGAACGCTATGCTTCAAAGATTGCTGCGGCAATCGACCGCCGCAGGCAGGTAAAACCTGTTGAGACTACGCTTGAGCTGGTGGATATAATCCGTTCTGCTATGCCACCTCAAGCACTAAGGGAAAAACAGCATCCCGCCAAACGCAGTTTTCAAGCTATACGTATTGCTGTTAATGATGAACTTGCTGCAGTACGTGAAATGATGGAGAGCGCTATTCCGCTGCTAAAACCAGGCGGACGGATAGCGGTAATTACATTCCATTCCCTGGAGGATAGGATTGTAAAAACAGCTATGAATAACGCTGCGAGAGGATGTACCTGCCCGCCGGAGTTTCCGGTTTGCATTTGTGGAAAGAAGCCTCAGGTCAGGATTATTACACGGAAACCAATTATCTCAGGGCAGGCTGAGCTGAAAGAGAATCCGCGGGCACGCAGCGCAAAACTGCGTATTTGTGAGAGACTGTAAATAGATTATGTGGTAAATGACTTTGGCAAGAATTAACACCGAATGCGGAACATCTGTACAGAATTTCATGTGCATTTTATAAGGGGAAGCAATCTGTTTCTGCTTTCCTGTTATACTTTATCCATATGAATGATTTGTTCTCGGCATGAAGCCTGCAGAATGAGAATGTGTGAGCCTGAGTCGGCGTTCGAAGCAAGGAATAGCAACCTTATTATATAATCGGACAGTACAATGCTGCGAAGTATATAAAGCGGGTTAATGTTTAAACGATTATAATTCGATCTGAACACCAGAAACCTGCAAAGGAGATGGACAACATGAAACTATGCGAAATCCTGTCTGGAATTAAGATCATAAAGACGGATGTTTCTTTGGAAACAGAAATTACCGGTATTGCTTATGATTCACGAAATGTTCAGCCGGGGTATCTGTTTGTCGCTGTACCGGGTTTCACGGTAGACGGACATGCCTATATTCCAAAGGCGGTGGAACAAGGAGCGTCTGCTGTTATTTGTCAGAGGGAGTCTGAAGGTCCGTGCGTAATGGTAGAAAACAGCAGGGAGGCTCTGGCGCTGGCATCAGCCAACTATTTCGGCCGTCCTTCGGAGAAAATGACTTTTATCGGAATTACAGGCACAAATGGAAAGACTACTTCTACCTATCTACTGAAGGAGATTCTTGAAAAGTGTCTTGGTGCCAAGGTGGGACTGATTGGCACCATCCAGAACATGATCGGTGATCGTATTATTGAAACAGAGCGTACCACTCCGGAATCCTATGATCTGCAGGAACTGTTTGCTGAAATGGCTGACGCAGGCTGCACTCATGTGGTTATGGAGGTTTCTTCGCACGCCCTTGCACAGGACCGTGTGGCAGGTATCCGGTTTGCTGTTGGCATGTTTTCCAATCTGACTCAGGACCATCTGGATTTTCATAAAACCATGGATGAATATCGGGATGCAAAAGCAATACTTTTCCGCATGTGCGACAAAGGTGTATTCAACACAGATGATCCAGCCAGTAAAAAGATCATGGAAAAAGCTACATGCAGTATCCTGACATATGGACAGCATTCCTCAGCTGATCTTATGGCAGAGAGCGCGGAGCTTCATTCTGACAGTGTGGAGTTTGTCGCTTCCTGTGGTGAAGAAAGAATTCCCGTAAAACTAGGTATACCTGGTGGATTCACAGTATATAATGCTCTCTGTGTTCTTGGAGCCGCCGTTTCTCTTGGCATTTCTCTCAAAGATGCTGCAGAAGCACTTGGAACCGCAAGGGGAGTTAAAGGCAGAGTGGAGGTAGTACCCACTCCCGGCCGGGACTATACAGTACTGATTGACTACGCACATACTCCGGACTCCCTTGAAAACGTTCTAACCTCTGTACGGGGTTTCTGCAGAGGCAGGCTAATATCTGTGTTCGGATGTGGCGGTGACAGAGATAACACTAAACGTCCCGTCATGGGAGAGATAGGTGCTCGGCTCAGTGATATTGCCATTGTGACCTCGGACAATCCGCGGACTGAAGATCCACATCAGATTATCGAGCAAATCCTTGCTGGGATCTCAGACAAGAAAAACTGTATTGTTGTAGAAAACCGAAGGCAGGCTATTCGGCAAGCAATGGGAATTGCGAGAAAGGACGATATTATTGTCCTGTGCGGCAAGGGGCACGAAACATATCAGATACTCGGCACACAAAAAACCCATCTTGATGAACGGGAAGAGGTTGCCTCGGCACTCCGGGAACAGGAGGGAAGGTAAATGAAACCTACATCTCTACAGCAGATAGCACTCTGGTGCAACGGAACTGTATCAGCTGAACATAAGCAGATTACTGTGAACGGATTGTGCCACGATTCTCGGGAACTGGTTTCCGGCGAGCTGTTCTTTGCGCTGGAAGGTGCACATGACGGACACGATTATGTTGGACGCGCATTAGAGGCTGGAGCAGCAGCAGCGGTTGTAAGCCATCCTGTGGAACAGAGTATTCCGCAAGTATTAGTTGAGGATACCAAGAAGGCGCTGGCAGATATCGCACGTGCTTACAAGGATAGCCTGAAAATCAGAACTGTTGCAATCACCGGCAGCGTAGGAAAAACCACAACCAGAGCACTTACTATGACGCTGCTTTCCAGAGTATACCGTACATGTGGAACAATTCGAAACTATAATAATGATATAGGCCTTCCTGTGACTATCGGCAAGGTAAACACAGACACAGAAATGCTGGTTCTCGAGATGGGCATGAATCATTTCGGAGAAATGCGCTATCTTTCTAATATTGGACATCCTGATCTGGTGGCGATTACCAACATAGGAAGCATGCACATTGAAAATCTTGGCAGCAGGGAAGGCATTCTCAAGGCAAAGCTGGAGATTTTGGATGGTATGCACCGTGGAGGAGTCTGCTTTTATAATGGGGATGAAGCCCTGTTATGGGACCTACGGGAAACGAACCCCTATCGTACTTTGTATTTTGGAATCGACAATGATGCATGTGATATCAGAGCCACAGATGTCCGGCTCCTGGAGGGAAAGAGCAGGTTCCGGGTTCAGTGGGAGAACTACGATTTTCCCGTGGAACTGCCACTTGGAGGCAAACATAATATATATAATGCTCTTGCTGCAATTGCTATTGCACTCCATGAGAAGGTTCCTGTTGAGGAGATTCAGAAAGGGCTTGACGGGTTTATCAATACGGAACAGCGACAGCAAGTCCTTTATCATAAAACATTCACAATCATTGATGACACGTATAATGCTGGCCCCGAGTCTATGGAAGCTGCACTGATGGTTCTGCGGTCTACCTCTGGCATGGGAGAGAACCCCCGACGTATTGCGGTATTAGGGGATATGCTGGAGCTGGGAAACCACGCCAGCGGAGAGCATCACCGGATAGGACGTATGGCTGCCTGCAATGCTGACCTGTTGCTGACTTACGGGCCATTGTCAGTACATATGGTAAGCGGTGCTATTACAGGAGGAATGAGCCAGCGTAGCGCCATGAATTTTCAGACGCAGGAGGAGCTTGTTAATACTCTGAAAAACAGGGCCAAGCCTGGAGATGTACTGCTGTTTAAAGGCAGCCACGGTATGCATATGGAGAAAGTACTTCAGGCTTTTATTGAGGAGACATGAAATACTCTGCTGAGCGAATACAACAATTCGGAGGATTCTGGATATGCTAAGTATCATAACATGTGCACTGGCTTTTGTGATAAGTGCGGTAGCGGGAAGATTTGCTGTTCCAGCGCTTCGTTCGCTGAAGGTAGGCCAGTCCATTCGTGAAATCGGGCCTACATGGCATAACAGCAAGCAGGGCACACCCACAATGGGCGGATTGATCTTTATGCTCGGCATTGCTGTGTGCATAATAACGGGATGGCGGACTATGATGGGCGGTGATTTTACCCATCTGATGGTTTTTGGTTTGGCACTTGTTTGTGGTGTAATAGGATTTCTTGACGATTATGTAAAAGTCAAGAAAAAAAGGAATCTGGGACTGACAGAGATTCAAAAACTCCTGCTCCAACTGGTTGCTGCTGCGCTGTTTCTGATCCTGCTTCGCAAAAGCGGCCATCTTACGGGAGATTTGTACGTCCCGTTTGTCAACATAAGTGTGACAATTCCCTGGGTCCTGTACCTGATTCTAAGTGTGTTCATCATTGTGGGAACAGTTAATGCAGTCAATATTACAGATGGAATAGACGGACTCAATACTTCTGTTACAATTCCTGTGATGGTTTTCTATGCAGTTACAGCTTGGATTTGGCATAAGACTGGAGCATCTCTGCTTGCCGCAGCTGTTGTAGGAGGACTTGCAGGCTTCCTGATCTATAACTGGCATCCAGCAAAGGTGTTTATGGGAGATACTGGTTCACTTTTCCTGGGTGGTGCAGTATGCGGATTGGCTTATGCACTGGATATGCCGCTGATTCTGATACTTGTAGGAATCATATATATAGCAGAAACCATGAGTGATATCATCCAAGTCGCATACTTTAAAATAACACACGGAAAGAGGATATTCCGTATGGCTCCGCTGCATCATCATTTTGAAAAGGGCGGATGGAGTGAAGTCAAAATTGTTGTTGTGTTTACCTCTGTTACGATTGTGTTCTGCATTCTTGCTTTTCTAGGCGTAATTCATCGATATTAATAAGAATTGAAAGGCGCGTTAGAATGTGCGTGACTCCAGATGTTTGCCATCATCGGATCTGATGATGGCGGCCAGGGTACAGCATATTCCCTTGGCGCTTTAATGACTTTTGACGGCTTCACCTGTCAAAAAACGCATAATAATGAATAGGTAATCTTCTGTATACTGTTGAGTTATTAATATAACAGCAAACTTTGAGACATCTGAAGTAATAGGCTTTCTCTTGTATATTTAAGTGCACTTTGTTTAGGTTGTGATGGAATGAATGTTATTTTTACCTGCGGCGGCACAGGCGGGCACATAAGCCCAGCCATTGCTGTGGCAAATCTGCTGAAAGAAAAGCGACCGGATACACAGATATTATTTGTTGGGGCCAGTGACGGTATGGAGGCAGATTTGGTGCCGAGAGCAGGCTATCGGCTGGAAACAGTGGAGATTTCAAACTTTCAGAGAAAGCTGACTCCCTCCAATATAATCTATAATTTCCGTTCTCTGGGCTACATGCTTACGAGCCGCAGGACTGCTGACCGAATTATAAGCGAGTTCCAACCTGATGTGATTGTGGGAACAGGAGGCTATGCCAGCTATCCTATGCTACGTCAGGGTGCTAAAAGAGGAGTACCTACAGCACTTCATGAGGCTAATGCAGTTCCTGGACTTACAACCCGCCTTGTTATGGATAAGGTGGACAGAGTAATGGTTTCCTATGAGGAAAGCCGCAATGCGTACCCGCATCCTGAAAAGGTGCGTGTAGTGGGTATGCCGGTAAAGAGCGAGTTCTTTTTAACTAAGAAGAATGAAGCAAGAATTGCTTTGGGGTTGGACGACAGGCCGCTTGTGGTAAGCTACTGGGGATCACTTGGAGCACGTGAAATGAATAAAAAGATTGCCCGGTTTATGGCTCTGGAAGCAAATGACGGAACTCCGTTTTATCATATTCACGCCACAGGCAGTTTCGGATGGAAATGGATGCCTGATTATGTTCGTGACCAGGGAGTGACGCTCTCTGAGTATCCTGCCATTGACATGCGTGAGTATATCTATGACATGACTACTGTAATGGCAGCTGCAGATCTTGTGATCTGTCGGGCTGGAGCAGCCACAATTGCAGAGACTGCCGCTGCAGGAAAACCAGCTGTTTTTGTACCCTCTCCAAATGTGACAGATAATCATCAGGAAAAAAATGCCAGGATTCTGGAAGGGCATGGCGCCGCTGTAGTACTAAGGGAAAGTGACTGCGATGGTGACAAGCTGTATGACACAGTACAGAACCTGCTTTCTGATAAGCAACGCTTGGCTGACATGGAACATGCGGTCCGTGCCATGGCGGTACCGGATTCTGCAGAGAAAATCTACGATAATATCCTTGAATTGGCTGACATTTGACAGAAAGGTGTGAGGACCTATGGACGCTAAACAGAACAAGCCGCAGCGGCAGGGAAGAAGACGTCAGTCTGTCAGGTCCTCTGAACAGCGGGAAAAGAACCAACGTGCGCAAATTCGACGCCTGCGGATGCAGCAGCAAGCAAATCAGGATGGGTCAGAACACTGGGGGAAAAAGGGCTTGCCCATGTGGGCCAGGACTCTTATTGCAGTCAGTGTGGTGCTGCTCCTTATTCTTGTGTTCTTCCGCGTTGACAAAATAGAAGTCAGCGGCAACGTGCATTACACCCCGGAGGAAGTCGCAGATGCCAGCGGTATTACACTAGGAGATGTACTTATGGGCGTCAACAAAACCCGTGCTGCCAGCCGTATACTTGTTAAGCTGCCATATATTCAGCAAGTGGAGGTGGCAAAGGTACTTCCGGGAACTGTTCGATTCAATATTGTAGAGTGTGAAGCTGTTGCGGCAGCAGAGTCTGAATTTGGAGTCTGCTGGCTGTTTAATAGAGATGGCAAGCTACTAGAAGCTTTGGAGAATGAAGAAGAAACTGCATACCCGCTGATACAGGGGACAGTCCTGGTTCTCCCTAATGCTGGAGATCCGGTGGTATACGAAGATACAGAACGCGGTGCACAGGCGACAGAAATCCTTAATGAGATTCTGAATGCGGGACTACAGGAGAAAATAGGACTGATTGATGTTACGGATGAATCCCAGATAATCCTAAGCTATGATGACCGGATTGAAGTCCGAATTGGAGACATCACTGATGTAGGATACAAGCTTCAGTATATGATACTTGCGATGGAGGAGCTTGGCACAGATGCGCACGGCATGCTGGATTTGAGCTTTTCTGAGGGCCCTCAAGCGTTTTTCCATCCTCTTGCCGCATAAATTTAGAGAATTTCGCATTTTACTATTGACCAAGAGGTATCGTTGCGATAAAATATAACAAAATAGAGTCTTTGCGCTTACAAACTGTATCAAAATATATATGCTTAGGAGGAACAATCATGACTGAATCCTATCCCGAAAGAGTAGTCGCCATTAAGGTCATCGGTGTTGGCGGCGCAGGCAACAATGTTGTCAACCGCATGGTGGAGGCCGGTGTTACTGGCGTTGATTTTATTGCCGTCAATACTGACAGACAGGATCTTAATAAATCCAAGGCTGATGAGAAGGTACAGATTGGTGAAAAACTTACAGGCGGTATGGGTGCTGGTTCCAAACCTGACATCGGCAAGAAGTCTGCTGAGGAGAGCCGTGCTGCCATTGCCAAAATGCTTGAGAATACCGATATGGTATTTATCACTGCAGGTATGGGCGGCGGTACCGGTACAGGTGCGGCACCTATTATTGCCGATATTGCCCGTGAAAGCGGTGCACTGACTGTAGGTGTTGTTACAAAGCCGTTTAAATTTGAAGGCAATCGTCGAATGGCTCAGGCTGAAGAGGGAATAGCCAATCTCTCTGATAAAGTTGACTCTCTGATTATTATCCCCAATGACCGTCTGAAATATGTGTCTGATCAGAAGATCACATTTGCAAACGCGTTCGGTATTGCTGACGATGTGCTGAAGCAAGCTGTCACTTCTATTTCTGAGTTGGTTGGCTATTCTGAAAATGTGCTTATCAACCAGGACTTTGCGGATGTTTCCGCTGTTATGAAGGATGCAGGCAGAGCGCATATGGGTGTCGGCATTGCTACCGGCAAGGAAAAGGCTGAAACAGCTGCCAATGCAGCTGTAAATTCCCCGCTTCTGGAGACCTCAATTAACGGGGCCATGGGCGTGCTGATCAATGTAACCGGTTCTCCTGAAATGGAACTGGAAGATGTGGAAGCTGCAGCCGGTATTGTACAGGAAGCAGTTAATCCCGATGCTAACATCATATTCGGCGCTACTTTCGATGACGGTATGGAGGACACCATGCGCGTTACTGTCATTGCAACCGGGTTTGATGATGTCGGGGGCATTTCCGGAGGATTGTTTACCGCTGCCAGCGATAAGGCTGCTGAACCTGCGGCTCCTGCGGCTCCAAGCATTTCTGATATCGACGATATTTTCCGTATCTTCAACCGGAAATAATGTTAGTTGGATTTTGCCGCCTCGAAATACCTGTGTATTTTGGGGCGGCTTTTTCTATAACAAGGGGCAATACGTATGACTTCTGAGATTATTATTCCTGGGTTTACGGCTACTTGTCTGCTGATTACTGCTGTTATATGTATTGTAGCAGTACTGGCAGCTTGGTATACAGTACATAGCCGGATTAAACTCTCACAGATTATTCTTGGCGCTTTTGCATATGTGCTTGTGATGCTGCTCCAGAACCTCTTCGGAATGCTTGGGCAGGGCCTTTCGCAGACAGGCATAGTCTATGCGCTGTTCCTCGCAATGTCTATGGCCGCAGCAAGAGAAATAATCCGGTACTTTGCCATGCGATATGGTGTTAGGGGAAACTTCAAGGATACAGATGCGTCTATCGGCTTTGCCTTGGGCTTTGCGGGACTCTATCTTCTGATCTGCGGAGCTTACTACTTTAATTGTTATACTGTTGCTACCGAGTATTTAAAAACGGGTATGGATACTTTTGCAGCCAATACGGGGGATAATTATGCAGAAGCTTTGGATTTGCTGAAAATGATCGAAGGACAGGGACCTTGGCAATTTATCTGCACTGGTGTAAGCCGGGTGCTCTTCCTGATTCGAGAAATAGCATTATGTGTTCTTCTGTGGTATGCTATGTCTATGGAGAAAAGGCGAGGCCTCTTCCTGATTGTGCCTGTTATTAGCCTTCTGGCGTTTATACCGGACGGATTATTTCAAGCAGAGATTCTTACGAACTCTTATGTAAGAGATGTTGCAGCGTGTATTGTTTCTGCTGTAGCAGCAGTTCCTGCAGCTCGACTCTACAATGTGAGCGAAGATCAGGTTGCTCATTTTAAGGTGGAACGTCTTCGTACCAGACGTAAAAAATAATACATAAGACTGTGAAGAAGGAAGCTGTTTCTCCTGATTCACAGTCTTTTCATACTTCTTAGAAGCCTAGTGACTTGATTTGGACATTTATTTGGACATTATTTATTGGACTGACTTATTGTCCATTACCTTGTGTTTTTCTGTTTTGCCTTTATAATATAGAAAAGGAGAAGAACAATGTCTATTTTTTCAGAACAGTTAAGAGCTGCTATAGAAGAGAGCAATGTTGCGATAGCTGATCTGGCCGAGCAGACTGGTCTTTCCATTTCCATGTTGTATAAGATACAGAGTGGTGCCAGACAGGTTGATAGTATGGAAACACTGGAGACCCTCTTAGACGGTATCTCCTGTTCCATCTCACAGCGAAAAGATCTGCTTTCGAGTTATGTTATTGAAAAGGTAGGAAGCATCCGTTTTAGCTGCTTCCAGGAGCTAAAAGGGTTTATCAATGATATCGGCGAGCTTGTTCCGGATATTCGGAAGCTGACTGCGCCTGATACGTTGGAACTACCTAATGCTATCAATGGCTCGAAGAATGTTAACGCTGCAATCGCAACACTTGTTAACCGTGAAGCCCTTCGGGACGGTGGACGAATCAATATGATGGTTCCGCTCGATCACGGCTACTGTCTTAATTGTGTAACTCAGGCCTTAAGTGGAAGTGTCCCAAGTTTCCGAGGAGTGATTCATCTGTTCTGTTTGAAGGCCTCCAGAACAGACGATGCTCTGTTGTACAATATGAAGGCAATCAGAGCAATGCTACCAAGTATGCTTAATGTGCCAAAGTATGACATACGCTATGGATATATAGCTGATCCAGATGATACAGCTGCACTTTTTCCGTTCTATATCATTACTTCCGATGGTGTCCTTCTCATGAACAGAATGCTTACAAGCGCTGTATTCATTGATGATCCTGGAAGCTGTGAATTATACCGTAATTCCTTCAGAACAATTTCGGTGCAGTTCAGACCTGTGATGCACACTGGTGCAGGAACAATTGAGGATATATTAGCTACTCATCATCAGATGATATCTGGCTTTAAAAAGCATCCTGTTGTAATTTCTATGGGTGCACAGCCTTCTGTTCTGCCTTGCCTGTCTCCTGACAGAGCCATAAACTATCTGCCTGCTGGAGCCTCTAAAAATCCAGACACCATGTCCGCTATGGAAACATTCTTCCGTAGGTCTTCCTCAACAGAGTTTATTACATTTTTCACCACGGACGGATTACACCATATGTTTGAAACAGGCGAAGTTCTGGAACTGATTGGTCCACAGGCGCCCAGATTCTCACGAAAAGATATCTTGGATGCTTTGGAAGGACTGATCCGAAGGGCAAAGCAGGGAACGGCTTTCCCTTATCTGTTTCGTGAAAATGTGTTTCCAAGCAAGAGCCGGATTACTTTCGGGCTTTATGGCACCAAGATTTGCGTGGTTTGTGAGATTCCATCCAGGAATGAAGTATTTGTAGATGTCACCGAGGCAACACTTGCCAGAGTTGTCAAGGACTATGCGGATAATGCTTTGCTTCTTGGTGATGTTTTCTCTATAGAAGAAACTATCAGAATTATGGAGCATGAACTACAGATTTTCCGTAAGGAAATCCCTTAATTTGCTACCTTTCCATAACCATAACTGATCGCAGGGCGTATGTTTTCATGCATACGCCCTGCGATCACTTTGCATGTATTTACGGTCATTGCGGGTGCATTTACTCCTGAATCTTGCAGATGCTTTCTATTTATGATATAGTAGTTTATATTTGTAAACGTAGTCACGCTCTACCGCAGAGCATTCCTTTTGCGGTACAGCGGAAAAGATAAAGGAGCAACGCTGTGAGCAGAAGAATACATAAAAACAGCTTTGTGGAAGGTACTCTCGTTGCTTATATTTCCATAGTTGTTACAAAGCTGCTGGGTGCGCTATACAGCATTCCACTTTATAATATCATAGGCGAGCGCGGCGGTGTTATCTACTCCTGTGCATATAATATTTACGCACTGTTTCTAGACGTTTCTACTGCAGGTATTCCCATTGCAGTAAGCATAGTTATCAGTGAATATAATGCGCTGGAGATGTACCGATCTAAGGAAAAGGCTTATTCCGTAGCCCTGCGTGCAGTGATGATTCTCTCGTTAGTATCCTTTGCGATTCTTCAGATGTTTGCCTGGCCTATCGGAAGATTCTTCCTTGAGGATATGGACAAGGGC